>WLWD01006174.1_pt1 | contig 106209 bp, 51 predicted proteins | sample 6712731 | NCBI WGS metagenome assembly WLWD01 (sample SAMN12718690, study PRJNA576275) | sponge metagenome | isolation source: marine sponge | host: Mycale hentscheli | place: New Zealand: South Island, Marlborough, Capsize Point | collected 2014-11-01 | reverse complement strand
TTAGATCATTTTTTTATCAGTATGACAAATCTTCTTTTATTCCATACTGTAATGTCCAATATTATACATATAAATATATATATTTGATTGTGGTGTTATAATACAATTTTGAATGTAGATTTTTGAAGGCATATCTAGATAATTAGTCATGAAAACTTAAAGAAGTTCCAAAAATTATACCATTAATAATCAACATGTGTATCATATGACCTTGAAACTACAAAAATATATGAAACCAAAACTATAACGTTTTATGATATCAGTTATTTCCCAATATGAAACACAAACCTCTACTCCCAATTAAAACCAAATTCATCAGAAATACATTTTACTTGTACTATTTCAAATACTAGTTAAACCTATAAATTTAAATCAATATTATAATTTGATTATCAAGCAAGGTATCAAGCACATTTAGTATCATCCTTAAATTCCATACTGTAATGTATATTATTACTTATTAACATACGTGTTTGATTTCAGTGTTATAAAGTTTTGAATGTAGATGTTTGAAGGCACATCTAGACATTTGGTTATGAAAACTTTTAAAGAAGTTCCCAAAAGTATACCAAAAATAGTCAACATGTGTATCATTATGACCTTGAAACCAAAAAAATATGAAGCCAAAACTATAATGTTTTATGATATCAAGAATTTCCCAGTATAAGCGCCGCAAACTTCTACTCCCAATTAAACCTAATTCATCAGAAATGCTTTTTACTTATAGTATTTCGAAAAAACTATAAATTTTAATCAATATTTTTTTTATTATCAACCAAAGCATCAAGCACTTGCCTAATGATGTTCTTGCTTTTCCTTTGACAATTATTATCATTATACTTCACTTATTATTTTACTATTATTATCCATTGGCTTTACACTACTAAGTGAAAACGATCTAGTAGGAAGCATTATTATCAGTTGTACTCAAACTATTGATATCATAATAATTGATTTGTATAAGATATTATTTCTTCTACCTAGTAGCTATGAGACCCATTAGGTATGAACAAATGCTAAGCGCCTTGCTTCAATGTTATGTATAATAACAACTTTAAAAATTAAATTTGATTTTACATGCTGTAAACATTTTGCATATTATTGGAGATAATTCTTCGATACCACAATAACTTTGGGGGAAATTCTTGTTTAAGCTGATAATTCTATCTAGAAGTTTTGAAAATAGTTCAGAATCACCAATCAGTATACATTTACAGTTTGTGAAAATTATAATCAAACAATAGCAATTTTAAGTTTCCAAATAGTTGTAATCTTAAAAACTGCAGTGAATCACAATACATTTCAATTAATATGATTGTACTGACATACCATTGCAATTTTTTTATTATGCACTATGGGTGAGGGGTGGTAGTAAATAATTCTGTTTAAATTAGGTGAATACTTAAAATTGTATAATGAACGCATATTTTTAATTATGTTGTCTAGAATTTAAATGTTTTAGATTTATTTCAAATGTATTGTGACTTTAATTATTTAGCTAAGATCATGGCTCATTAATATTCAAAAGATTTGCTTGCTATCACTACCATAACGTATTCAGTCATACACACATACTGTCAACAAGAATAACATTACTTATTTCAGATAAATAATCTATTATTTTATTCAATCTATAATGTTATAATAATAACTTGAGATCTATATGGTACAGTCACAAAAGCTACAATAAAGATATTCCCTATTATTGTTAAATAGTATTATCACCTCGTATAAAGTATAACTTGAATAGCAGTAGATTTTAATTTTTACAAAAATAAAAGAAACAGTAAATCAATTAATTAATGCAATGCATGATTTTTGTTTCAATGTTAATAGTATAAAGAGTCTCTTGAAGCATCATTTTGTTGTTTATATGTGATTAAATTTTGGATACAAACTAGTTATTGAGCATTAACAGTTGACTTTACCATAAGCAACATTACATGCCATGTCCACCACTTCAGTTTGTTCTTTCAATTCTACTGTTTCATAAACCGGAAAATTTTTCTTTACTACTTTATCTTCTGCTGTTTTAATTTTCTTAATCTTCCTCAACTTTTGATCTAGCAATACTCCAACAACAACACCCACGAAGACGCCAATGAAGAAAGTCGATAAAGATACCACTGTTATGATGATTTCTGGCAAACTATTACCATGTCTCTGCAAGTACATGTCTGATAGCTATAAAATAATTGGATGTACTGTATACTGTGAACTTACCTCATATGAGAGAGTTGAAGTGGCATCACTATAAGACATAATGTCTGAAGAAGCAAGGCAAAAAAAAAATACATTTACATGAACACAAAAACAAATTATTGACAAATGTAAGTAGAAAATAGTATACATTAATCACTTCACATCTTAGCTGAAATGTATATTGAATCTTTTAGATGTATTTAAAAATAAGTTAAAAATATAAAGCAAAAACTAAGATTTCAGTTTTAGCTCCCTTGCATTTGATATGAAGCTTTGATATTATAATACTTTGATATCTTTTTTTGTTTTCAAAAATTATTCAATAATATAGATCACATTAAGTAATTTGGCAGAAAGAATACATACCCTTTCCACATGGAGGTTTTTTCCAATTTTTGTCCAGTCCACACTCTATTCTTTCATTGTAATAATCAATTGAGTTTCTTAAGTTGCACTCCACGAAAGCTAAAGTACTTCCAGTTTGATTTATGACATATTTTAGAGTGTGTAGTATATTAGAATTCATGATCATACTGCAACTTCCTATCAGTCATAATATTGATAATTATAAAATGGATAATAAATGTATAACAAATTTTGTACCTATTTTGAAGAATCTACTTATGTATGATTTATTCCCCAATGATATTGTTACATTATATTCCACATTGTCATGTAAACTCAAATAGGTAGATGGTACATGAGTACTTCTCTCACTGAGGCCATCAGCTGGAGTTGGACTGATTGATACAAAATAACTATCACTTTTAACATCCACTAATTCCCATGTCATCACAAAATAGTTGATGTCATTCAGTCGTCCACTTGGAACCAGTGTTGCATAAGAGAATGTAGAAGCTAAAAATATTTATAACATCAATACATATAACGAAAAAATATATAAACTAACTAAGAGCAGGACACTTCACATCAGTTGACCATCCATTTGCAGTACAATAGCTTTGATACTGTATTGAAGATGTGTAACAATGCTGGTATATTATCCACAAACCATCCATGTTTAAACTGTAACTTCTATTTTGCATAGAATTTTCTACATTTCTATCAAACAAGCATGAACCTACCTACATTAACCAGAATATTATTAAAAAAATTATTGGAATAATTGATTTTATTCTAAAATAAAAAAAAGTCTTTCTTTGTAGTATGTCTAAATAAATATTATATACATTTAATTATGTACAATATATATATATATATATATACACATATATATATATAATATTGTGGGTGTGTACTCTATGTAGTAATATTATCTGCAATAATTAAAAGTTACCATCATTATAATAAAAATTTAACATCTAACATTAATTATCTTGGAGTGCTTTGTTTAGACTACAGTTAATTTCAGAAGAGAAAGCTGATTAATTAACAGCAATGTAGCAGCTGCAGATTCAAGTAGCGTCAAAATATCTGTTATTTAGTTTACTAACAAAGACTAAAAGTATAAACATAATTACATCTGTATACTTAAATCTACTTAAAACATTCTGATGGGTAATTTTGAAAAAAGCAAAATGACTATATCACAAAATTTTACTATGAAATAATTACCCATATTGAAAGTAGTCATCACTCCTGAGCAAGTTGTAGTAACATTCATAGTTAGAGAACTAATGTTTCCAATATTTAAGGCAATAGTCGAATTGTTTGTTTGGATGTTAAATAATAGCCTCATGCCTGAAGCAATTTTTATGTCTACATTAGATTCATTCTGCAAATTCAATGAAATAATGAGGTTGTCTTCAACCAATTTTAGGTATATGACTTCGACACTACTAATTATCTCATTATCTATAAATAACAATATACAAAATGTAATATTGAATTGATTTTTTACTTTAATTAATACTTTAATCTTTGAGAAATACTAAAAATATATTAATTTGATTTCGCTACATTGTGTATTTCTTTGTTATGTTTACATAATTTCAGAACTAATAAATTGATTTAAATAACAGAAGGGTGGATATGAGGAGACATATTTTCAGTAGCTTCTTTATCAGTGCAAATGTTATTATCTTAGCTGGTCTTATGCAGAATAATACACTGGGCACAAAATCTGCATTAGACAGTGGGAAGGATCATAAATTTCTTCAACATTGGGTTTACAAATTTGAAAATATTCCAAAATGAAAACCTAATGGGATTTGCATTGATTGTGGCAGTTACAGACCAAATTTTAGTCACAGCCTTACATAATAAGTTTATTATCTTATATATTACATGTATAATAATGAAAGACTATAATGGACATATTGTTGCCACAAAAATTATTTTATTAATGATCAATTGTAACATTTATATTATTAAAGGTCTAACAACGATGATTCTATCAATCAACAATAAATAAATATTTCCAGCAATGTAGAAAGATTGAGATGATGTGATCAATAAGCAGTATCTACTACAAAAATTATTATACTCACCAAATATGGGAAATGTCTCCTCTCGATTGCAAAAAACACTTACACCTGATATTATTATATTGTGATTAACCGTAAGAATAGAGTAAATATTAGTTGTAGAATTAACGTCAGTCTGTTCTGTGTAAATGGTGATATTATTAATACTTGCTGTATAATTAGTTCCTATCAGATTATTCCAGTGAAAGCTTACTGAATACAATAATCTCATTCCACGATAGACATCCCAACTAACAAGGTAACTGTTACCACATTCATATGTGTCTGTAACTGTACATACTTCCACTGAAACTAAACAAGAATACTTAATAATATCAACATTTACTGGAAAAAATATTTACCTGCCTCAAAAATACCAGTCACAAGGAATCCCATTATAAGTTGTAGCCACATATTTGGTGTTTTTTTCTGACGCTAAAGGTAAAGTAAAGAATAGTGAAGCTACCAATGAAACCTCTGTAGAGTGACAAAAATTAAATAACTCAAAACTAACCTGCTCTAAATAAGTCTATTCAAATCTAGCTAAGCTAAAAGGGTCAGTATTGAGCATCTCAGGTTTGTTTATCAGACAGATTTAGAAACTTATTTCAATGGTTTTGATCTCTCCTGTAGAAATTAAGGCAAACTAACTGTCTACACACAACCAATTTAGTGAGATGAGCTTAAAATCCTATAGGATATCGGGATCTCTATGGAGTATAGCAATAAGAACACAGGCACTTATTGGTTATAAACCTTACATATATACCTGATATATAATCATTATAAAATCACCGATAGCTACACTGGCTAGGCCTTGATGAAAATTAAATAACTCAAAACTAACCTTCTTTAAATAAGTCTATTCAAATCTAGCTAAGCTAAAAGGGTCAGTATTGAGCATTTCAGGTTTGTTTATCAGACAGATTTAGAAACTTATTTCAATGGTTTTGATCTCTCCTGTAGAAATCAAGGCAAACTAACTGTCTACACACAACCAATTTAGTGAGATGAGCTTAAAATCCTATAGGATATCGGGATCTCTATGGAGTATAGCAATAATAACACAGGCACTTATTGGTTATAAACCTTACATATTATACCTGATATATAATCATTATAGAATCACCGATAGCTACACTGGCTATGCCTTGATGTTTCAGGTAAAGATCATTTGTAAAACGAAGTTTGGGACAGGGTCAACCACGAATGCAAAAATACAAAATGAAACGTGAAGGTCTACGATTACAGAACATGTTATTGTAAGTTGGATTGTTATCAGTATTTGTTGATGGATTAATTCGGATGTGTACTTAAAGGAATACAACAACAATATTCAAAATATCATCATAGTAGCTCTATCACTGTCATAGTAGCTCTATCACTGAGTTTCTTAGTAGGCATTTCCATGGGTTTTGTTATTGGAGCATTGTTTGTTCATAAGATTATGAAGAGTAAGAAAGTTCAGAGACCAGCAAGTACACAGGAACAATCAGATAGTCATGTTTATGAGACTGTAGAATTGAGAGAGCAATCAGAAACTGTTAGTATGTCTTATAATGTTGCTTATGGTAATGCAAACTAATTATGTAAACATGTTATCTAAAGTGCATTATGTATATAACAGCTGTATAAAACTATGTTGTTATTGCAGCAATGAGAACAACTTTTTGCTAAACAGATTATCGAAGAAAAAAATCATTATTAGTGGCATAAGCAGACAAGCTCCTGACCGCCACTCCTAAGCCCCTTAAGACCAAATAAGTATATACCAACTGAAATTATAAATTGATTTGACACAGGTAATTCAATACAAATTGTTTCACCAGCATACATTTTCTGCATCAAGTGTCACTGTTTGGCAAGATACTTGCTAGTATAGTATTATCTCTTTGATAGCAACAAGGTAGCACGATCATGTATAGCCAGTAATATTATATTAACATGACATTCAATCTTCAATGAATCAGTTGCTTTATTTAACTTGGATAATTTCTATTACACATGCCAGTGCTTGAAATACTTCTCAGTACTCAAGAGAGATGAAGCAATTACCTGTGATTAAATATGTTTGAAATACATTTAAATACTTCTACAGTCTTACATGTGCAAAAATATCTTACACAAAACAATACCTTAATCCTTATATCTATGGAAAAATACACAATACAACTTCCTCATATTTTGTTAATCAAATTAGCGCATGAGAAAGCTAGCATTCCACTCTCTTTTTTTACAATACTACTCTTTAAGAATAAGTACTTAACAGTAGATCAGCACTGAGTGGACTATTGCTGATTATGATTTTTATAATTATTGGTAATAATGATTATATTATTAATATTATTATTATTATTGTTGTTGTTTTTGTTGGTGGTGATGTTGTTTTATGTTGTTGCTTTATAATTGTTATTATTGTAACTATTACTTTTACAGTGTGGGCCTAGCGGAACCTACACGAACGTTTGAAAGAATATTTGACCAGCGAGGCGATACTATTAGTGGTTGATAATTATTATTATTATTACTATTATTATTATTATTGTTATACTTTGACAATTATTTTCAATATACTTCAGTTATTCTTACTATTATTTTCTATTGGCTTAACATTACATGACTAAGTGAAAACAATCTAGTAGCAAGTGATTATTGCACTCAAATTCTGATTCTAAATAATGGATTTATATAAGATGTTATATTTACTACTTACGTGTTGACAACTGTTGTTGCTGCTTTTTTAGGTATGCCACGAGTATACAAAAAAAATGTGTAATATATAAACTGCATTCAAAGTCAGTTTCAAAGTTATAGAATACTCAAATAATTACAACTCATTATAAGCCATCGTAACTTGTATAATACTGTTCAGATTAATTCATATGAAATAGAAAAATTATTTATTTCATAAACAGGAAAATTACTCTTTACTTGTTCATCTTCTGATCTTTGAAGTTTCTTATTCTTCCTAATATTTTGATCAACCAATGCTCCATCTAATTATGGATAATTTTTAATGTCATAAAAGCACAAGATGCCATTTTTTTGGCAATTTAATACATCTAAATTAACTGAATGGCTGAGATTATTGGTACATTTAGTTTAAATAATAAATTATGCTGCAAGTAATTTTTTCTTGACCTCAACACGTGCATGTTTGCATTCAGCACACCAAGAACTGTTGGTATGATCCTAGTGTCCATTACAATTTCCATACATTATTTTCTGTTTGGTGATCAACTATTGAAAATGTTTAATCATTTTCTCTGCGCTTCTTAAAAAAGCATTTGTTAACATAAAAAATAACTACATAGATAGATAGTTTGAAAGATACTGATGGTTAAAATCATGTTTACTAGTCAAATTGCTATGATAGTAATTTTTTCAAAGTAAATGAACAACATGTTCTTTTTCCCAAACTATACAAAATTGGACATATTCACTTTAGACAATTATAGAGCAAATTTCTTATTTCCTGTCTCTTAAAATAGAAAAAAAATGTAATTTTGGACAATAACATTTTGGTTCATTTAAAGCTACTGTCCATAATAATAATTTAGTTACAATAGTTAAGTAGAGCAATTATTGTTACAAGGATAAATGAAATCATGTACTATGCAGATCTATTGAAGTTATATCAAATTTATATTGCACAAATTTTGCTGTAAGCTTGATTCTTCCTATAATAGTTTGCTGTAAGATATTATTTGCTGGTATTCCTCTCATTATTAAAAGCTATAATATTGGTCAAAATTGTATATTAGTATCAGTATCAATGTTTTTTGGAAGGAAAATGAAACCAAAACATTGTATATGTGAGTGTTACAGTATTTGCATTTGTTTGTATTTCTTAAAATCTGAGGTGATGACAAGAGTTATCTAGCATACACAACCACACCTTTACTCTGACCAATTATAATAACTGTGGCATCATTTAAATTTCATATCGTATATAGTGAACCAGGATGCAGTCTGTTACAGAGAAGAAATAATTGATAGCTACACATTATTACCAGTGTAAAAGTCACTTAAAGCTCGTTGGTCATGACATAATCTTGTTTAAAAGATAAACAACTTTAAACCAAAGTCATCTACATTCAACTTTTTAAATAATGATCATTTTTTCATATGTGCACTCGAATATATAATGATTGCTGTTATTTCTAGTAGGATAACATTTGTGATACTAAGGTGATTGGATCCTTTATGCTTGTTATATACTAAGTTATAAACTAATGTTATTCTGTGAGTATAAATGTTATCAAAAACATGCATTCGCTTAGAACAAGGTATATATTATTGTACGGGCAATTGCTTGTGGGTTGAACAAATATAGCTACTATTATAACAAACCAAGTACAAAGAAACAAGACATAATGCAGTCCATGTATGCTTTATAATTGTTAACTTTAAATTAAGTTTTAACATTATTTCAATATTATTCATTTTTTGCTCCTTATTCTCACCTAAGATATATTTACTCTATTTGTGCTCACTATTGTGGAAAATGTGCTCCATAATCTTGTCTGAGTAATACTGTACACTACTTTCTAATAGATACACATTTCAAAATAATATAAAAATTACTTAATAATATTATAATAATCCGAAATATTTCTACTTAATTTAAGCTAGATGAACATTACCTGTCTCCATCACTGATGTAGATATATTAGTGTACTTGACTTTTTCCTTAGAGTAAGGCTTGATATGACCACAGTGATGGCAAGTTTTAATTTCTGCATATTCTGTCTGACATCCCTATTAATGTTACAATTAGGAAACTATACTGAGCAAGTTTATATAAGAAGTCATAATTATTATGAAATAATTTTTTATTAGTAATATCTCACTATTCTGCAGTTTGATGAACTTTTGCATTGATTTCATAGATGACATATTGTTTAACTGTGCATTTACTATGTTTTAATGCAGAGTAATTGCTATCTCGGTAAGCCTAGATTAAAGATATAGCATAAATTTATAATTGGTCTATTGCATAAACAGTTTGGTTTGATTCTTTATGTTAAAATACAAATGTTTGAATAACTTAATTGTGATGTTAGATAGGAGGTGCTGACTGCCCCTATTCAAACCTTAATAATATTGTCTCCATAGTTAGTTATAACAACAAAAAAATGTTTTGGTAAACAAAACAAGTTCATAAGCTAGAAGAAATTTAGTTTATAATAGTCAAATTTCTAATAAATTAGAATGTTCACATTATTACATTTGAATTACTTTTTGTTTCAGTTCTAGTGCAGGCTCTGCTTGGCTTGAACGACTAACTATAACTTAAACTTGTGCATTTCGTTCTACTTTTCTCCTACAAACCTCATGGAACTTGTTTTCTCTCCTCAGAATGAAGTTGGTATCAAATTATTTGATATTCAAACTTGGTAATACAGTATTTGTGTGGAAAAAGAATTTGAATGGAGTACTTAAAATAGTACCTACTGTCAGGTTTATTCACTTACTTCAATTTGTCTTTGGTTCATGTCATTTGAAAGTATTTTCTTGCTGTTATTGAAAAATCTGTTATTAAGTTGCATATATGTCTCATCCTGTGAAGAATAATTAAAATTACTTTAACATACAAAGAATATTATCTTTACCTCATTTATCTTTGATTCAGTGGCCTCAATACTGTTTTAAAGCAAGAACAGAATTTGTTACAATAATTAATATTGATATCAAAATATAGACACTTACAAAAGTATTGAACCAGTGAGGGCAGGTTAAGTCTTGTGTACCCACTGTACCCTGCTCAACAGGGTTAGAGCAGCTGCTAAAATATCAGCTGGGGGTGTGGGTAGCCCCTACAACCAACTTTACACTGTGAGTAACCCTTCTTCTAGTTACTAACTACAACAGTAGTGAAGATATCTAGTATGGAATAAACCACTTATTACATTTTTCAGAGTGTTATGGCAAGATATTTCACTCTCAGGCTTTATTTTCAGTTGCCTCTGGCTCTTGAAATATTTCACCATATCACACTCTAACTCATGTATTAAGTTAAATATATAATATATATATTTTTATAAAATAATATAGAACTAAGAGCCACATTATTAATAGAAGACTTAAGATACAGGTATGAAACAACTGTTCTTCGGGGAGAGATTGTTAATCAAAGTATTAAGCTTCCAGCTAATAATAATAACTTCCGCAGGATCATTAAAATAGGTACCCGTAACGCCAAATTTGGTCAGGCCCAAAATCTGTCCCGACCATAAATGGTGGCTAAAAAAGTTTCGGACAAAAACTGGCTGCGAAACTCCATCTGGGCGGGGAATAAACTACCAAATTTGGTGCACTTCACCAAAATTTGTACTACCTAGCCTCCCACAAAAAATATTTGAGACACTGGAGGTGGTTTACTCCATACTGTAGTGTTGCATAATCTAGTTCTTGTTGAAGCGTTTGCTAGGGTTACTTATTATAATCCCTGTACAAAGAACTGACACAGAACGAAATGCATGCACTTATTATATTATTGTCGGTGTTTTGGAATAACCTTAGTTACATACTTATGGCTTCTCGAGTAGCCCAACTCTTTTACCTACCACCACCATGCCCGGAAAGAGTCTGGCAGCATTTGTACACAATACCAGTTTAGGTATCCCTGGTACCTATATATTACGGAAACACGGGTGCCCCCATACCTATATTTACACGAATATAGGTACCCCTTCGAAATATAGGAAGCCCCTCTGTGTCACCCTATATTACGTGTGAACGCTTCAAACTAGTTGATAGCTAATGGTGATGGCAGTTAAAACTGGCAACCCACCTTGAGGGATGGAATCATTGACCTCCGACTAGTAAAATTAAGAGACACAATATTTTTTACCATACACTATTACTGTAGTCAGCTGAAAATTTATAGAAGCAATAAAATTTTTGTGGGGGGGAAATTTTTAAATACAATAGCTAATTCTAGTTTCCCCAGTTTTAGGAAAATAATTACTTCTTTGTTGTTGTTGTTTTCACTACTGTAAAGGCCTTAGCTAAGTAACAAAAAGAGTAGAAAAATACATTTCTGCTTCAGGTATTGTACAATATTGTTAGGTATGCTCTGTAATACACATTGCATTAGTTTTTGTTGAGCAAAAAAATAGCCAGTTTGCTTAGGTCTCTACTATAGTAGCAATTTCATAATGAATGTAGTTTGAGCCTACCACTTTAGTAAAATAAGTTTGAGCCTACCACTTTTAGTAAAATAAGAGTCCATAATTTCTTTTTCTTTTTTAATACACACACTATCAACTTAAGTCGATAAAAGCATCTATATACATGTGGCATTATTATTTAGTAATTTCTCTAATTTAATCAGTAACATATATTTTTTACTCACTAACTCAAAATCAAAGGATCGTGCAGGATCTTGATCAAATCATGAAAAAGCAGTGACATATTGGTTCAAAAGAAATTCTCCGGAGTGTTTTCATTGTGGGAAAACAGGTCATATCAAGTGTACTATTTCCACCATGGAAAGCAGAAAGCTAACCAAGCTTCTGTAGTGAATGACTATAACTCAGACAGCAGAAGTGATGTTTAAAAAGTCAGTCACAAAGTGCTCTCAGCTGGTACTCCTAGTAAATTGATTATAGACTCAAGAGCAAGCTGTCATTTGTGTTGTGACAGTGAGCTGTTTGACCAATTAGAAACTTGAAACATCCTATTTATGCTTGAATTGGAGATGGAAAAGTTTTGAAGGCTACTGGCAGAAGGATTATATTTCTGAATATGAAATTGTCAGGTCAGAATGGAATGAGTGCAGATTAATTGATATTCTGTATGTGCCACTGTTATCTTATACTCTACTGAGTATTTCTAAGGTAATAGATTTGGCAACGTGCTGATTTCAATGAGAAAGGTTGCCAAGTATGCAATGCAAAAGGCAAGTTAATTGCTGAAGGATTAAAAGTTGGAAGTCTCTATTATTTGAATTGCTCTATGTGTAATGCAAAAGTAAATGTCTCAAAACAAGACGGAAAAGAATATTTGACATTGTCGTTTGGACATTTAGGGATACACAATCTCCAATGGCTTGCAAGAAGCAAAAGATAGTGAGAGGATTTGATTTTGATGCATCAAGAAATGTAAGGCATGTGTGGAAGGTAAATATCATACAGATTATTTTCCAACTAGTAATAGAGGAAGATCAAGGGAGTCACTTGCATTAGTACATAGTGATGTATGTGGAAAAATGAATAAAAATATTTGAGTGAAGCTGAGTATTTTTTAACTTTCGTTGATGATTTCTCTCATTATAGCTACATGGGTCTAAGCTTTAAAGAAAAAGGATGATTATTCAATTACTTCTAGAATTGAAAGGCTCTAGTGGAGAGATTCAGTGGAAAACAACTGAAATTTCTGTTCCGACAATGGAGGTGAATATGTCTTTAACGAATTTGAGGATTACTTGATGTCACAAGGGATATGCCATGAGTGTACAGCTCCCTAATCACCCGAGCAAAATGGTACAGCTGAACAAAATGAACAGGACTCTAGTTGAGATATTGTGTTCTATTTTGATTGATGCTACACTACCTCATGCATTTTGAGCAGAAGCTGTATCTACTGCAGTTTACTTGAGAGACAGAAGTCTGACTAAAGCTGAAAACATGAATCTGTTTGAGGCCTGGATGAATGACCAACCTCAAGTAGAACACTGGTGTGTTTTTGGATGTGAGGCATTATGCTCATGTTCCAAAGATGAAAGAAAAAAGTTAGATTCAAAATTAAAAAATTGTGTATTTTTGGGTTATGAAGTGGAAACAAAAGGTTATTGACTCCATGGTGTGAGAAAATAAAAGTGATCTACAGTCAAGTTAAGTTCAATGAAAGGTACTAATAGTGAAATTGAACAGATTTGTACAGAAGAAAAGCATTCGTGGAGTTGGACCTTAATACTGGCGATGTTTCAGTTGACAATGAAGTTGATATACATTTATATTACTGGACTCATTGTGATCTTTTAACTGAACTACACTGGATTCTCGATTCATGTTTAGTGTTATTGTTTAGGTCCAATGCCACATAATCTGCCATAATGTCACAGCATTCGGATAAGAGAAGGTAGTATTTACTGGAGCTGGTTATAGAGTGTATAAACCTAGTTCTTATTTTGTTTGTTGAATTCAATCAATACAATCAACATTTTATTGACATGAATATATTAATAATTGTACTATTATTTAAGCTATTTCTTTATCTACAGTTTTACAAGCAATAAACAGTCCATAGATGTGAAGGCTGAAAGGCATTGTGTATTTTTGAACAACTGTCCTGCACTAATTATATCTCACCTAGCTGTCTTTAGTTGTACTCCAGTATGTAGTAGGTTTTTCATGTGTTCTACAGCTTAGTTTTAGTTTTTTCTTACCAAAACTAAAATATCCCGAAAAAAAGCAGGTTTGGTTTTAGTTTTAGTAAACTAAAACAACACTATTCAAATCATCATGTTTTGAATGATATCATTCCTTACATTGTGAACATATGCAACCAAGGGAGCTTTTTGTGTCAGCTGTATTCTGTAATACATGACACTATCCTTACTACATGATTACATATACACAATACTTTTATCCTGTTGGACAACAAACCACTTGTGATCGCTAATACCTGTTTTTGATCCAAAAAAGTAGATGTAGATACATCACTCACACTGAACATGTCCATTGTGATGAAGCAAAAGGCACAAAACAAATGACATTGTGTATAAACTTGCAGGTGCCCCACATCCAGTCTCCCTTGTAAATGATGGTAAAGGGTCACTTATGTCACATTTTAGTGGGCAGCAACTACTTGTTTATGTATAATTTCAGGACCCTAGTATCGAGGTATTGAGTATTTAGTTTTTGCTATCATCCACCACTACAAGTTAGTTCATCAGGCACCACTGTGTGGCAGGAGAGCCATGTGGTTATATATTTCAATGAACTTAGCTCAATTGCTATCTCTGTTTTAGACTGGAGGTAATCCCTCTTGGGGGAAGTTACCTTATTACAGTCAAGTACTTACCTCATTCTCCTATCCACCAAAATGGAGTTTAACCTTGTCATTCCTAATTGCCCATACCCGTATCTCCACTCCCCCCCCCCCTCCCCCACCTCCACACAGACCCACCCTATCCTACATAATCTACCTCCATAACCATTACTGGAAGGAAGGTATTGGTAATGCGCAGGATCCTCTCTTCCAGCCAATACTTGGTACCAGGTCCTGCACCACTGCTAGTTCTTGCTAGCATCATTCCTGCTAGCATATCCTCGCTAGCCCCTGCCAGAACTTCCTGTTCTCCTACCTACTTCATTCTCAACCTCTTCTGCAGTTTGCCCTACCTTCCTGATTCCATATTTTTATTTTGGGGAGTGTATCTGTGTACATATCCTCTGACCCATGAGTGATCACTGATGGCTACACGTGGCCCACTAACGTCCATTTACTCTATCACATTATGGTGCTAGGGCAGACGGGATAAAAATTGTCGCCCAAGCCTACCTCTCTAATCAATCTACCACCCTGACTAACCTTGTTGATAGCATGCCATCTTGATCACGTGCCACATGGATCTGCAATATTTTGCCCTGCCCTTTGCATCTCACTTGGCACTCCCATCACAGCATAAACTACCTAATTTGCCATTGCTATGGTAAACTCATTTAAACTCGTTTAAATCATATAGAAAAGAATGTTGTGTTGCCTGTTTTAACATGGGGCAAATGAGAAACACCACTCAGTACTGTACTCAACACCACCTATAACAAAAAACACTTGGTTTTGGTATTGACATGTAATTGCTGGTATCACCCACCAGTACTAGATAACATGTGTATTTTATCCATGGGTTCCCTCTCATGCTTTCTGTATTCCAAAAACGATTCCAGTTTTCTTGTTCTTCTTTTCCACACGTCGATTCCCTTTTTTAACTTTGTCGATCTCGAAGGGTATAGTGTGTTATGAATTCATGCAAATTCATCTAATTCTTAAATGTAAAACTTTATATGCAATGCACATTAGCCTACACTGCCTGAAAAATTTCCATTGACAACCATAACAAAATAATAAATTAGTGCATAACATAGTATAATGTGTTCGTAACCAGTTTGCTAACCTCCACAGCCTTGTAAATTTTTAGTTAACTCTAATTATCAAGACAAAATGGAATCTTTTAACCCTGTGCTAGAATCTCTCTGTTCACAGTATATAGTGTTATCTTGGCATATTATACAACGATAATGATAATCTTACCATTATGTTGCTGTTATTAATGATAACATACTCTCAATATTTTTGCAAAACAATATTTCCACTATTGTAAAAGGGCTCTAGACTACAATTTATTTTCACTAAATTAAATTAAATTGATTTTTTAAAAAATATATTAATATTATTGGTTCAACCACTTATCAAATCAATAACATCACTAACGTTGTAGTTTCAGTTTGGAGACAATAATAGATAATGTAATATGACTATTAAATAATTACTTTATACAACTTATGACCTTTAAGATTAAATCCTGCCAGAATAGCAATACAAACGTGAGTGAACCGTTAAATTTAACAAATACATGTTAACATGTGCTATGATATTTTTTATTGACTATCACTAAGATAGTCATCTTTTTTTTACAAAATCAGTTCGTATATATATTACCGTAAGCAACATTATAAGACATACTAACAGTTTCTGTTTGCTCTCTCAATTCTACAGTCTCATAAACTGTACTATCTGATTGTTCCTGTGTACTTGCTGGTCTCTGAACTGTCTTGCTCTTCATCATCTTATGAACAAACAATGCTCCAATAACAAAACCCATGCAAATGCCTACTAAGAAACTCAGTGGTAAAGCTGCTATGACGATATTTTGAATATTGTTATTGTTTTTCTGTAAGTACACATCTGAATTAATACATCAATAAATACAGATAGTATTTAACTTACAATACCATTTTCAGCAGTGGTTGAAGTAACTAAAAAATAAATGCTTTCATTAATGTCTATTTCAATACTTAAAGAATTGATATAACTATATAAAAACATTATTCACTTGTAAAGTATTGCTTCTTCATATTATTTAATCAGTAATGCACATTAATGTTGTCTTGGAAGATGTAGCAGAAGTGATAACTATGTGAAGCCATTAAAAGAGAAAGTTTTAAACTATATAGCACCATTTTTGTTAAAAATTAAATTGATTACCGTTTCTGGCATATGCAAGAATAATAAATTTGCATTTTTTACTATTAAGTATAAGATTGTGTACTTAAAACATATTTCACTTTCAAAACAGCTTACATTTTTCACATGGGGTGTGAGTCCACATTTGATCAACTCCACATTCTATAGTTTCACTGTATTCAACTTCACTAAAGAAACACCTCACAAAAGCTGTTGTAATTCCAGATTCTGTTATATTGTAATGTAATACATGTACAGTAGAGATATTTCTCAAGAAGCCACAATGACCTGAAAAAGCCGATTAATTAAATTGTACCATTAATAAATGAAGTAGTTTACCTATAGTAAATTGCTTATGGATGTTAACTGAATGTGTTCCAGGAGATATTGTTACATTGTATGCAACATTGTCATACAAACCTAATGTAATAGGTGACAATTGTGTTATTTTTTCTCTGTAGCCATTAGCTGGAGTGGGAGTGATCATTACCATATAAACATCACTTATGATGTCTGCTAATTTCCATGTCACTAGAAAATAGTTCATGCCATTAATGTATATCCTTGGAGTTAGTGTAACGTATGAAGTAGTAGAATCTATATACAATAATTTGTAAATATATTTCATAGTTCATGTAAATAAAGATGTTATTAATAATTATGTGAGCCGTATGCAAGAATGACAAACAATATTAAATGAAATAGAAATATATTGTAAGCCTATTATTTATATATCTATTGGATTACAGGTGGGTGTATTTCATATTATACATAGATATGTAATATTAATGTATTGTTCATGCTCATTTTAAAAACAATCAATACTAATCAACTCACCACACTGTCCCACACCTCCCATATAATTTATCTGTACCATTTCTTTTAGTAATACTCACTAAGATCACTCAAAGGTGAAACTAACTGTGACAAGTCAATTCAACAAGCTTTGAATAACACTGGTTATAGTTCAGTAGAGCTCTACATTTTTAAAACACATTATAAATAATAAAACACATACATACTAGGAAATAATATTATAGCTATCTCTGTATGCAACTTAGATGCACATAATTAGGTTTACAAATATCCTATAAAAGTGTATTAATGTTGTACACATGGGTTATTTACTATTTGCTATGTTTTGGGGAAAGGAATAAATGTGAATGTTTCTGGTGTTTTAGTTATAGTCTATGCTTCAAATCTAGTTTACTACACATCATGAGTAGTTTGTCATGATCTTAATGAATAACGACGATTAAAAAGGCAAACAACTCTTGACCTTTAATTTTTTAAGTGTAGTCGTCATTATTCATAAACCTGACTTGTGTTGATCTGCCACAAAAACATCAATTTTCTTTAAAATAGAATACATCCATTATTATATACACTGCATGAAAAGTGTCCATTCACTAACATAGCAAAATTAAATAAATTAGCTGGAAATAGTAGATGAAATAATTAAAAGTGATCTTGCCTTACCAAAAGCAACGCTTTCTGTTGTGATCAAAGTTTCTTTTTTATTTTCTCCAAATAGCCCTAATGCTATAATTGTCAAGTTTATTTTTACCTTTCTTTACTCCAATTAGACGACAATCATTGTATACTTTTTACCTGTTTAACTTGTAGTAAATAGTGTATTCGATATAAATTAAAATTCTTCAAAAACTTCAGGTTTGCCTACTTGTAATTAAAAAAAAAAAAATTTGCTATGGAAGCTCAATTCAATCTTACAAGGAGAGAAATTTCAAAGTCAACCTGAAGTAAATGCTTTTTAGATATCAATGTATGCATTGTAGAAATACTTGATGGCTTATTCAAGTATTCATCAACAATTACTCAAAAAAAATCATAAATTACTCAAAAAAAGTTCATACTTTTACAGCACAATCGCTGTTTACAAATGTAAAGTTCACATATGTATTATAATATTATATAATCCTCTGACAAGATACAAAAACATTGAATTTAAGCTTGCCTATGTAAGTGGCATTCTATAGCAATTTATAAGTAATTCATTTAATTTGGGGTGTATGGAAAGAGTTATAGAATATAAATAATATACTTTTTTATGTTTTCTTTTTGGCTAATAACTGATCAAACAAATTGATCTTACAAAAGCAATTAAAACTGATATGATCCCAAAGTCAGAGTCATAGGAGAATAAATTGACCATTCTGTAATGTATACTATTATACTTATTAATATTATACATATTTGATTACAGTGTTATGAAAATTTAAATGTAGATGTTTGAAGGCTTATCTATATATTTAGTTATGAAAACTTTTTAAGAAGTTCCAAAAAGTATACAATAAATAGTCAACATGTGTACCATTGACCTTGAAACCAAAACAAAGATGAAGCCAAAACTATGTTTTATGATATCAATAATTTCCCAGCATATAAATCAACACAAACTTCTATTTTCCATTAAATCCTAATTTATCAGCAATACTTATTACTTCTGCTATTTCAAATACTAGTCAAAACTATATTATTTTAAACTATAAATTTTTTTATCATCCTAGGTATCAAGCACATGCTTGATGATGCTTGTTTCTACTTAGACAATTATTTTCATTATTATACTTTTGTTATTCCTACTATTATTCTCCATTGGCGTAATATTATTACACTACTAAGTGACATGGATCTAGTAGGAAGTGATTATTATCTGTTGTACTCTAACTGCCAAATAATTGTATAAGATATTATTGTGTTGAAAATTGCTTTTTTACTGTAACATAGAAACTGCATTCAAAGTCAGAATCAAGGTTGTATATAATACTCAAATAAATACAACAATAGCATATTAACTCATTTTATAAGCTTTCATAACTTGTATGAATAACTTTTCAGATTAATTCATTTGAAATAGTATGCATTTCATTAAGGGATATATGTATGTCACATTAGGTATAAAGAAATGCCAAGCCTTGCTTTAATGCTATACTTAAAATTAGGTATAACAACTAAATTTAAACATGTTGTAAGCATTGTCTTGATAATTCTTCAAACACTTTCAATTTCTAAACAGCTGCTATCTCAAAATCTGAAGTAAATTAATATAATTTTACCGACATACAAACGCAATATTTTTTTAAAACTATGGGTGAGAATGTTGTAGTCCCATATAAATTAGTATGAAACCTGTAAAAGAGCAATTATTAGATACATAATCTAAAGCAATTTTTAATAGGTTCATAAGCCAAATTACTTTTCATATTAATTTCAGTTAATTGCTTATCATTAATTTCTTCATAAATTTGCACATTGTCTTGCTTCAATGTAGGATTTTTTAATCCAGCAGTTTCCTTCTTGTCACGTCTATATTTACCACGGCGATAACCTACTACAAATGACAGTATTCTGACTGCGAAACTAAAACTTATTCCTGCGATAACAATCCCTACTAGGACACAGGAGTTATGGACATGAGCATCACTCATTCTTTGATGTAGTTCCTGATTGTTATTCTAGTATTAAAAAGAATGTAAAGTACCATTTTTACATAGCACTTTATATTCATCGGAGGTGGTAAGTCAAGATAATTCACTTTCAGGCTTTTTTCTCATTCTTTTTTGGTGTGAAAGTAAATGAACCTGCTCATGAAATACCTCTCCATATCATATAGGAATCAGGTAATAATAATATGTAAAATACAGTATTATAATATAAAGTATATTAGTAAACGTAATAAAGTATTTAGTAATTTCTAACTATTTATGTATTTCCATTTTATATCACTGCCACAGTATACCAATTTATTACTTCAATTTTCTTTACTGTACATGATTGCTTGAGACTCTTTTTCCTTCTAAACTGCTTCTCAGTACTTTAGTTACATTTGATTGTAATCATCTTTGTATTCTTCCTTACTCTATGAAACCCATACTTTTGTTTCGAGGCAACACTTTACATGCTGGGATCAGCTTATGTACTGTTAATAAACTTGCAGGTACCCCACATCCACTCCCTTGTAAAATATGGTAAGGGGTCACTTATGTCACATTGTTGTTGGCAGAAACTATTTGGTTATTTTTAACTTCAGGACCCTAGTATCAAGGTATTTATTAGTAAGTACTTGCTATCATTTACCACTACAAGTTAGTTCACCACGCACCACTGTGTGGCAGGAGAGCCATTTTGTTAAACATTTAAATGAAGTTAGCTCAATTGCTAAAGAAATGTTATCTCTGTTCTGGACCAGAGGTCATACATCTCTCCTGAAGAGTAGGTTGCCTCACTACTGTCAAGTACTTGCCTCATTCTCTGTCCACCTAAATGGGGGTGAAAAGAATATTTTGTTGTCTGTTTTAACATGGGGCAAATGAGGAATACTCAGTATTGTACTCAATACGACCAATAACAAAAAAAAAGCTTTGTTTTAGTATTGAAATGTAATTGCTGGTATCGCCCACCATTGCTAGATAACATGTGTATTTTATACATAGTATTCCTCTCCTGCTTTCAGTATTCATAAGCTATCCCAATTTTCTTGTTCCTCTATACCACTCGTGAATTCCCTTCTCCTTACAGAACGTGTTGATGACTAGTTTGCTAACCTCTATAGCATTGTTAATTTTTTATTAACTCTAGCTATCAAGACAGTTTATGATTTTGTTATGGTTGTAAATAAACTTTTTTACCTTGTGCTAGAATCACTCTGTTCGCAGTATAAATTTTATCTTAGCATAAATTGATAATCTTTGAGTATACATTTTTGCAAAACAATCTTTCCACTATTGTGAAAGGGCTCTAAAGTGCAATGTATTTCTACTAAATTGAAGTTAATTAAAAAAAAAAGTTATTATTGGTGCAACCACTTATCAGATCAATAACATCACTGAAGTTGTAGATTCAGTTTGGAGACAATAATAGATAATGTAATATGACTATTAAATAATGGCTTTATAAAACTTATGCCCTTTAAGATAAAATCCTGCCTGAATAGCAATACATAGATGTGAGTAAACAGTTAGATTTAACAAATTCATTAAAACATGTGCTATGATATTTATCATTGATAGTTAAAACTATAAATTTAAATCAATATTATTATAATTCAAGGTATCAGGCATATGCTTGATGATGCTTTTGCTATTCCTTTGACAATTATTATCATTATACTTCAGTTATTCTTACTATTATTATCCATTGGCTTTATATATTACACTACTAAGTGAAAACGATCTAGTAGGAAGTGATTATTATCAGCTATACTCACAATTCTGATGTCAAATAATTGATTTGTATAAGATATTATTTATTCTACCTAGTAGCTAATTGTGTTGACAATTGTTTTTTTAAGGTATACCACAAGTATACAAAAAAGATTATTATCACGGTTATATTACTCAGATAAATACAACAATCGCATAACTCATTATAAGCTTTCATTACCTGTATAAATAACCTTTCAGATTGAAATAGTATGCATTTCATTAAGGGATATACATGTGACCAATTAGGTATGAAGAAATGCTAAGCCTTGCTTCAAGCAACTATAAAAATTAATTTTGATTTTACATGCTGTCAACATTTTGCATATATTGGAGATAATTCTTCGATACCACAATAACTTTGGGGAACATTCTTGTTTAAGCTGATCATTCTATCTAAAAGTTTTGAAAATAGTTCAGAATCACCAATGAGTATACATTTACAGTTTATGAAGATTATAATCAAACAATAACAATTTTAAGTTTCTAAATAGTTGTAATTCAGCGAGCGAAGCGAGTGAAGCTGACTATCAGTCGTGTTCAATTGAGATTTCAGATATTGCATATAATGTATGTATACGTACGTCAAAATATTTCGCCCGCGCTTCTAATTACGTAAGTTAGGTAAAGCGTTCACAGTTCCAGTTTTTTTCAATTAACGAGCGCGGAGAATCCTGCTGCACTGCCTTACCCTACTCTGTTTCAACCAAAACGTTTATAGCTACTCTCTTCTTGAAACAATTGTGAAGTCTTTGTCAAGCTGCGCTTCTTTGCCACTGCTTTCTAAGTTTATTCAGGTAATTCTGTTATTGTTAACTCTTCATGCCTAATCAGTTAGATGTAATTTCTGTCCTATTTTTACTGTAAAAAGAGTCTGCTCGCTCGCCATGCATTTACGCTATTCGAGCGCACCACTAGCCTTAAAATCTGTAGTGAACCAAAATACATTTCAATTAATATGATTTTAATGACATACCATTGCGTTTTTTTATTTTGCACTATGGGTAAGGGGGTGGTAGTAAATATTTCTGTTTAAATTAGGTGAATACCTATAACTGTCTAATGAACGCATATGTTTATGCATGTTGTCTAGCACATTAACAATAATAATTTTAGATATATTTAAATGTATTGTGACTTTAATTATTTAGCTTATATAATTTCTCATCAATATTCAAGAGATTTCCTTGCTATCACTACTATAATGTTTTCAGTCATACACACATACTGTCAACAATAATAACATTACTTATTTTAGATAAATAATCTATTATTTTATTCGATCTATAATGTTATGAAAATAACTTGAGATCCATAGGGTGCAGTCACAAAAGTTACAATTAAGATATTCCCTATTATTGTTAAAGAGTATTATCACCTCGTATAAAGTTTAACGTGAAGAGCAGTTGCATTTAATTTTTACAAAAATAAAAGAAACAGTCAATCAATTAATTAATGCAATGCATGAATTTTGTTTCAATGTTAATAGTAAAGAGTCTAAAGCATCATGTTATTTCTATGTGATAAAATTTTCGATACAAATCAGTTAGTGAGCATTAACAGTTGACTTTACCATAAGCAACATTACATGCCATGTCCACCACTTCAGTTTGTTCTTTCAATTCTACTGTTTCATAAACTGGTAAATTGTTCTTTATTACTTCATCTTCTGCTGTTTTAATTTTCTTAATCTTCCTCAACTTTTGATCTAGCAATAGTCCAACAACCACACCCTCGAAGACGCCAATGAAGAAAGTCGATAAAGATACCACTGTTATGATGATTTCTGGCAAACTATTACCATGTCTCTACAAGTACATGTCTGATAGCTATAAACAATTGGATGTACTGTATACTATGGAACTTACCTCATAATGAGACAGTTGAAGTGGCATCACTATAAGACATAATGTCTGAAAAAGCAAGACAAAAATATATTTAATATACATTTACATAAACAAATTATTGACAAATGTAAGTAGATAAAGAGTATACATTAATCACTTCACATCGAATATTTTTAGCTGAAATGTTTATTGAATCTTATAGATGTAAATAAAAATAAGATTAAAAAAATCACACACAAACTAAAATTTCAGTTTTAGCTCCCTTGTATTTTATATGAAGCTTTCATATATGTTCATAGATTTAAAAGTTTTACAATTATCTTCATTGAATACACATGTCATCTGTTAATGTGCGACAATTATATTTTTTGTTTACATATTATGTATAATATGAAATACACCCACCTGTAATCCCAGTAGATATATAATAATAATAGGCTTACAATATTATATTTCTATTTTATGTAATTGTTTGTCATTCTTACGTACAGCTCACATAATTATTAATAACATCTCTATTTATATGAAGTATGAAATATATTTTACAAATTATTGTATATAGATTCTACTACTTCGTACGTTACACTAACTCCAAGGATGTACATTAATGGCATGAACAATTTTCTAATGACATGGGAATTAGCAGACATCATAAGTGATGTTTATATTGTAATGATCACTCCCACTCCAGCTAATAGCTACAGAGAAAGAATAACACAATTGACAGCCATTACATTAGGTTTTTATGACAATGTTGAATACAATGTAACAATATCTCCTACAACACATTCAGACAACATCGATAAGCAATTTACTATAGGTAACCTACTTAATTGATTGGTTGTAGATAATAATTAACCTGCTTATTCAGGTCATTGTGGCTTCTTGAGAAGTACCTCTATTGTACATGTATTACATTACAACATATCAGAATCTGCAATTACAACAGCTTTTGTGAGGTGTATCTTTAGAGAAGTTAAATACAGTGAAACTGTAGAATGTGGAGTTGATAAAATGTGGACTGACACTCCATGTGAGAAATGTAAGTAGTTTGTAAAGTGAATATGTTTTAAGCACACAATCTTATACTTAATAGTAAAATATTATGACAGAAAGTAAGAAAACAATCGATTATTTTTCAGATTCTAAGTTTATGCCCATGGTGACTGAGATAACTTGTTGATTTCACTTATGTTATTGTTTAATTGTGCTAGCAAATTCTGTAATGTGATATATGTAATTTTATTATTCTTGCTTGCCAGTAAAGGTAATCAATTTAATTTTGAACAAACATGGTGCTTATAGCTTAAACCATTTTCTTTTAATGGCTTTACATAGCTGTCACTTTTGCTACATCTTCCAAAGACAACATTAATTTTTATTTCTGGATTAAATTTAAGATGGATCAATAATTTAATTCTGAAAAAAGTTTTCATATAATTACATCAGTTCATTATTGTATTGAAATAGACATCAACGAAAGCATTTGTTCTTTTGTTACTTCAACGACTACTGAACATGGTATTGTAAGTTGAATACTATCTGCATTTATTGATGTATTAATTCAGATGTGTACTTACAGAAAAACAACAACAATATTCAAAATGTCATTATAGCAGCTCTACCACTGAGTTTCTTAGTAGGCATTTCCATTGATTTTGTTATTGGAGCATTGTTTGTTCATAAGATTATGAAGAGCAAGAGAGTTCAGAGACCAGCAAGTACACAGGAACAATCAGATAGTCCTGTTCATGAGACTGTAGAATTCAGAGAGAAAACAGAAACTGTTAGTATGTCTTATAATGTTGCTTATGGTAATGCAAACTGAAATGTAAACATGTAATCTTAGTGATTTCAATTTCAATGATAAATATCATAGCACATGTTAAAATGTATTTGTTAAATCTAACTGTTTACTCTCATCTGTGTTGCTATTCAGGCAGGATTTTAGCTTAAATGGCATAAGTTTTAAAAAGTCATTATTTAATAGTCATAATTACATTATCTATTATTGTCTCCAAACTGAAACTACAACTTCAGTGATGTTATTGATCTGATAAGTGGTTGCACCAATAATAACTTTTTAAAAACAATTAACTTTAATTTAGTAGAAATACATTGCACTTTAGAGTCCTTTCACACAATGGTTGTAAGATTGCTTTGCAAAACTATATAACATTGGGAAATTTTGCAGAGTACGTTATTATAAATAACAGCAACATAGTGGTAAGATTATCAATTTATAATATGCAAAGATAAAACTTTATACTGCGAACAGAGAGATTCTAGCTCAGGGTAAAATAATCCATTTACAACCATAACAAAATCCATAAACTGTCTTGATAGTTAGACTTAATAAAAAATTTACAATGCTATAAGGTTAGCAAACTAGTTATCAACCCGTTATGTACTAAGTTATGATTTTGTTATGATTGTATTTACATGAACACACTATAACATTAGACAAGTCAGAGAGAGATTGACAAAGTAAGAGAAGGGAATTCACGAGTGGAAAAGAGGAACAAGAAAATTGGGATTGCTTATGAATACAGAAAGCAGGAGAGGCAAAATACACATGTTATCTAGTAATGGTGGGCGATACCAGCAATTACATTTCAAATACCAAAACAAAGCTTTTTTGTGTTATTGGTTGTATTGAGTACAATACTGAGTATTTCTCATTTGCGCCATGTTAAAACAGACAACAAAACATTCTATTCACCTCCATTTAGGTGGATAGAGAATGAGGCAAGTACTTGACAGTAGTGAGGCAACCTACACTCCAAGAGAGACATATTACCTCTGGTCTCCAAAACAGAGATAACATTTCTTTAGCAATTGAGCAAACTTCATTTAAATGTCTAACAACATGGCTCTCCCGCCATACAGTGGTGCCTGATAAACTAACTTGTAGTGGTGGATGATAGCAAGTACTTACTAACAAATACCTCGATACTAGGGTCCTGAAGTTAAACATAACCAAATAGTTTCTGCCAACTAAAATGTGGCATAAGTGACCCCTTACCATCTTTTACAAAGGGAGAGTGGATGTGAGGTACCTCCATGTTTATTAATCATAAATAAGCTGATCCATGCTGGTAAAGTGTTGCCTCACAACAAAAGTAGGGTTTCATATAGTAAGGAAGGATGCAAAAACAATTATAATCAAACATAACTAAACTACTCAGAAGGCAGTTTAGAAGGAAAGAGAGTCTCAAGCAATCATGTACAGTAAAGAAAATTGAAGTAATAAATTGGTATATTGTGGCAGTGATATAAAATGGCTCATAGAAGATGTTTATGAAAATGCTTCAACTTTTGGTATACTACAACACATGAATGGTTAGAAATTACTAAACATTTTATCACGTTTACTAATAATATACTTTATAATTATAATATTTTACATATTTATTACCTGATTCCTATATGATATGGAGAGGTATTTCATGAGCAGGTTCATTTACTTTCACACCAAAGAAGAATGAGAAAAAAGCCTGAAAGTGAATTATCTTGACTTAGCACGCCCGATGAGCATAATTATAAAGTGGTATATTCTATGCTTGATCTTTTAACTGTGAAGCAATTTTACCAAAACATTATTGTCCATATTATTGAAATGTATACCTAGTGTACTTGAAACAACAACAATTGTTTATGTTTTTCTAATAACATTGTATTAATGTAACACAGATACCTATGATGTTGCCACAACTGCAATAGTAAGGTGATGATTCACAATTGTATTGCTACACCTATGTAAATACACTTTGGTACTTTACATTAGTTGCATTCCTTTTAATACTACAATAACAATCAGGAACTACATCAAAGAATGAGTGATGCTCATGTCCATAACTATGGTATCCTAGTAGGGATTGTTAATAATAATAATAATTTGATGGGGGCCGTGTTGTGCCTGGTTTTCCTGTGGATGATCACATATGAAATTCAGCTTTAAAACTGTCTCTACGTTTACATCTGAGTTGCATTGTTTAATTTATGCATATATCACTTGTGGACAAGGACTGTTTGTGTTGGTCAAAAATATATAATATTGTGTTGGTTGAGTGCTTATTTGAGCTCTAGTTATGTGATCTAATTAAAATACTTGCAATGGTACTTAAGAGTTTGTGAGGTGTAAAGTTGTAATTAGTTTCATTTATTGATTACCAATATTTTTCTGTTAGTACCAAAGAAAATTATTCAGAAAACAAAGATGTAGCCATTTTAACCTTAAAAATTGTATTTTGTTGTATTTTTCTCACCAATATTAGCTTTGCAAATATATTTAACTGATTCTTAATACTCAATCTACCTTAAGATTATTAGTATCTTGTTACTTACACGTTTAAAATTATGACTAAATTGTTTAATATATAGGTGGCTGTTGCGAATAAATCAGGTTTAAAGCAATACCATACAGAAGGCACATCAGCAAAGCAGCTGCCAGAGGGAATAAGAAAGGTGTTGTTGATCAGTGCTGTGCTGATCCCAGAATAAGGGAATACATTATGCAGAAAGTTGCACGTTTGATCGATATTGAGATGAAGATGTTGTGTTCAGTTGAAGTAAATTCAGTACTGCAGAGAGATTGTAATGTTATGAGAGAGTTCAAATGGAAAGAATTTATTTCAGAGATTGAACACAACACTCCACTGATGTATCATATACTTATGGCATGTACAAAAACCAAGCAACCCCGGTCAAATCGAGTGGCAGTTATTGGAATGTGCTTTGCAATTTTGTTGAAATCAGGTATTGCCGGATGAATTTAGTCCACAAAATCATAGCATTGTTACCGTATGCAGGACACAGTGGCAAACAGGTAAGAAAAATGGTTTTATGATGAATCAGTTAATTTTACTGTTTGAGTAGGGACATTGCAATAACAATAAGATTCTGTAGGCCAAGTATTTCAGACACTCTGGTACGAACTGTGGTAGTTGTTATAGCAGTCAAGGTCAAAAGGTTGACAGACTCGGTGAAAAATACTTCTGACTTCACCAATAAAGGTCAGCATTGGTCGAAGATAGTGGTTCAGCTGCTCGCAGGGTGCCAAATTCAAGAGCTGACATGAATATTATTGTGAAAAATTTACAGGATATGTCTGTTTTCACCGAAATTACTGGCAGGTGTTACCCATATTTTCCCAATCCAAGGAATATTCTGCATGCTAAACCTTCAGCTATGACTATTGATTGGATCCAGAGACATGTAAAATTTTGATGTAATTAATAACTTGACAAGATTATAAAAAACAAATGATTTTTGATTATCAGAACAAGATCCACACTGACAAACACATTTACAAACATCACAACACATGCACTTGTATTCCGGTTGAAATGGTTTATATTTGTCTGTGTTTGAAATAATAAGTTTCATCTGCACATAGTCTCGCATACAAGTTTCCCTCCTCGCTTGTGGCTATAGGTAGTTGGGATTCTGACCCAAATGATGTGATGATCTGGTTCTTCACCTCTAAATCAGTGCATCCACAGAACATTTCTACCAATCTGAATTTTGATAGGGCAGGAGCTCCAGTGGGGTATGTGAATTTCTCTTTTAGCCCATGCTTAAAATATGTGTAGAGACTACTACAATCATCATACCTTCGGCAGTAAATAAATATCCTAGGTGCCCTTATTCCATCATAGGCCCTTGGAACGATATCCACAGTAATAGACACTTTTGATGCAGACAATGAAATTTCAGATAGTGGTTCAGCTACAATCATCATAGCTCGAGCTATACTGATGCCTCATTAAACATAGCTAGCAGATTGCTTGTTCTTTTGGAAGGAGATTATATTATAATAGCTAGGTAGTGTTTAATAGCGCTGAGGGTTCGCACCTTTGGTGCTTCATTCTTCAGTAATCTCGAGTCCGGGGGTGTACTGTGATTATAAACGCGTGCACGCGCAGCCTGAATGGATAACGTAACGTTATGTAATAGCTACATTGATGGGGTTGTCGTTTCATATTATGGTGATGTTAATTTATCTGCTTACTCGGTAGGCTCTAAGTCGCATCTGCAATTGTTTGACCAGAAAATAGTACCAAAGAAATGTTTTTAATGATAGTTAGCTTAAATTTGTTTTCCTTAGGTGACAACTTTACTACTTCTCTGCCAAATTTAACAGTTCATATTTTTTCTTCTTAGGATTTGCTACTCTGACCAGATTTCCCGATTGCAACGGGGTATACATCTGTAGTAACAATGCAGGACTTTCCAACTGGGGAATTACATTACCTGGAATAGGATCAAAAATATTATTCAGCTTTGGACTGTATTTTCCTGCAACTCAAACTAGAGCTGGACCTGGATCAGTCAAGTTTATTGGAGTGGCAGAGTTTATTAATGCTAGTTACAGTGTTACTAAAGTTACCTTCAAGAATTCTGCCCATCTCAACCAAACTGAAATAGATTGTAATGAAGAAATAACGCACTATATATATAAAGGTAGGTAGCTAACTGCATATGCCTATTAATACAGATGTTAATTCACAAGGCTAGTGCATTTGACAATGAAAATTTTAGGAAAATCGAGTGCATTTGATAATGAAAATTTTAGGAAATCAATTTCATAATAATTTTTCGTTTAGGTAATGAAGTCTCTTCAATCAGAATGGTTACTCGAGAAAACAATTTACTCTTAATAAATTGGGGAGTTCCAGTGGCTAACTACACTGCTAACATAATCAATTATACATTAGTTAATAACACTGCAATAAAACTAATGTTAACCACCAACAGAAGTCTTATCATTTCAATTACATCATGTGATGGAATACTTGCAGAATTCAACATAGGTTAGTGATTTTTCAGTATTACTATATTATTATTTGAATAGTAATTGTAGTAATTACCCGCAGTTGTCATGGCTGGATGCTAAACATGTGAGTGTAGCAGTTCTGGTCTTTCACTTTGATAATGGCAAGACTCTAGACTTCTTACATAAATGAGTGATATATATACTGAATGTGTGTGTGCGTGAACTACTAATGGATAGTTCGGAATGTTGTGTTGTATGTTATAGCTATGATGGAATGACGAGTGGATGAGTGTGTTGTGTGTTCATTAGCTTGTCATCTCTCCCAGAACTGCTGAATGCGAGGAAAACTGCTGTGTCTGAGGAAGACTGCCGAGTCGAGGGAGGCTGCCGGGTCGTGGGAGACTGCCGGGTTGAGTGAGACTGCTGAGTTGAGTAGACTGGCTGAGTCGAATGAGACTTCTGAGTCGAGACTGGCGGAATCTAGGAGACTGGCTGAGTCGAGGAGACTGGCTGAGTCGAGTGAGCCTGGCTGAGTCGAGGAGACTGCTGAGTCAAGTGAGACTTCTGAGGCTGAGTCCAGGGAGACTGGCTGTGTCCGAGGGAGACTGACTGAGTCCGAGGAAGACTGGCTGAGTCGTCCTTCTTTTTCACTCGAAGTAGGATAACGATAATTCGCTCGGTGGATGGCAGGAGTCGAAGAAAAACCCATAGATAGCCATAATTGGTCTTCCTTTTCCGCAACTTTGCGCGAGTCGGTAAAGTCAACTTCCGCGAGCTGAAAACGGATGGGGTCTGGCATTCTGTTCAGGAAAAGTTGCTCGAAAAGCAAGCAAGGTGTGTGACCATCTAAAAAAGACGCCGATGGTCTCCGGTCTCCTAACTCGTCCATCAGAAGGAGACGGTTCACACGAAATTTGCGGAACAGACCGTACGTCTGGAAGAAGCGGGCTTTGATAGCGTCGTACTTCGACTCCTCTGGAGGGTTGCTCAACAAATCAAGAACTCGACTTGCTGTGTCTTGGTCCAAGGCTGCAGTAGGCATATTTAGTGTTGTCCACTGTAATGTTACGGATTGCAAATTGTGCTTCGGCTTGCTTGAACCATACTTCTGGTTGTGTGTTCCAGAAGGTGGAAAGTTTAAGACTAACAACGTTGGCTTTGTCCATGGTCCCAGAACTGTCCAGGACACGCGTTGAGGTCAACAAATGTAGCAGTTCTGGTCTTTCACTTTAATAATGGCAAGACTCTAGACTTCTTACATGAATGAGTGATATAATATACTGAATGTGTGTGTGTGAACTACTAATGGATAGTTCGGAATGTTGTGTTGTATGTTATAGCTATGATGGAATGACGAGTGGATGAGTGTGTTGTGTGTTCATTAGCTTGTCATCTCTGAGTCTGCCACAGAGCTCCCCCCAGAACTGTTGAATGCGAGGAAAACTGCTGAGTCCGAGGTAGACTGCTGAGTCGAGGAAGATTGCCGAGTCGAGAGAGACTGCCGGGTCGTGGGAGACTGCCGAGTTGTGGGAGACTGCCGGGTCGTGGGAGACTGCCGGGTCGAGTGAGACTGCTGAATCAAATGAGACTGCTGAATTGAGTGAGACTGCTGAGTTGAGGAGACTGCTGAGGCAAGTTAGACTGCTGAGTCGAGTGAGACTTCTGAGGCTGAGTCGAGTGAGACTGCTGAGTCGAGACTGGCTGAGTCGAGGAGACTGGCTGAGTCGAGGAGACTGGCTGAGTCGAGGAGACTGCTAAGTCGAGTGAGACTTCTGAGGCTGAGTGTCCAGGGAGACTGGCTGTGTCCGAGGGAGATTGACTCTCATACTTCTGCTACACAGTTTTAATCCAAAATAATCTAACAAGGTCGTAAAAGATAGAACAATACTTTTTGATAGTAGTAGGTTTATTCACTACAGTTTACTGCAGTGACAGTATTCAATCTTTCTAGTACATGGAAAGGTTAAGAAAAAATTGTAAAGTGATTATTAGCACTAAGCTAAAAATTTGTTTGGACTAGTGCTAATTAACAATAAAGTGGTCTTTAAACTGTGGCATTGCTCCTTAATAAAGTCAATATTTAGATAGAAATGTTAGTGGTATATTGGTTGTCATATCTCAATCATAGCGGAGAAGTTGGGCTCTTAATCAAGCAGTTTGGGTTAAAAAATCCCAAAATCGTTTATTGTTGAGCATAAAAAAAGAGACAAGGCAATACTTACATTAGTTATCACTTCTCATTAAAACGTACCTGTGTTTATTATATTTATCAACACATTTTACAGTAATTTACAATTTTGTTATGGTTGTCAATGGACACTTTTCAACATACTACAAAAAATTTTTTTTTATATTTTAGAAATAACATCAATTATTCCAATAATTTTTTAAATAATTATACTGGTAAATGTGTGTAGGTTCATGCTTATTTGACAGAAATGTAGAAAATTCTATGCAAAATAGAAGTTACATTATAAACAAGTATGGTTTATGGATGATATACCAGCATTGTTACACATCTTCAATACAGTATCAAACCTATTGTACTGCAAATGGATGGTCAACTGATGTGAAGTGTCCTGCTCTTAGTTAGTTTAAATTTTTTTCTCGTTATATGTGTTGATGTTATAAATATATTTAGCTTCTACATTCTCTTATGCAATACTGGTTCCAAGTGGACGACTGAATGACATCAACTATTTTGTGATGTGTTTCTTTTTTTTTTTTCTTGTTTACTTTGAAGGATGTTACGTACAATATAGTTTTTATGTTATTAATCAATTGATGCTTATATTCACCAAGGCATTAACATCATTAATTGAATACTCATGAATGTATAATGCAGTTAATTTATACCACATTCTATGATATGTTTAGGTCCTTGTCTATTGGAAAATCTTACAGAAAACATTATACAAAACAGAAGTTTCAACACAAACCGTCATGATATATGGACAATTTATCAGAACTGTTCCGCAACATTACTAGAGTATGAAACGAATTGTACTGCTACTGGATGGTCTACTGATATATATTGTTCAGCCCTAGGTTAGTTATCTGCTATATTGACAACAAACTACAATAAAGATCAAATTAAATATAATATATCTTTTTGTATGTATTACTATTAGCATCTTCATAGTATTAAAAGTTTAAAACGTAATTATTTTCATTGAATGCACATGACATCTATTAAATTATATTTTTTGATAACATCTATGTATAATATGAAATATGCCCACCTGTAATCCACGTAGATGTATATAATAATAGGCTTACAAATATTTATATTTCATTGAATTGTTTGTCAATCTTATGTACAGCTCACATAATTATTAATAACATCTTTATTTACATGAAGTATGAAATAATATTTTACAAATTATTGTATATAGATTCTACTACTTCCTATGTTATACTAACTCCAAGGATGTACATTAATGGCATGAACTATTTTCTAATGGCATGGGAATTAGTAGACATCATAACTGATGTTTATATGGTAATGCTCACTCCCACGCCAGCTAATGGCAACAGAGAAAGAATGACACAATTGTCTGCTATTACATTAGGTGTGTATGACAATGTTGCATACAATGTTACAATATCTCCGGGAACACATTCAGTCAACATCGATAAGCAATTTACTATAGGTAACCTACTTAATTGATTGGTGGTAGATAATAATTAACCTGCTTTTTCAGGTCATTGTGGCTTCTTGAGAAATACCTCTACTCTACATGTATTACATTACAACATATCAGAATCTGGAATTACAACAGCTTTTGTGAGGTGTATCTTTAGTGACGTTGAATACAGTGAAACTATAGAATGTGGAGTTGACAAAAGGTTGACTGACACTCCATGTGAGAAATGTGAGTAGTTTTTAAAGTGAATATGTATTAAGTACATAATCTTATACTTTTAACAATAAACAAATTATGACGGAGGTACTTAAAAAGTAATAAAACAATGAACAGATTCTAAGTTTATGCCCATGGTGACTGTGAATTGTACTAGCAAATTCTATAATGTAATAATAATTATATGAAATTTTTTTATTCTTGTATGCCAGTAAATGTAATCATTTTAATTTTTAACAAACATGGTGCCATATAATTAATTTAACCTTTCTCTTTTAATGGCTTCACAAATCACTTTTGATATGTCTTTGAAGGCAACATTAATGTTTATTTCTGGTTTAAGTTTTATGATGGAACAATAATTTAGTTCTGAAGAAAGTTTCATATACAGTAATTATATCAGTTCATTATGTATAGACATCAACAAAACCATTTATTCTTTTGTTACTTCAACGACTACTGAACATGGTTTTGTAAGTTGAATTCTATCTGTATGTATTGATGTATTAATTCAGATTTGTACTTACAGAAAAACAACAACAATATACAAAAAGTCATCATAGCAGCTCTACCACTGAGTTTATTAGTAGGCATTAGCATTTGTTTTGTTATTGGAGCATTGTTTGTTCATAAGATTATGAAGAGCAAGACGGTTCAGAGACCAGCAAGTACACAGGAACAATCAGATAGTCCTGTTTATGAGACTGTAGAATTGACAGAGATAACAGAAACTGTTAGTATGTCTTATAATGTAGCTTATGGTAATGTGAACTGATTTTGTAGAAAATACTATCTTAGTAATTTCAGTTTCGATAAAAAAATATCATAGCACATGTTAACATGTATTGGTTAAATTTAATAGTTTACTCACTACTAACAAAACAAGGGGAAGGGCAAAATATTGCAGATCCATGTGGCACGTGATCAAGCTGGTATGCTATCAACGAGATTAGTCAGGGTGGTAGCTTAATTGGAGAGATAGGCTTGAGCGACAATTTTTATCCCATCCGCCCGAGCACCGTAATATGATAAGGTAATGGACGTTAGTGGGCCATGTGTAGCCATCAGTGATCACCTAACAATACTGATGTGTGAACAGATGCTCATATTCATAACATGCATACACAACACTAACTCCACCTTGTTGAGTGTGATAGCGCATGTGGCCATTGCACTCATCTTCCAGCTACATGCAGTGTGCATTTGTGCCAGGTTAAACTCATAGGTCAGAGAATATGTATTCACATACTCTCCCCAAAATAAAAATAGGGAATCAGGAAGGTAGGGCAAACTGCAGAAGAGGTTGAGAATGAAGTAGATAGGAGAACAGGAAGTTCTGGCAGGGGCTAGCGAAGATGTGCTAGCTGTAATAGTGCCAGCAAGAACTAGCAGTGGTGCAGGACCTGGTACCAAGTATTGGCTGGAAGAGAGGATCCTGCGCATTACCAATCCCCTCCTTCCAGTAATAGTTATGGAGGTAGATTATGTAGGATAGGGTGGGTCTGTGTGGAGGTGGGGGAGGGGGGGGGGGAGTGGAGATACGGGTATGGGCAATTAGGAATGACAACAAGGTTAAACTCCATTTTGGTGGATAGGAGAATGAGGTAAGTGCTTGACTGTAATAAGGTAACTTCCCCCAAGAGGGATTACCTCCGGTCTAAAACAGAGATAGCAATTGAGCTAAGTTCATTGAAATATATAACCACATGGCTCTCCTGCCACACAGTGGTGCCTGATGAACTAACTTGTAGTGGTGGATGATAGCAAAAACTAAATACTCAATACCTCGATACTAGGGTCCTGAAATTATACATAAACAAGTAGTTGCTGCCCACTAAAATGTGACACATAAGTGACCCTTTACCATCATTTACAAGGGAGAGTTGGATGTGGGGCACCTGCAAGTTTATACACAATGTCATTTGTTTTGTGCCTTTTGCTTCATCATAATGGACATGTTCAGTGTGAGTGATGTATCTACATCTACTTTTTTGGATCATAAACAGGTATTAGCGATCACGAGTGGTTTGTTGTTCAACAGGATAAAAGTATTGTGTATATGTAATCATGTAGTAAGGATAGTGTCTATGTATTACAGAATACAGCTGACACAAAAAGCTCCCTTGGTTGCATATGTTCACAATGTAAGGAATGATATCATTCAAAACATGATGATTTGAATAGTGTTGTTTTAGTTTACTAAAACTAAAACCAAACCTGCTTTTTTTCGGGATATTTTAGTTTTGGTAAGAAAAAACTAAAACTAAGCTGTAGAACACATGAAAAACCTACTACATACTGGAGTACAACTAAAGACAGCTAGGTGAGATATAATTAGTGCAGGACAGTTGTTCAAAAATACACAATGCCTTTCAGCCTTCACATCTATGGACTGTTTATTGCTTGTAAAACTGTAGATAAAGAAATAGCTTAAATAATAGTACAATTATTAATATTATATTTATGTCAATAAAATGTTGATTGTATTTATTGAATTCAACAAACAAAATAAGAACTAGGTTTATACACTCTATAACCAGCTCCAGTAAATACTACCTTCTCTTATCCGAATCCTGTGACATTATGGCAGATTATGTGGCATTGGACCTAAACAATAACACTAAACATGAATCGAGAATCCAGTGTAGTTCAGTTAAAAGATCACAGTAATATAAATGTATATCAACTTCATTGTCATCTGAAACATCGCCAGTATTAAGGTCCAACTCCACGAATGCTTTTCTTCTGTACAAATCTGTTCAATTTCACTATTAGTACCTTTCATTGAACTTAACTTGACTGTAGATCACTTTTATTTTCTCACACCATGGAGTCAATAACCTTTTGTTTCCACTCCATAACCCAAAAATACACAATTTTTAAATTTTGAATCTAACTTTTTTCTTTCATCTTTGGAACATGAGCATATGCCTCACATCCAAAAACACACCAGTGTTCTACTTGAGGTTGGTCGTTCATCCAGGCCTCAAACAGATTCATGTTTTCAGCTTTAGTCAGACTTCTGTCTCTCAAGTAAACTGCAGTAGATACAGCTTCTGCTCAAAATGCATGAGGTAGTTTAGCATCAATCAAAATAGAACACAATATCTCAACTAGAGTCCTGTTCATTTTGTTCAGCTGTACCATTTTGCTCGGGTGATTAGGGAGCTGTACACTCATGGCATATCCCTTGTGACATCAAGTAATCCTCAAATTCGTTAAAGACATATTCACCTCCATTGTCGGAACAGAAATTTCAGTTGTTTTCCACTGAATCTCTCCACTAGAGCCTTTCAATTCTAGAAGTAATTGAATAATCATCCTTTTTCTTTAAAGCTTAGACCCATGTAGCTATAATGAGAGAAATCATCAACGAAAGTTAAAAAATACTCAGCTTCACTCAAATATTTTTTATTCATTTTTCCACATACATCACTATGTACTAATGCAAGTGACTCCCTTGATCTTCCTCTATTACTAGTTGGAAAATGATCTGTATGATATTTACCTTCCACACATGCCTTACATTTCTTGATGCATCAAAATCAAATTCTCTCACTATCTTTTGCTTCTTGCAAGCCATTGGAGATTGTGTATCCCTAAATGTCCAAACGACAATGTCAAATATTCTTTTCTATCTTGTTTTGAGACATTTACTTTTGCATTACACATAGAGCAATTCAAATAATAGAGACTTCCAACTTTTAATCCTTCAGCAATTAACTTGCCTTTTGCATTGCATACTTGGCAACCTTTCTCATTGAAATCAGCACTGTTGCCAAATCTATTACCTTAGAAATACTCAGTAGAGTATAAGATAACAGTGGCACATACAGAATATCAATTAATCTGCACTCATTCCATTCTGACCTGACAATTTCATATTCAGAAATATAATCCTTCTACCAGTAGACTTCAAAACTTTTCCATCTCCAATTCAAGCATCAATAGGATGTTTCAAGTTTCTAATTGGTCAAACAGCTCACTGTCACAACACAAATGACAGCTTGCTCTTGAGTCTATAATCAATTTACTAGGAGTACCAGCTGAGAGCACTTTGTGACTGACTATTTAAACATCACTTCTGCTGTCTGAGTTATAGTCATTCACTACAGAAGCTTGGTTAGCTTTCTGCTTTCCATGGTGGAAATAGTACACTTGATATGACCTGTTTTCCCACAATGAAAACACTCCGGAGAATTTCTTTTGAACCAATTTGTCACTGCTTTTTCATGATTTGATCAAGTTCCTGCACGATCCTTTGATTTTCTCTCCTCATGTAATAAACACTCTGTTACTATGTTCATACTTGGTACATCAATATTTGCCACTATAAGACCTAGGTAAACTTGCCGAAAGATGTACCACTCAATCCTCTTCTTTGATTGGAACTGGTCATTTTTACATACACACATTGTTGTTGTTTAGATCCACCTAGTATTCAGTTTAAGAGAGCACTTTTTGTTTTGTGTGTGTGGATAAGTACGAAATAGATGAATCTAACATATTGGTGACTAATTTAAAGAAGCAGAATCAAGTTAGCTAAGATGGTGTCTATTATAATAACATAATAAAGCTGATACAGAAAAAAGTCCCTTGGTCGCATGTGTTTCCATTGTAAAGAATGATATCATTCAAAACAATGATTTGAAGTTGTATAACAGTTCAAACAGTAGCTAATTCATTTTCTGAACAATATTATTTTGAAGTTGATATCAAAAAAATTGAAAAAAGAATGGATGGTGTATACTGGTGTGTTTGTGCCGCTTAATTTTATTAATCTGCATTATATTTGGGGGTCTTGCATTACTTTGTCGCAAATCAAGGCAATGCAATCGAAAGAGTTAGTGAGTAAAAAATATATGTTACTGATTAAATTAGAGAAATTACTAAATAATAATGCCACATGTATACAGATGCTTTTATCGACTTAAGTTGATAGTGTGTGTATTAAATAAGAAAAAGAAATTATGGACTCTTATTTTACTAAAAGTGCTAGGCTCAAACTACATTCATTATGAAATTGCTACTATAGTAGAGACCTAAGCAAACTGGCTATTTTTTTGCTCAACAAAAACTAATGCAATGTGTATTACAGAGCATACCTAACAATATTGTACAATACCTGAAGCAGAAATGTATTTTTCTACTATTTTTGTTACTTAGCTAAGGCCTTTACAGTAGTGAAAACAACAACAACAAAGAAGTAATTATTTTCCTAAAACTGGGGAAACTAGAATTAGCTATTGTATTTAAAAATTTCCCCCCCACAAAAAATTTATTGCTTCTATAAATTTTCAGCTGACTACAGTAATAGTGTATGGTAAAAAATATTGTGTCTCTTAATTTTACTAGTCAGAGGTCAATGATTCCATCCCTCAAGGTGGGTTGCCAGTTTCAACTGCCATCACCATTAGCTATCAACTAGTTTGAAGCGTTCACACGTAATATAGGGTGACACAGAGGGGCTTCCTATATTTCGAAGGGGTACCTATATTCGTGTAAATATAGGTATGGGGGCACCCGTGTTTCCGTAATATATAGGTACCAGGGATACCTAAACTGGTATTGTGTACAAATGCTGCCAGACTCTTTCCGGGCATGGTGGTGGTAGGTAAAAGAGTTGGGCTACTCGAGAAGCCATAAGTATGTAACTAAGGTTATTCCAAAACACCGACAATAATATAATAAGTGCATGCATTTCGTTCTGTGTCAGTTCTTTGTACAGGGATTATAATAAGTAACCCTAGCAAACGCTTCAACAAGAACTAGATTATGCAACACTACAGTATGGAGTAAACCACCTCCAGTGTCTCAAATATTTTTTGTGGGAGGCTAGGTAGTACAAATTTTGGTGAAGTGCACCAAATTTGGTAGTTTATTCCCCGCCCAGATGGAGTTTCGCAGCCAGTTTTTGTCCGAAACTTTTTTAGCCACCATTTATGGTCGGGACAGATTTTGGGCCTGACCAAATTTGGCGTTACGGGTACCTATTTTAATGATCCTGCGGAAGTTATTATTATTAGCTGGAAGCTTAATACTTTGATTAACAATCTCTCCCCGAAGAACAGTTGTTTCATACCTGTATCTTAAGTCTTCTATTAATAATGTGGCTCTTAGTTCTATATTATTTTATATATTCGTTATCATATGGTAAGCCACAATATATATTTCTGCAGTTTAATAGTGAATATTTTCTTATTATGTAGTATATTCTAAAGATACTTGCACCGCTACAGTCAAGTACGATTGTTCCGTAGGGTTGAATGAATTTGTGCGGTGGAAAGTGAACAAGGGAGACAGGACAATTGGTTTTCTCCAATTGTCATAGATATAATGGAATGGAGAAAAACACTCGCATACAATTCCTGATGTATGATTATGCGAACTAAGTGACATAATACTACAAATATTATCTATTCTAATTATAACTTATATGTATCTTTCTTTGGCCTCAGGAGCTTATGCGATGAAATTATGTAGGGACCCTTATGAAGAGGTAAAGGGACAGGATTAAGGACTTCATAAAGCTATTACCTAAGTCATGAAAGTTCAGGAAGAAAGTTTTAGAGAACATTTTAGAGCACAATTCCTAGGAGGGTTAGTTAACTTTAGTAAGTTTCCTTTTGACATAAACAAGTAATTGTAGCCTATATCCAGATTTGTACTTATACATAACTTTTTTGAAAACAGCTCTAGGAAATAGAAGTGTTAGTAGCATGCAGATAATTATTGGAATTGATGAATGAAATTGTCAGATATTGCATGTTTGTTCTAGCTAGAGTTTAAATTGAAGGAGTTAGCTACTGGCTATTAATTGGCATAGATACATAGACAACCTGATTATTAAAGGTTAAAATTCAACCCGTCATAAATTTAAATTTGAAAGTAGTGTCAGCAACAAAACAGAATAATGCAGTCGCTTCTTTACAAGTTATTTTACTGCAAAATAAAAAGAAGAGTTGTCTGGCATTTCTTTAGTATTAAACTGTTACCCCTAATGCTTTATATGATTAATTGTTATCAAAATCTTTTTATGCCAATTAAAAACAATATTCCACTGCTGTGTAAAAGTTGACTTTAAAAACCCTTTCCAGGCCGACTTTCTTCAACACTTCGGGCGTCTTTAGAATTCGAAGGGATTTTTTATTTCTACCGCCAAAACAACTGCAAAAATCCACAAAACCAAACAGCCAGGCATTTCAAGTAAGGTAGCTGAGCCTTGTTACGTAGCTATAGCCTGTAACAAGCAAAATAAGATTCTAAGAGCCTAAAAATTAACTGGAACCCAGCCAGCTTACAGCAATTTTCTAGGGAGTCCAGGAAGCACATGATTGATCTTGATTACAGTAGTAAAACCTTATCCAATTCTTCCAAATGATTGTGGGACTCTGTATAGGCTTAATACTTCTATGTGGAGTGTTTGGAGGGAAAGTCAGGTCAGTAGAGGCAACAACAAAATGTGGGCGCTCAGTGTTCTGAAATTTTTTCGGTCAAAAAAAATATTTTTTTTATATTATGGTAGGCATGTGCTCCTTTTAAAAATCGTTGAAAGTATTGAACCAGTGAGGGCAGGTTAAGCTTGTGGACCCTCTGTACCCTGCTCAAACAGGGTTGAGAGCAGAATGCTAACCTATTCAGGCGGGGGGTGTGGGGTTAGCCCCTACAACCAAACTTTACACTGTGAGTTTACCCTTCCTCTAGTGACAACTACGTAGTGAAGATCTTCTAGTATGAATTAACCACTTATTACATTTTTCAGAGTGTTAGCAAGATAGTTCCTCTCAGGCTTTATTTTCACTTGGCCTCGTTCTTGAAAATTCACCATATCAAACTCTAACTCATGTATTAAGTTAAATATTTATATATATAATATATATATTATATATTCAATTGCAGGGCATAATGTGCATGCATATCATATAGCTATAGTGCATTGTTACATTAAGCATAAATTACATTTTTATTTTAGATGATCAAATTTTTGGTGCCATTCCAGAGTAATATTTGCTTGGAATGAAGAGGAAATTTGTTATATGGGACAATAATATTAATGCGATTATTCGGTATTGACATTACCATTAGTTACAGACATGTGCTCACATTATTTATACGTCAGTGCAACTACCTTCGCATTAGATATCAAAATATTTGGGATCTTAATAGTGAATATTACCTCAGTGTGTTCGGATATTAAACATCTAATATAATATGGTATCGATGATTATCTCTATATTATAGGAATTTATGAGAAAAATAATTTAATCAAAGGACAATGGATAGCCTTATTTTTGTCCCACTTTATAGCCTGTAAATGGTCTTATATTTCCTGGTGTGCAATTACTTGCAAAATTTAGTTAATGATTATCACAGAAAAGAAAATAATGTCACTTTAGTATTATTCAATGTTACCACAGATTCTTGCATTTTTAATGAAGATTGTAGAGAGATATTGCCGAAATGATTACTCTATGTATTGGAATGGCTCAGACTACTGGGTACCAGTGTAATCCCATACCAGTATTGTCAAGCAATGGAAAGTTGGCTAATTGTAGTTCATTTTCAGAAGATCTTTGCTCAAATGAAGCTAAAACTACTTTAGCTAATACAGAATCTACAAATTCATCTTCATTGACTTATACAAATGTAAATTACACTGTAAAATTAACTGGAACTTTAAAACAGTCTTTATGGGTTATATTAAGTTTTGCTGGTGGAATAGCCCTGCTTCTCTTCATACTTTTTGTTCATGTAGTACTTTCACTTTTTTGCTACAAAGTAAGTATCTTCTATTTTGTAAATTTTAAATTAAATTTAAATTTATACATTTTCTGTTTAGAAAGAAGAAAGTTTAAACAGTAAGTGTCTATATTTTGATATCAATATTAATTATTGTAACAAATTCTGTTCTTGCTTTAAAACAGTATTGAGGCCACTGAATCAAAGATAAATGAGGTAAAGATAATATTCTTTGTATGTTAAAGTAATTTTAATTATTCTTCACAGGATGAGACATATATGCAACTTAATAACAGATTTTTCAATAACAGAAAGAAAATACTTTCAAATGACATGAACCAAAGACAAATTGAAGTAAGTGAATAAACCTGACAGTAGGTACTATTTTAAGTACTCCATTCAAATTCTTTTTCCACACCAATACTGTATTACCAAGTTTGAATATCAAATAATTTGATAGCTTATGAACTTGTTTTGTTTACCAACATTTTTTTTGTTGTTATAACTAACTATGGAGACAATATTAAGGTTTAAATGGGGGCAGTCAGCACCTCCTATCTAACATCACAATTAAGTTATTCAAACATTTGTATTTTAACATAAAGAATCAAACCAAACTGTTTATGCAATAGACCAATTATAAATTTAAGCTATTATCTTTAATCTAGGCTTACCCAGATAGCAATTACTCTGCATTAAAACATAGTAAACGCACAGTTAAACAAAATGTCAGCTATGAAATCAATGCAAAAGTTCATCAAACTGCAGAATAGTGAGATATTACTAATAAAAAATTATTTCCTAATAATTATGACTTCTTACTTATATAAACTTGCTCAGTATAGTTTCCTAATTTTAACATTAATAGGGATGTCAGACAGAATATGCAGAAATTAAAACTTGCCATCACTGTGGTCATATCAAGCCTTACTCTGAGGAAAAAGTCAAGTACACTAATATATCTACATCAGTCATGGAGACAGGTAATGTTCATCTAGCTTAAATTAAGTAGAAATATTTCGGATTATTATAATATTGTTAAGTAATTTGTATATTATTTTGAAATGTGTATCTATTAGAAAGTAGTGTACAGTATTACTCAGACAAGATTATGGAGCACATTTTCCACAATAGTGATCACCAATAGAGTAAATATATCTTATGTGAGAATAAGCAGCAAAAAATGAATAATATTGAAATGATGTTAAAACTTAATTTAAAGTTAACAATTATAAAGCATACATAGATTTTTGTTTAATATTGCCTAAGTCTTTACAGTTCTCATTCAACCCACAAGCAATTGCCCGTACAATAATATATACCTTGTTCTAAGCGAATGCATGTTTTTGATAACATTTATACTGACAAACATTAGTTTGTAACTTAGTATATAACAGGCATAAAGGATCCAATCACCTTAGTATCACAAATGTTATCCTACTAGAAATAACAGCAATCATTATATTATATTCGAGTGCACATATGAAAAAATGATCATTATTTAAAAAGTTGAATGTAGATGACTTTGGTTTAAAGTTGTTTCTCTTTTAAACAAGATTATGTCATGACCAACAAGCTTTAAGTGACTTTTACACTGGTAATAATGTGTAGCTATCATTTATTTCTTCTCTGCAACAGACTGCATGATGCCACAGTTATTATAATTGGTCAGAGTAAAGGTGTGGTTGTGTATGCTAGATAACTCTTGTCATCACCTCAGATTTTAAGAAATACAAACAAATGCAAATACTGTAACACTCACAAATACAATGTTTTGGTTTCATTTTCCTTCCAAAAAATATTGATACTAATATACAATTTTGACTAATACACATAGCTTTTAATAATGAGAGGAATACCAGCAAATAATATCTTACAGCAAAATATTTTTGTTCGCATTAATAATTCATGGCAGCAGTACACTTCTAAAACCTATTATAGGAAGAATCAAGCTTACAGCAAAATTTGTGCAATATAAATTTGATATAACTTCAATAGATCTGCATAGTAAATGATTTCATTTATTCTTGTAACAATAATTGCTCTACTTATCTAAATTATTATCATGGACAGTAGCTTTAAATGAACCAAAATGTTATTGTCCATAATTAAAATTTTTTTTCTATTTTAAGAGACAGGAAATAAGAAATTTGCTCTATAATTGTCTAAAGTGAATATATGTCCAATTTTGTATAGTTTGGGAAAAAGAACATGTTGTTCACTTACTTTGAAAAAATTATTATCATGGCAATTTGACTAGTAAACATGATTTTTAACCATCAATATCTTTCAAACTATCTATCTATTTGTGTAGTTCATTTTTTATGTAAACAAATGTTTTTCTAAGAAGCGAAGAGAAAAAGATTAAACATGTTCAATCCTTGGGAAATATTTTTGATCACCAAACAGAAAATAATGTATGGAAATTGTAATGGACACTATTAAGGAGCATACCAACAGCTCTTGGTGTTCTGAACGCAAACATGCACATGTTGAGTTCAAGAAAAATCTACTTGGTGCATATTGTTTAAACTAAATGTACCATTAATCTCAGCCATTTAGTTAATTTAGATGTATTAAAGTGCAAAAAAAAAATTGGCATCTTATGTTTTTATGACATTAAAAATTATCCATAATTAGATGGAGCATTGGTTGATCAAAAGATTAGGAAGAATAAGAAACTTCAAAGATCAGAAGATGAACAAGTAAAGAGTAATTTTCCTGTTTATGAAACAGTGGAATTGAAAGAACAAACTGAAATTGTTGACATGTCATCTAATGTTGCTTATGGTAAAGTCAACTGTTAATGCACACTAACTGTTTGTATCGATAACATAATCAGATTATAAGCAACAATATTATGATTCTGTGTGAGACTATATAAATCATGTTATTATTAGCAAATAATTTTCATGTATGGAATTAATTATTTGAATGACTGCTAATTCATTTTGAAAAATTTAAATGCTACTACATTTAAAGTTCTATTATAAACTACGTAATAATAATTAAGTCATTCTTGGCGGAAATAATTATAATAATAGTAAAATTTTCTCATTCTAACAGCCAATAATAATTGTTAATTAAAACTTAACCCAACTGAAGTTTTAATTAACAATAACCAAGGTGTTTATTGATGTATGTGTTATTCCACTTCTCCTACTGAAGGAAGTCCATTGACAACCATAACTTAAGTCCATAAACTATGTTGATAATTACAGTTGACAAAAAATTGACATTATACACTAATTTACAATTTTGTTATGGTTGTCAATGTATACTTTTGGTGCAGTGTGATTTAATTAAACTTGATAAAGTATTATTAAGAATTGCTTAAAATTATGTGTCTAATAATTGTTTTTCAGACATACATTAGGCTTCTTAATAATTTACCTCATTTATGTGACTATTACTCTCTCTCTCCTCCCTCCCAACACATATTATTGTGCTAAATAAATAAAAATTGCAATTGTATGTCAGTAAAACTGTATTAAACAAAAATATGTTTTGATACTAGAGATTGTATGATTGCAACAGTTTAGAAATGAAAATTGTATTTTCAAAACTTTTAGATAGAATTATCAGTTTAAATAAGAATTTTCCCAAAGTTATTGTGGTAGCTATATTTTCAAAGCATTGGAAGAATTATCTCCAATATTTAAAAGCAAATTTAACTTTAATATAGTTGTTGTATACCACATTTTTTAGTAGCACACAAAGACAAACATTCTTCATACCTTCATATCACTTAATAGAATAAATCAATAGGGACTAGTAATAACAATAATAATAGTAATAATAATAATAATAATAATAATAGTAATAATAATAATAATAATAATAATAGTAATAATAATAATAATAATAATAATAGTAATAATAATAATAATAATAATAATAGTAATCATGATAAATAAAAATCATGAAATAGTAATAATAATAATAATAATAATAATATTAAAATACAAGAATATTAAAATAGTAAAATAATAATACTAATACTGATATAATAGTAGTAATACTAATAATAGTAACCAGTGATTGGTTTTATAATGTTATTGTCCCAATAGGGACAATGGCAGGTCCTGGTTGAAGTTTGGGGTTCTCTTGATATGAATAGCCTCTTTGATCCATCTCTTATGTCAGTTAATTTCTTTATATATCCACTGTGATCTATCCTAGATTCCAACTCCATTCCATTTATTTAGTTAAATCTAGATTATTGTAAGGTAAGGTTATAAATGTAGTTATTCAATGTACTATTAAATTTTATCAAACCATTTTTATAAGAATGATTAATATGTACTTTATAACACTATTTATGTTGTGGGAAGGGTTTTATGGTAATATCTATTTTATAACATTTTCAAAGTATGAGACTTATTTGAACATTTTACAGGTGATATATGTTTTCAAACTACTAAGCTCACTGATGTTGTTCTTATGAACAAAGATCATCCTAAAAATTAGTAATATTTATCATAATGACAATATAACCACAACATACTCTGCAACACCACCACCACCAACAACAACAATAACAACAACAACTCCTACAACAACAACAACATTAATAATAATAATAATTAATAATAATAATTATAATAATATGATAATCAGCAATAATAGTCCACTCAATGCTGTTCTACTGCTACGTAGTCATTCTCCAAGAGTATTATTGTACAAAAGAGATTGTGATTAATCGAATGCCTATCACTTATCTGATTAACCTAATGAGAAATTTGTATGGCATATTTTTCCGGTAGCTGTAAATATTAAGGTACACTGTTTTGTAAGCTCTTTGTGCACATGTAAGACTGTACAAGTATTTAAATGTATTTCAGACTTATTTAATCACAGGTAATTGCTTCATCTCTCTTGAGTGCTGGAAAGTATTTCCAGCACTGGCATAATGTAATAGAAAGTATCCAAGTTAAATAAAGCAACTGATTCATTGAATATTGAATGTCATGTTAATATAATATTACTGGCTACATGATCGTGCTACCTTGTTGCTATCAATGAGATAATACTATACTAGCAAGTATCTTGCTAAACAGTGACACTTGATGCAGAAAATTATATGCTGGTTAAACAATTTGTAATGAATTACTTGTGTAAAATCAATATTTAGTTTCAGTTGGTGTATACTTATTTGGTCTTGAGGGTCTTAGGAGTGGCAGTCAGGAGCTTCTCTGCCTATGCCACTAATCTGATTTTTTTTTCCCGATAATCTGTTTAGCAAAATGTTTTTCTCATTGCTGTAACAACAACATATCTTTTATACAGCTGTTAGGTACATAATGCACTTTAGATAACATGTTAACATAATCAGTTTGCATTACTATAACAGGGCCGGCGCCTATGGTGCGGCTGGTACGGCCATGGCCGAACCACTTTTTGGGTCTCGCCGTACTATTCTTCGAGTAAAAATTGAAAAGATGGAATGGGTGGGTTTGCGTGTGGGCGGAAAGAAATAAGACAGTGAATGTTTGGTAATTTTATATAAAGGAACAGACTATAATAACTAACTACAGATTCATTTTAAAGTAATTTTTTTTTGTTCACCACTTAGCTAATCCGTAATTTTTCATAACACAAAATATGCAAATTTATTAATAAAAAGTATATAAATCTTTTCTCATTGCTATCTCTCAATTTAAAAAAATGTAGTTTGTATAGTTTCTGGCAAACTCTGCAAGACTTAACCATACTTAATTAACCCCATTCTCAAAGAGTTAATGTGTTTGATAGCAAGACAGCATGGATACATAAAGAATAATATAATGGTGACAAGTCCATATGAAAACCAAAATGTAATTGTGAATTTCCAACTCGCAGGTTTAGCAGGAGCATGTTCACAAGTCTAAAGTTCCTTCTGCTATAGTTCTTATGAAGATTGGTTCCCTCAGCCAGATATTCTTAAAATGCTGAGACTCTGTGGATAGCTACATATTATTGTAAAAGTGTTATAAACTGTAATTTAATGGTTAGAGCCGTACCACATTTTATTTGCTGGCTCCGGCTCTGTATAAGCAACATTATATGACATACTAACAGTTTCTGTTTGCTATCTCAATTCTACAGTCTCATGAACAGGACTATCTGATTGTTCCGGCATTCTTGCTGGTCTCTGAACTATCTTGCTCTTCATAATCAGCTTATGAACAAACAATGCTTCAATAACAAAACCCATGGAAATGCCTACTAAGAAACTCAGTGGTAGAGCTGCTATGATGACATTTTGAATATTGTTGTTGTTTTCCTTTAGTACACATCCGAATTAATACATCAACAAATACTGATAACAATCCAACTTACAATATCATGTTCTGTAATCGTAGACCTTCACGTTTCATCTTGTATTTTGGCATTCGTGGTTGACCCTGTCCCAAACTTCATTGTACAAAAAATAATCTTTACCTGCAACATCAAGGCATAGCCAGTGTAGCTATCGGTGATTTTATAATGATTATCAGGTATATATGTAAGGTTTATAACCAATAAGTGCCTGTGTTCTTGTTCCTATACTCCATAGAGATCCCGATATCCTATAGGATTTTAAGCTCATCTCACTAAATTGGTTGTGTGTAGACAGTTAGTTGGCCTTAATTTCTACAGGAGAGATCAAAACCATTGATGTAAGTTTTTAAATCTGTCTGATAAATAAAACTGAGATGTTCAATAATGACCCTTTCATCTTAGCTAGATTTGAATAGACATATTTAAAGCAAGTTAGTTTTGAGTTATTTAATTTTTGTCACTCTATAATGTTATCAGAGGTTCCATTGGTAGCTTCACTATTCTTTACTTTACCTTTAGCGCCAGAAAAAAACACAAAATATGTGGCTACAACTCATAATGGGATTCCTTGTGACTGATATTTTTGAGGCAGGTAAATATTTTTTCCAGTAAATGTTGATATTATTAAGTATTCTTGTTTAGTTTCAGTGGAAGTATGTACAGTTACAGACACATATGAGTGTGGTAACAGTTACTTTGTTATTTGGGATGTCTATCGTGGAATGAGATTATTGTATACAGTAAGCTTTCAGTGGAATAATCTGATTGGAACTAATTATACAGCAAATATTAATAATATCACCATTTACACAGAACTGACTGACATTAATTCTACAACTAATATTTACTCTATTCTTACGGTTAATCACAATATAATAATATCAGGTGTAAGTGTTTTTTGTCAATCGAGAGGAGACATTTCCCATATTTGGTGAGTATAATAAGTTTGTGTAGTAGATATTGCTTATTGATCACATCATCTCAATCTTTTCTACATTGCTGAATATATTTATTTATTGTTGATTGATAGAATCATCGTTGTTAGACCATCAATAAATAATTTTTGTAGCAACATTATGTCCATTATAGTCTTTCATTATTATACATGTGATATATAAGATCATAAACTTATTATGTAAGGCTGTGACTAAAATTGAGCCATCTCAACATTATGTTTAAGAAAAATGTGAAGGATTGAAAAATAATATTGTTTTTTTTTGTCTGTAACTGCCACAATCAATGCAAATCCCATTAGCATTGTGATGCTATGTCTAAGGCAGTTCTCATTATTGAATATTTTCAATTCACTTTAAATTAATTGTGCTATTGAAGCAAGATTTCAATGCACTGGTTATTTTTTATTATTTAAATACAAAATTCTTTGTGTATTGCTGGATTATTTTAATATGTTACTCAATGACGATTCATTTAAAAACCCAATGTTGAAGAAATTTATAATCCTTCCCACTGTCTAATGCAGATTTTGTGCCCAGTGTATTATTTTCCATAAGACCAGTTAAGATAATATCATTTGCACTGATAAAGAAGTTGCTGAAATATGTTTCCTCATATCCACCCTCTTCTATATTATTTTTTTAAATCGATTTATTGAAATTATGTAAACATAATAAAGTAATAAACAATGTAGCAAAATCAAATTAATATCTTTTTAGTATTTCTCAAAGATTAATGTATTAATTAAAGTTAAAGAATCAATTTCAATATTATATTTTGCATATTGTTATTTACAGATAATAAGATAATTAGTAGTGTTGAAGTCATATACTTGAATTTGCAGAATGAATCTAATGTGGACATAAAAATTGCTTCAGGCATGAGGTTATTATTTAACATCCAAACTAATAATTCAGCTATTGCCTTAAATATTGGAAACATTAGTTCTCTAACTATGAATGTTACTACAATTTGCTCAGGAGTGATGACTACTTTCAATATGGGTAATTATTTCATAGTAAAATGTTGCGATATAGTTATTTTGCTTTTTTTCAAAATTACCCATCAGAATGTTTTAAGTGGATTTAAGTATACAGATGTAATTATATTTATACTTTTAGTCTTTGTTAGTAAACTAAATAACAGGTGTGATGACGGTACTTGAATTTGCAGCTGTTACATTGCTGTTAATTAATCAGCTTTCTCTTCTGAAATTAACAGTAGTCTGAACAAAGCACTCCAAGAAAATTAATGTTAGATGTTAATTTTTTTTACAATGATGGTAACTATTGCAGATAATAATACTGCATAGAGTACACACCCCCAATAAATATTTATATATCACAGGGTGAAAAATATCCATTTACAAACATAACAAAATCCAGAAACTGTCTTGGTAATTAGAGTTAACAAAAAATTTACAAGGCTGTTGAGGTAAACAATCTAGTTATCAACACATTATACAGTAATTTACGATTTTGTTATGGTTGTCAATGGACACTTTTCAACATACTATAAAGAAAAACATTTTTAGAAATAACATCAATTATTCCAATAATTTTTTTAAATAATAATCTGGTAAATGTGTGTAGGTTCATGCTTGTTTGATAGAAATGTAGAAAATTCTGGTTTATGGATAATATACCAGCATTGTTACACATCTTCAATACAGTATCAAGCCTATTGTACTGCAAATGGATGGTCAACTGATGTGAAGTGTCCTGCTCTTAGTTAGTTTAATTTTTTTTTCGTTATATCTATTGATGTTATAAATATTTTTAGCTTCTACATTCTCTTATGCAACACTTGTTCCAAGTAGACGACTGAATGACATCAACTATTTTGTGATAACATGGGAATTAGTGGATGCTAAAAGTGATAGTTATTTTGTATCAATCAGTCCTATTCCAGCTGATGGCCTCAGTGAGAGAAGTACTCATGTACCATCTACCTATTTGAGTTTACATGACAATGTGGAATACAACGTAACAATAGCACTTGGAAATAATTCAGCCATAAGTAGATCCTTCAAAATAGGTACAAATTTGTTACACATTTATTATCCATTTTATAATTATCAATATTATGACTGATAGGAAGTTGCAGTATGATCATGAATTCTAATATCATACACACTCTAAAATATGTCATAAATCAAACTGGAAGTACTTTAGCTTTCGTGGAGTGCAACTTATGAAACTCAATGGATTACAATGAAAGAATAGAGTGTGGACGGACAAAAATTGGAAAAAACCTCCATGTGGAAAGGGTATGTATTCTTTCTACCAAAATACTTAATGTGATCTATATTAATTAATAATTTTGAAAACAAAAATATATATCAAAGTATTATAATATCAAAGCTTCATATCAAATACAAGGGAGCTAAAACTGAAATTTTAGTTTGTGCGTGATTTTTAAACTCATTTTTATTTACATCTATGAGATTCAATATACATTTCAGCTAAAAATATTTGATGTGAAGTAATTACGCTACTTAAATTTGTCAATAATTTGTTTATGTAAATGTATATTTTTTTTTATTTTTGTCTTGCTTTTTCAGACATTATGTCTTATAGTGATGCCACTTCAACTCTCACGTATGAGGTAAGTTCACAGTATACAGTACATCCAATTGTTTATAGCTATCAGACATGTACTTGCAGAGACATTGTAATAGTTTGCATGAAATCATCATAACTGTGGTATCTTTATTGACTTTCTTCATTGGCGTCTTCGTGGGTGTTGTTGTTGGAGCATTGCTAGATCAAAAGTTGAGGAAGATTAAGAAAATCAAAACAGCAGAAGATAAAGTAGTAAAGAACAATTTTCCGGTTTATGAAACAGTAGAATTGAAAGAACAAACTGAAGTGGTGGACATGGCATGTAATGTTGCTTATGGTAAAGTCAACTGTTAATGCTCACTAACTGATTTGTATCGAAAATTTTATCACATACAAACAACATGATGCTTTAAGAGACTCTTTATACTACTATTAACATTGAAACAAAATTCATGCAATGCATTAATTAATTGATTGACTGTTTATTTTATTTTTGTACAATTAAATGCAACTGTCTTTAATACTCTTTAACGATAATAAGGAAATGACAGTATGTGTGTATGACTGAAAATATTATAGTAGTGATAGCAAGGAAATCTCTTGAATATTGATGAGAAATGATCTAAGCTAAATAATTAAAGTCACAATACATTGAAATATATCTAAAATTATTATTGTTAATACTAGACAACATAATTAAACATATGCGCTCATTACACAGTTATAAATATTCACCTAATTTAAACATACATATTTACTACTATTTACTACCACCCACTCACCCATAGTGCAAAATAAAAAAAATGCTATGGTATGTCAGTAAAATCTTATTAATTGAAATGTATTGTGATCCACTACAAAAGTTTACAACTATTTAGAAACTTATAATTGTTATTGTTTGATTATAATCTTCATAAACAGTAAATGTATACTCATTGGTGATTCTGGATTATTGTCAAAACTTATAGATAGAATTATCAGCTTAAACAAGAATTTTCCCCAAAGTTATTGTGGTATCGAAGAATTATCTCCAATATGCAAATTGTTGACAACATGTAAAATCAAATTTAATTTTTATAGTTGTTATATACATAACATTGAAGCAAGGCTTAGCATTTCTTCATACCTAATGGGTCACATGTATATTCCTTAATGAAAAGCATACCATTTCAAATGAATTAATCTGAAAGGTTATTTATACAGATAATGAAAGCTTATAATGAGTTATGTGATTGTTGAATAATTTATCTGAGTATTATATAATAATGGACAATAATAGTAAGAATAACTGAAGTATAATGACAATAATTGTCAAAGGAAAAGTAAGAGCATCATCAGGCATGTGCTTGATACCTTGAATTATGATATTGATTTATACTTATAGTTTTAACTACTTGAAATAACTTGGGATTAGATGTTTGTGTTGCGTGCTGGGAAATTATTGATATCATAAAATGTTATAGTTTTGGTTTCATGTATTTTTGTAGTTACAAGGTCATATGATACACATGTTGACTATTTATGGTAGACTTTTTGAAACTTCTTTAAGTTTCCATGACTAGATAAGCCTTCAAAAATCTACATTCAACATTTTATAACACCGCTATTAAATATGTATATTTATAAGTGTAATATTATACATTACAGTATGGAATGAAAGGAGATACTAAATGTCATACTGAACAAAGAAATGATGCAACCTACTTACAGCTGCTATGTTCTAGACTATTGGAAATGCAGAAAAATTAATCTTTGATTTAACTATTTAGTTATTCAGTTCCTAGTATAGGGTAGTGAAGTTTATATTTGCTGTGAACTGAGTAATGTGATCAGGCAGTTGGAACGAACTATTGCACAAAATACTAATATACACTGAACTGCATGGAAATGAAATAATAATTCATGAAGTGATCAAATGAATGTTTAATATAATTAATATGTAACCTCCAAAAAGAGTCTATTATAATACATAACTTGTTATTGTATACAAGTATAAATGTAGAATCAGGCATGACAAATGAGTTACTTCTAAGAGCAGTAGCTAGTTGAGAACAAAGATCATCCTAAAAATTAGTAATATTTATCATAATGACAATATAACCACAACATAAACTGCAACACCACCACCACCAACAACAACAATAACAACAACAACTACTACAACAACAACAACATTAATAATAATAATAATTAATAATAATAATTATAATAATATGATAATCAGCAATAATAGTCCACTCAATGCTGTTCTACTGCTAAGTAGTCATTCTTCAAGAGTATTATTGTACAAAAGAGATTGTGATTAATCGAATGCCTATCACTTATCTGATTAGCCAAATGAGAAATTTGTATGGCATATTTTTCCGGTAGCTGTAAAGATTAAGGTACACTGTTTTGTAAGCTCTTTGTGCACATGTAAGACTGTACAAGTATTTAAATGTATTTCAGACTTATTTAATCACAGGTAATGGCTTCATCTCTCTTGAGTGCTGGAAAGTATTTCCAGCACTGGCATATGTAATAGAAAGTATCCAAGTTAAATAAAGCAACTGATTCATTGAATATTGAATATCATGTTAATATAATATTACTGGCTACATGATCATGCTACCTTGTTGCTATCAATGAGATAATACTATACTACTAGCAAGTATCTTGCTAAACAGTGACACTTGATGCAGAAAATTATATGCTGGTGAAACAATTTGTAATGAATTACCTGTGTAAAATCAATATTTAGTTTCAGTTGGTATATACTTATTTGGTCTTGAGGGTCTTAGGAGTGGCGGTAAGGAGTTTCTCTGCCTATGCCACTAATCTGATTTTTTTTCCCGATACTCTGTTTAGCAAAATGTTTTTCTCATTGCTGTAACAACAACATATCTTTTATACAGCTGTTAGGTACATAATGCTGTAACAACAACATATCTTTTATACAGCTGTTAGGTACATAATGCACTTTAGATAACATGTTAACATAATCAGTTTGCATTACTATAACAGGGCCGGCGCCTATGGTGCGGCTGGTACGGCCATGGCCGAACAACTTTTTGGTCTCGCCGTACTATTCTTCGAGTAAAAATTGAAAAGATGGAATGGGTGGGTTTGCGTGTGGGCGGAAAGAAATAAGACAGAGAATGTTTGGTAATTTTATATAAAGGAACTGATATATCACAAACATGACTATCTGATTGTTCCTGTGTACTTGCTGGTCTCTGAACTGTCTTGCTCTTCATAATCTTATGAACAAGCAATGCTCCAATAACAAAACCAGTTCAAATACCTACTAAGAAACTCAGTGGTAGAGCTGCTATGATGACATTTTGAATATTGTTGTTGTATTCCTTCAAGTACACATCCGAATTAATCCATCAACAAATACTGATAACAATCCAACTTACAATAACATGTTCTGTAATCGTAGACCTTCACGTTTCATCTTGTATTTTTGTATTCGTGGTTGACCCTGTCCCAAACTTCATTGTACAAAAAATGATCTTTACCGGCAACATCAAGGCCTAGCCAGTGTAGCTATCGGTGATTTTATAATGATTATAATCAGGTATATATGTAAGGTTTATAACCAATAAGTGCCTGTGTTCTTGTTGCTATACTCCATAGAGATCCCGATATCCTATAGGATTTTAAGCTCATCTCACTAAATTGGTTGTGTGTAGACAGTTAGGTTTGCCTTAATTTCTACAGGAGAGATCAAAACCATTGAAATAAGTTTCTAAATCTGTCTGATAAACAAACCTGAGATGCTCAATACTGACCCTTTTAGCTTAGCTAGATTTGAATAGACTTATTTAAAGAAGGTTAGTTTTGAGTTATTTAATTTTTGTCACTCTACAGAGGTTTCATTGGTAGCTTCACTATTCTTTACTTTACCTTTAGCGTCAGAAAAAAACACAAAATATGTGGCTACAACTAATAATGGGATTCCTTGTGACTGGTATTTTTGAGGCAGGTAAATATTTTTTCCAGTAAATGTTGATATTATTAAGTATTCTTGTTTAGTTTCAGTGGAAGTATGTACAGTTACAGACACATATGAGTGTGGTAACAGTTACCTTGTTAGTTGGGATGTCTATCGTGGAATGAGATTATTGTATTCAGTAAGCTTTCACTGGAATAATCTGATTGGAACTAATTATACAGCAAGTATTAATAATATCACCATTTACACTGAACTGACTGACGTTAATTCTACAACTAATATTTACTCTATTCTAACGGTTAATCACAATATAATAATATCAGGTGTAAGTGTTTTTTGCAATCGAGAGGAGACATTTCCCATATTTGGTGAGTATAATAATTTTTGTAGTAGATACTGCTTATTGATCACATCATCTCAATCTTTCTACATTGCTGGAAATATTTATTTATTGTTGATTGATAGAATCATCGTTGTTAGACCTTTAATAATATAAATGTTACAATTGATCATTAATAAAATAATTTTTGTGGCAACAATATGTCCATTATAGTCTTTCATTATTATACATGTAATATATAAGATAATAAACTTATTATGTAAGGCTGTGACTAAAATTTGGTCTGTAACTGCCACAATCAATGCAAATCCCATTAGGTTTTCATTTTGGAATATTTTCAAATTTGTAAACCCAATGTTGAAGAAATTTATGATCCTTCCCACTGTCTAATGCAGATTTTGTGCCCAGTGTATTATTCTGCATAAGACCAGCTAAGATAATAACATTTGCACTGATAAAGAAGCTACTGAAAATATGTCTCCTCATATCCACCCTTCTGTTATTTAAATCAATTTATTAGTTCTGAAATTATGTAAACATAACAAAGAAATACACAATGTAGCGAAATCAAATTAATATATTTTTAGTATTTCTCAAAGATTAAAGTATTAATTAAAGTAAAAAATCAATTCAATATTACATTTTGTATATTGTTATTTATAGATAATGAGATAATTAGTAGTGTCGAAGTCATATACCTAAAATTGGTTGAAGACAACCTCATTATTTCATTGAATTTGCAGAATGAATCTAATGTAGACATAAAAATTGCTTCAGGCATGAGGCTATTATTTAACATCCAAACAAACAATTCGACTATTGCCTTAAATATTGGAAACATTAGTTCTCTAACTATGAATGTTACTACAACTTGCTCAGGAGTGATGACTACTTTCAATATGGGTAATTATTTCATAGTAAAATTTTGTGATATAGTCATTTTGCTTTTTTCAAAATTACCCATCAGAATGTTTTAAGTAGATTTAAGTATACAGATGTAATTATGTTTATACTTTTAGTCTTTGTTAGTAAACTAAATAACAGATATTTTGACGCTACTTGAATCTGCAGCTGCTACATTGCTGTTAATTAATCAGCTTTCTCTTCTGAAATTAACTGTAGTCTAAACAAAGCACTCCAAGATAATTAATGTTAGATGTTAAATTTTTATTATAATGATGGTAACTTTTAATTATTGCAGATAATATTACTACATAGAGTACACACCCACAATATTATATATATATATGTGTATATATATATATATATATATTGTACATAATTAAATGTATATAATATTTATTTAGACATACTACAAAGAAAGACTTTTTTTTATTTTAGAATAAAATCAATTATTCCAATAATTTTTTTAATAATATTCTGGTTAATGTAGGTAGGTTCATGCTTGTTTGATAGAAATGTAGAAAATTCTATGCAAAATAGAAGTTACAGTTTAAACATGGATGGTTTGTGGATAATATACCAGCATTGTTACACATCTTCAATACAGTATCAAAGCTATTGTACTGCAAATGGATGGTCAACTGATGTGAAGTGTCCTGCTCTTAGTTAGTTTATATATTTTTTCGTTATATGTATTGATGTTATAAATATTTTTAGCTTCTACATTCTCTTATGCAACACTGGTTCCAAGTGGACGACTGAATGACATCAACTATTTTGTGATGACATGGGAATTAGTGGATGTTAAAAGTGATAGTTATTTTGTATCAATCAGTCCAACTCCAGCTGATGGCCTCAGTGAGAGAAGTACTCATGTACCATCTACCTATTTGAGTTTACATGACAATGTGGAATATAATGTAACAATATCATTGGGGAATAAATCATACATAAGTAGATTCTTCAAAATAGGTACAAAATTTGTTATACATTTATTATCCATTTTATAATTATCAATATTATGACTGATAGGAAGTTGCAGTATGATCATGAATTCTAATATACTACACACTCTAAAATATGTCATAAATCAAACTGGAAGTACTTTAGCTTTCGTGGAGTGCAACTTAAGAAACTCAATTGATTATTACAATGAAAGAATAGAGTGTGGACTGGACAAAAATTGGAAAAAACCTCCATGTGGAAAGGGTATGTATTCTTTCTGCCAAATTACTTAATGTGATCTATATTATTGAATAATTTTTGAAAACAAAAAAAGATATCAAAGTATTATAATATCAAAGCTTCATATCAAATGCAAGGGAGCTAAAACTGAAATCTTAGTTTTTGCTTTATATTTTTAACTTATTTTTAAATACATCTAAAAGATTCAATATACATTTCAGCTAAGATGTGAAGTGATTAATGTATACTATTTTCTACTTACATTTGTCAATAATTTGTTTTTGTGTTCATGTAAATGTATTTTTTTTTTGCCTTGCTTCTTCAGACATTATGTCTTATAGTGATGCCACTTCAACTCTCTCATATGAGGTAAGTTCACAGTATACAGTACATCCAATTATTTTATAGCTATCAGACATGTACTTGCAGAGACATGGTAATAGTTTGCCAGAAATCATCATAACAGTGGTATCTTTATCGACTTTCTTCATTGGCGTCTTCGTGGGTGTTGTTGTTGGAGTATTGCTAGATCAAAAGTTGAGGAAGATTAAGAAAATTAAAACAGCAGAAGATAAAGTAGTAAAGAAAAATTTTCCGGTTTATGAAACAGTAGAATTGAAAGAACAAACTGAAGTGGTGGACATGGCATGTAATGTTGCTTATGGTAAAGTCAACTGTTAATGCTCAATAACTAGTTTGTATCCAAAATTTAATCACATATAAACAACAAAATGATGCTTCAAGAGACTCTTTATACTATTAACATTGAAACAAAAATCATGCATTGCATTAATTAATTGATTTACTGTTTCTTTTATTTTTGTAAAAATTAAAAGCTACTACTATTCAAGTTATACTTTATACGAGGTGATAATACTATTTAACAATAATAGGGAATATCTTTATTGTAGCTTTTGTGACTGTACCATATAGATCTCAAGTTATTATTATAACATTATAGATTGAATAAAATAATAGATTATTTATCTGAAATAAGCAATGTTATTCTTGTTGACAGTATGTGTGTATGACTGAATACGTTATGGTAGTGATAGCAAGCAAATCTTTTGAATATTAATGAGCCATGATCTTAGCTAAATAATTAAAGTCACAATACATTTGAAATAAATCTAAAATAATTTTAATGCTAGACAACATAATTAAAAATATGCGTTCATTATACAATTTTAAGTATTCACCTAATTTAAACAGAATTATTTACTACCACCCCTCACCCATAGTGCATAATAAAAAAATTGCAATGGTATGTCAGTACAATCATATTAATTGAAATGTATTGTGATTCACTGCAGTTTTTAAGATTACAACTATTTGGAAACTTAAAATTGCTATTGTTTGATTATAATTTTCACAAACTGTAAATGTATACTGATTGGTGATTCTGAACTATTTTCAAAACTTCTAGATAGAATTATCAGCTTAAACAAGAATTTCCCCCAAAGTTATTGTGGTATCGAAGAATTATCTCCAATAATATGCAAAATGTTTACAGCATGTAAAATCAAATTTAATTTTTAAAGTTGTTATTATACATAACATTGAAGCAAGGCGCTTAGCATTTGTTCATACCTAATGGGTCTCATAGCTACTAGGTAGAAGAAATAATATCTTATACAAATCAATTATTATGATATCAATAGTTTGAGTACAACTGATAATAATGCTTCCTACTAGATCGTTTTCACTTAGTAGTGTAAAGCCAATGGATAATAATAGTAAAATAATAACTGAAGTATAATGATAATAATTGTCAAAGGAAAAGCAAGAACATCATTAGGCATGTGCTTGATGCTTTGGTTGATAATAAAAAAAATATTGATTAAAATTTATAGTTTTTTCGAAATACTACAAGTAAAAAGCATTTCTGATGAATTAGGTTTAATTGGGAGTAGAAGTTTGCGGCGCTTATACTGGGAAATTCTTGATATCATAAAACATTATAGTTTTGGCTTCATATTTTTTTTGGTTTCAAGGTCATATGATACACATGTTGACTATTTTTGGTATACTTTTGGGAACTTCTTTAAAAGTTTTCATAACCAAATGTCTAGATGTGCCTTCAAACATCTACATTCAAAACTTTATAACACTGAAATCAAGCACGTATGTTAATAAGTGTAATAATATACATTACAGTATGGAATTTAAGGATGATACTAAATTTGCTTGATACCTTGCTTGATAATCAAGTTATAATATTGATTTAAATTTATAGGTTTAACTAGTATTTGAAATAGCACAAGTAAAATGTATTTCTGATGAATTAGGTTTTAATTGGGAGTAGAGGTTTGTGTTTCATATTGGGAAATAATTGACATTATAGTTTTGGTTTCATATATTTTTGTAGTTTCAAGGTCATATGATACACATGTTGATTATTTATGGTATACTTTTTGGAACTTCTTTAAATTTTCATGACTAAATATCTAGATAAGCCTTCAAAAATCTACATTCAAAATTTTATTATAACACCACAATCAAATATGTATTATTATGTATAATTTGTACATTACAGTATGGAATAAAAAAAGATTTGTCATACTGATAAAAAAATGATCCAACTTACTTAGAGCTACTATGTTCTAGACTATTGGAAATGCAGAAAATTTAATATTTGATTTAACTATTTACTTATGCACTTCCTAGTATAGGGTAGTGAAGTTTATATTTACTGTGAACTGAGTAATGTGATCAGGCAGTTGGAACGAACTATTGCACAAAATACTATTATACACTGAACTGCATGAAATGAAATAATAATTCATGAAGTGATCAAATGAATGTTTAATATAATTAATATGTAACCTCCTAAAAGAGTCTATTATAATACATAACTTGTTATTGTAATACCAGTATAAATGTAGAATCAGGCATGACAAATGAGTTACTTCTAAGAGCAGTAGCTAGTTGAGATGCATAATAATTTTATATAATAATGGATTGATTCAAGTTTAAAGAAAATTGACATTTTTGGTGACAAATCAACACAAGCCTGGATATAGTAATAAGCTACAATATGTCTTGCAATTGACCAAATCAGAGTCATATATATTGAGGCTATGTGTCTTAAAATTAGTATAGCTATACCAAATCTTTCTTATATGTTATTTTAGAGTAGCTTTATGAAATGTAGAGCAGTTATAAGTTACTGCTGTTTGGAATAAAGCCAGCTAGTGTTAAAGTTAAGCTACTACAGTATTTGTGCCATATTTATTACCCTCAATGTGCAAGCTAGAGATGGTTATAGTGTTGTCCTGTGTCTGTCTGTTTGTCTGCTTATCTGTTTGTTTGTCTGTCTATCATGCTCTGATTTTGAAGATACAGACAATAAACATGGTCGAGTGAAGTTGGAAGGGAAAGGGGCACTGGCCCCTAAGACTTTTATTGCTTGGGAGGCACAGGGGGCACATAATATTCAGAAATAGTCATTAACGTGCATTGGTGAACTAATATTTTCTTTAATTTATATTAAGTCATATTTTGTCATTAAATACAAGTTGTTCTCCGAGAGTAAATTAACTTATGACACTATGGTATCATTGTAAGTACGAAATATAATTTGATGAAATAATACAAGTGGTGTGTTAGGATGGAGGAACTAGTAGGTGTGGGCCAGCCCACATGAAATGGAGAAAGAGACGAAGGAGAGGAAGATAAAGAAGAAGAGAGAGACATCATTATGTGTGCATGAGTTGTGTCATTGTCATTGTCTTTTGTGTGTACTGAACAAATTAGTGTGTATGTGTGGTTAGTGCTGTAAAGCAGTTGTATGTATGTGTGTGTTACATTTGTATCAGAGCAGGAAGTGTGCATTATTTTGTGCTAAGTAGGCGGAGTCATTGTGTTAGTTGAGTTTTGTGCCATGTGCTTCAGTCTCAGTTGTATCATTCAATTCGTTGTGTGTGCAGTCTCTTAATTAAAGTAATTTAATCCATCCTATGCGGGTGGGTACTTGGTTAGTCAGGGATAGTTTAAGAGCTGAGATTCTGATGGCAGCATACCTTTGCTGTCTCAAGGTGCGAGCTATTGGAATAGTGTTTCGACCGTTTTCCAAACCAGCATACAGTAGGGGTAAATTTAGCAAAAGATGTCGTTATTTTAAATTATATGATGTCAACTGGTCAGACTAAGTATAGTAAGTTAGACTGAGTTCTAGCGGATTCTATTGAGATTTTACCAAAGGACACATATATTTTTTAGTAGTTCATCATGAACAAGTTTATATGATGAATACACTTAAAAGGTGAAGGGAAAGGTGTGGTGAGTTGTTTCTAACTCATATGCACTTGGCCTTTGAGTGGCCTTCTAGTGATTAAAACTCAAAGAAATGGTGCAGACACATTATATGGGAGGTGTGGGAAGGTGTGGTGAGATGATTAGTGTTGATTGGTTCTGAATGAGCATGAACAATACATTAATATGTACCATAATTGGAGATTTAAGATCAAAAGGTTGGGCCGTTGGGTCGTGGAGGCCGACATAACCATACAAGTTTGAAACTAACTGTGACAAGTCAATTCAACGAGTTTTGAAATAACACTGGTTATGCATCTGGGCGGCAGTGTAAGGAGTGTGCTCTCTTTGAAAAAATAACACTTATTACATTAGCCAGAGTGTGAAATGGCGAAATAATTCACGATCAGGCTAATCTATTATCATGAGCCACCAGATGAGTGAAAGTAAGGCCTTACATTGAAATGTGGCTATCTCTTTGACGAGAGTGTAGCATGGTTCATTCTTCGCTAAATATCTTCGTTACAAAGCTCTGAATATTACATGTAAAAATGGAAATGTGCCTAACACACTAAACAGCAAATCATGGACGTTATTCAACCCACGCACTCAATCTTAGCTATTTCTAGTCTTTTTGCTTTGAGAGACCAATACCCAAGATCGACAAACAACGCAGTTAGTAATCATTACCTATTGGCAATTGTATTTTACAAATCATGCTGGTTAGGGTAAACATGTATCATTGCTGCTATGTTCAGTCAACAGGATGTACTGGCACAATAGCTTTCGAGTGTTGTTGATCACTAGTAGCATGTGTCACACGTGCTATCACTCGCTAGCAGTAGGCCAGTTAAAAAAAAATCATTTGCACTTGTAGGTACACTATAATTGTTCACTCACTATCTCTGCATTTCACGATTAGCTTCCTCAAGAACTTCGTTTTCAACCTAAAGGCTCCTCCTAATCTGTTGAAAAAACATTCCGTCTAATGCGGGTAGAGCTTCTGTGGTAATGAATGACATTGTCTTTAAGTAGAAACTACTTGAACTGGTTGTGGTTTCATCATGAATTTTAATCTCATTCGTATACAAAGAATGCAATATATATCAAACTGGAAATACTTTAGCTATTGTGAAGTGTAACTTAAATAACTCAATGGAGTTTTACAAAGCATAGAGTGTGGACTAAACCACGTTTGGAGACGGATCTCATGTAGCAAAGGTAAGTAGATTTAGCACATTGTAAAATTGCACCACTTTACAAATAATAAAAATTATAAATAAATGTAAAATTTTCCTTTAAAATTGTTAGAACTACGGGAAGTTCTGAAAGGTACAATTACATTTATCAATCGTATTTTACTGTATTTAAGTATTTAAGTAATTTCCTGTTTCTCTACTTTATTTGGTTGAGGATAGTACTAAATGTCCAATAGTGCATGGCTTTTAGCCCTATAGTCTACAGGAAAGGTAGTCAAAATATTTTAAATACGTGACTGCAGAAATTCAAGTATTTGCCTGTGCTGTAAACATGTGTTTGTAGCTGAATATAATTTTATATAGAAATTTGAAAATATTTTCTCTTACAATAACATTGGGAGCAGTATTGTTTATGGTGATTACCTTTAAAAAACAGTTTTGAATCATCTGGGAGAAAGTTGCTCGTTTCTGTAAACATGTAATGATTTATTCCCAAGTCATCTTATGTTTTAGTTTTTAATTTCTTATCAAAAAATCGCTAGCTAATCAATCTGCACACAACTTTATACAGTTATAATAATAAATGAGTTATTATAACTGTAGTTGTTATCTTAAACAATACGCCAAACATGTTTATACATTAATATTTTCATGATCGTATAAAGGTATATATTATAACTACATTATTACATATAATAATTAACACCATTTCATAATATCAAATCAAGACCAATCCAAGCTTTTCTTTTGTAGGAGTATGTAGATTGATCAAGCAAATAAATTAAATTTTGAGAATTTTGAAAATACTTCTTTTGAATTTTAAAAGTTAAGTATGACACGTTCAATGGTTTTACCCAATGTTTATGAATTTTTTTATTTACTATTATCCAAAATAGCTAATAATAATGGGGAAAGATTTCCCAATGTGTAGAGTTCATCTTATCCAATCTAGGTTTTGCATACAGCTTTCTATTAAAAAAATGTATTGTAAAATACTTGATGGCTTATTCAATTATTCACACACAATTTTTCAGAAAAATTAATAAAATTACTAGTCATATTTTTATAGCACAATCACTTCTTACAAAACGTAATATTCACATATGTAATATAATATTACATAATCTACTGACTAAATAGAGAATACATTGATTTAAAGCTTACCTAAGAATGTGGCCTTATATAGTGATAAATAAGTAATTAATTTAATTAGAGTGTATGGGAAGAGATAGAATATAAATAATAACATGTTTATGTTTCCTGTTTGCTTAAAAACTGATAAAACAATGAGAGGTTTTATTGTGTAATTAAACAAAATCTGATATTAAAAAAAAATTCACATTGAAAGTCAGTCACAAGAGAATAAAGTATCAAGGATAAAATAGGTCCCAGAAAAGATCCGCTGCCTGACATAGTCTTTTTTTAGTAATTCAAACATGATAGTTATCATATATTTTATCACAAAATCATCCTTTAGTTTTTTTTTATTTCTGGTTTCTTGTTATTAAATATATTGACACTTCTTGTTGGGACAGGAAATGTGCTCTAGAGAGGAAATCCTAGGTTCCCGCTCCTTATGAAAATCTAATATTTATTAAAAGTAAATGTGTACACATTTATTGTATACAAAATGTAATTAGTAGAAGTTAATCATATCCCCTTTGATAATAATATTGATAAGGTAACTGATTCTAGTACTGTCTGCAATTGAGAAACTAGCAAAATAGTCTAGACTACAACTGTATTTTAGTGATGTGGCAGCAGCTTCTTCTAATATTCTGTTGCTCAACTAGTATATTGTCATCAGGTGAATAGACATTATAACAATAATTTTAGTAACTGCAAATTGCTTCTTTTGCTCTACTGTCAATTTTGTGTAATGTAACTCTTTCCACTGGTAAGAATAAACTATATTCACTGTAATTAAGTTGTTGTTTTTTTTCATTGCTCTTATTTTCAGCCTATTTGATCCCAGTGAGGGTTTGATTAAATGAAGCCACCTATTATTGTGTTCATAACTATTTTCTTGTTTGGGATGTTTATCAAGATGAAAGAAATATATATTTTCTTTCCCATCTGATTCAGCTTCAATGGTTGGTGAGAGGTATTTTAGTAGAGTACTTGAGATGAATGTTTATGTGGAATTGATATTAGCTCAATTTGAAAATGAATATTTAGGAGAAACATTTTGTATTGCTCTTATTTTCAGCATATTTGATCCCAGTGAGTGTTTGCTTAAATGCAGCCACCTTTCACTGTGTTGATAGCAATTTTCTTGTTTGGGATATTTATCAAGATAAAAGAAATATATTTTCTTACCCCTTTGATTCAGCTTCTATGGTTGGTGAGAGATTATTTCAAATAGTACTTGGGATAAATACTTATGTGGAATTGATATTCAAAAATTCAAGTCTCTTACATTCTATTCTCACAATAAATGGCACTCACTTGAATCCTAGATTGAGAATTGAATGCTCTAGGTCTGGACAACAACTGTTAGATTTTCAAAGTAAGTTAATAAGCCAATTTGACGTGAATACTTAGAATGTATCATTGTATCTCAAATTTTTTATAGCTTTAAAATAGATAAAAACAATATGGCAAATCTGCAAAATTCAATACTCTTTTTTTTTTATCTATGACTAGAAATAAAATGATTTAGTGATACAGTCTGTTTAATAAAACAGTATAATGAGAGTGGCTACATTTCTAAAACACATTTAATGCTATTATAACATATATTAGCTTTACAAGAATGGCAATAAAAACTTTAAACCTGGTGTTTAGAAACAATTCATCCATTATTCATAACATGTGAAAACTATAAATTATTCATTTTTTCTCAATAAATCTATAATTTTTAATTGATGTATATGCAGATTATACTGACGTGATTCCAGCAGTATTGCTAGGTTCAATAGATCATACTATTACAATATCATGGGATCCTAATATTATAATTCACGTTATTTAACAATAGATGTTGCTTCAGATCAGTTCATTGCATATGATCACAAAATCAATTCATCATCTTTCACTGTAAATGTTACTAATGTAAAGTCTCTAATGGTGAACTTTACTTCTACTGTTCAGGATCATTGTCTATGTTTTATATTGGTGGGGGTTTTTTTAGTAAAAAGGCATAAAACATTTTTACAACTACATTTTAAATACCAAATAGCTAAATGTTACAATTTGCTCTTTATTATTAATCTGATTAAGTTCTGAGATACAATATTTAAACTATCCACTTGTACCTGACAAAGGTATAATATCAATTGGAAAACGTGATAAATACTTTTACAAGCTTTAATACTAGCAATATACTAAACTTTATCCATAAGTTGTAAAATTAAACAATATTAAACGTGTAAGATTCTAAATTGCCTTCATTAGTTCTCACTTCTCATTATAACGTACCTGTGTTTCTTATTTTCTTTTATTGTTTACTTCGAAGGATGTTACATACAATGAAGTATTTTATGTTATAGATCAATTGATGCTTATTTTCACCAAGGCAGTAACATCATTAATTGAATACTCATGAATGTATAAAGAAGTTAATTTGATACCACATTCTATGATATTATGTTTAGGTCCCTGTCTATTGGAAACTCTTACAGATAACATTATACAAAACAGAAGTTTCAACATAAACCGTCATGGTAGCTATTATGGACAATTTATCAGAACTGTTCCACAACATTACTAGAGTATCAAACTAATTGTTCTGCTACTGGATGGTCTACTGATATATATTGTTCAGCCCTAGGTTAATTATCTGCTTTATTTACAGCAAACCACAATAGAGATCAAATCTTTTTGTATGTATTACACTTAATTATTGTTAATATTATTATAATACTTTGATATCTATTTTTGCTTTCAAAATTATTCATTAATATAGATCACATTAAGTAATTTGGCAGAAAGAATACATACCCTTTCCACATGGTGGTTTTTGCCAATTTTTGTCCAGTCCACACTCTATTCTTTCATTGTAATAATCCATTGAGTTTCTTAAGTTGCACTCCACGAAAGCTAAAGTACTTCCAGTTTGATTTATGACATATTTTAGAGTGTGTATGATATTAGAATTCATGATCATACTGCAACTTCCTATCAGTCATAATATTGATAATTATAAAATGGATAATAAATGTATAACAAATTTTGTACCTATTTTGAAGGATCTACTTATGTATGATATATTCCCCAATGATATTGTTACATTATATTCCACATTGTCATGTAAACTCAAATAGGTAGATGGTACATGAGTACTTCTCTCACTGCGGCCATCAGGTGGAGTAGGACTGATTGACACAAAATAACTATCACTTTTAACATCCACTAATTCCCATGTCATCACAAAATAGTTGATGCCTTGAACCAGTGTTGCATAAGAGAATGTAGAAGCTAAATAAATTAATAACATCAATAAATATAACGAAAAAATTATCATATTTAACAACTAACTAATAGCAGAGCACTTCATATCAGTTGACCATCCATTTGTAGTACAATATGTTTGATACTCTATGGAAAATGTGTAACAATGCTGGTATATTATCCATAAACCATCCTTGTTTAAACTGTAACTTCTATTGTGCATAGAATTTTCTACATTTCTATCAAACAAGCATGAGCCTACATACATTAACCAGAATATTATTTTAAAAATTATTGGAATAATTGATGTTATCCTAAATAAAAAAAAAAGTTTTTCTTTGTAGTATGTCTAAATATATATACATGTAATTATGTACAATAATATATATTATATATATAATATGTATTGTGAGTGTGTACTCTATGTAGTATTATTATCTGCAATAATTAAAAGTTACCATCATTATAAAAACAATTTAACATCTAACATTAATTTTCTTGGAGTGCTTTGTTTAGACTACAGTTAATTTCAGAAGAGAAAGCTGATTAATTAACAGCAATGTAACAGCTGCAGATTCAAGTAGCGTCATCATACCTGTTATTTAGTTTACTAACAAAGACTAAAAGTATAAACATGATTACATCAGTATACTTAAATGTACTTAAAACATTCTGATGGGTAATTTTGAAAAAAGCAAAATGACTATATCACAAAATTTTACTATGAAATAATTACCCATATTGAAAGTTGTCATCACTCCTGAGCAAGTTGTAGTAACATTCATAGTTAGAGAACTAATGTTTCCAATATTTAAGGCAATAGCTGAAATATTTGTTTGGATGTTAAATAACAGCATCATGCCTGAAACAATTTTTATGTCTACATTAGATTCATTCTGCAAATTCAATGAAATAATGAGGTTGTCTTCAACCAATTGTAGGTATATGACTTCAACACTACTAATTATCTCATTATCTGTAAATAACAATATACAAAATGTAATATTGAAATTGATTCTTTAACTTTAATTAATACTTTTATCTTTTGAGAAATACAAAAAATTTATTAATTTGATTTCGCTACATTGTTTATTACTTTATTATGTTTACATAATTTCAGAACTAATAAATTGATTTAAAAAATATATAGGAGGATGGATATGAGGAGACATTAAGCCACTTCTTTATCAGTGCAAATGTTATTATCTTAGCTGGTCTTATGGAGAATAATACACTGGGAACAAAATCTGCATTAGACAGTGGGAAGGATCATAAATTTCTTCAACATTGGGTATATAAATGAATCGTTATTGAGTAACATTATTATAATATTCCAGCAATACACGAAGGCTTTTGTATTTAAATAATAAAAAAATAACCAGTGCATTGAAATCTTGCTTCAATAGCATTATGAATTTAAAGTGAATTGAAAATATTCCAAAATGAGAACTGCCTTAGACATAGCATCACAATGCTAATGGGATTAGCATTGATTGTGGCAGTTACAGACAAAAAAACAACAACAATATTTTTTGTTAATCCTTCACATTTTTCTTAAATATAATGTTGAGATGGCCCAATTTTAGTCACAGCCTTACATAATATATATTACATGTATAATAATGAAAGACTAGAATGGAAAAAATGTTGCCACAATTTTTTTTATTGATGATTAATTGTAACATTTATATTATTAAGTGTCTAACAACGATGATTCTATCAATCAACAATAAATAAATATACCCAGCAATGTATAAAAGATTGAGGTGATGTGATCAACTACACAGACTTATTATACTCACCAAATATGGGAAATGTCTCATCTCGATTGCAAAAAACTCTTACACCTGATATTATTATATTGTGAATCACCGTAAGAATCGAGTAAATATTAGTTGTAGAATTAATATCAGTCAGTTCTGTGTAAATTGTGATATTATTAATATGTGCTGTATAATTAGTTCCAATCAAATTTTTCCACTGAAAGCTTACTGTATACAAGAATCTCATTCCACGGTAGACATCCCAAGTAACAACGTAACTGTTACTACACTCATATGTGTCTGTAACTGTGCATACCTCCACTGAAACTAAACAAGAATACTTAATAATATCAACATTTACTGTAAAAATATTTACCTGCCTCAAAACTACCAGTCACAAGGAATCCCATTATAAGTTGTAGCCACATATTTTGTGTTTTTCACTGGCGCTAAAGGAAAAGTAAAGAATAGTGAATGCTACCAATGATAACATTTATAGAGCTACAAAAATCAAATAACTCAAAGCTAACTTGCTTTAAATAAGTCTATTCAAATCTAGCTAAGCTGAAATGGTCAGTATTGAACATCTCAGTTTTGTTTATCAGACAGATTTAAAATTTACTTCAATGGTTTGGATCTCTCCTGTTGAAAATTACAGTAGACTAACTGTCTACACACAACCAATTTAGTGAGATGAGCTCAAAATCCTATAGGATATCAGGATCTCTATGGAGTATAGCAATAAGAACACAGGCCCTTATTGGTGATAAACCTTACATATATACCTGATATTATCATTCTATTATTATCATTTAAATTATAAAATCACCGATAACTACACTGGCCATGCCTAGATGTTACGGGTAAAGATCGTTTGTACCGCGAAGTTTGGGACAGGGTCAACCACGAATACGCGAGGGTCAACCACGAATACGTGAGGGTCAACCACGAATACGCGAGGGTCAAGTACAAAATGACACGTGAAGGTCTACGAATACAGAACATGTTATTGTAAGTTGGATTGTTATCAGTATTTGTCGATGTATTAATTCAGATGTGTACTTTCAGGAACACAATAACAATATTCAAAATGTCATCATAGCAGCTCTACCACTGAGTTTTTTAGTAGGCATTTCCATGTGTTTTGTTATTGGAGCATTGTTTGTTCATAAGATTATGAAGAGTAAGACAGTTCAGAGACCAGCAAGTACACAGGAACAATCAGATAGTCCTGTTTATGAGACTGTAGAATTGAGAGAGCAAACAGAAACTGTTAGCATGTCTTGTAATGTTGCTTATGGTAATGTGAACTGATTATGTAAACATGTTATTTAAAGTGCATGTATCTAACAGCTGTATAAAAAATATGTTGTTGTTACAGCAATGAGAACAACTTTTTGCTAAACAGATTATCGAAGAAAAAAAATCATTATTAGTGGCATAGGCAGAGAAGCTCCTGACCGCCACTCCTAAGCCCCTCAAGACCAAATAAGTATATACCAACTGAAATTATAAATTGATGTGACACAGGTAATTCATTACAAATTGTTTCACCAGCATATAATTTTCTGCATCAAGTGTCACTGTTTGGCAAAATACTTGCTAGTATAGTATTATCTCATTGATAGCAACAAGGTAGCATGATCATGCATAGCTAGTAATATTATATTAACATGACATTCAATATTCAATGAATCAGCTGCTTTATTTAACTTGGATAATTTCTATTACATATGCCAGTGCTGGAAATACTTTCCAGCATTCAAGAGAGATGAAGCAATTACCTGTGATTAAATATGTCTGAAATACATTTAAATACTTGTACATTCTTACATGTGCACAAAGAGCTTACAAAACTGTGTACCTTAATCCTTGCAGCTACCGGAAAAATATGCAATACAAATTTCTCATTTTGTTAATCAGATAAGTGATTGAGATAGATAAGCATTCGATTAATCACACTCTCTTTTGTACAATAATACTCTTGGAAAATGACTACTTAGCAGTAGAACAGCACTGAGTGGACTATTATTGCTGATTATTATTATTATAATTATTATTATTAATTATGATTAATACATTATTATTAATTATTATTATTATTATTATTGGTGTTGTTGTTGTTGTAGTAGTTGTAGTTATTGTTGTTGCTGGTGGTGGTGGTGTTGCAGTTTATGTTGTTGTTTATTGTCATTATGATAACTATTACTAATACTGTGTGGGCCTAGCAGAACCTCCACAAAAGTTCGAAAGAATATTTGGTCAGCGAGTGAGATACTATTAGTGGTTGATAATGCGAAATCTTCATCCTCCCCTGTTTACTTAGCAATGTGTCTTGTGATTTTTTTAGGATGAACATCAGTGAGCTTAGTAGTATGAAAACATATATCACCAGTAAAATGTTCAAAGATGTCTCATACATTGAAAATGTTATAAAATATATTACCATAAAACCCTTCCCACAACATAAATAGTATTATAAAGTAAATATTAATCATTCTTATAAAAATGTTTCGATAAATAGTACATTAAATAACTACAATATAACCTTACCTTACAATAATCTAGATTTAACTAAATAAATGGAACAGAGTTGGAATCTATGATAGATCATGGAAGTATTTATAAAGAAATTAACTGGCATAAGAGATGGATCAAAGAGGCTATTCATATCAAGAGAACCCCAAACTTCAACCAGGACCTGCTATTGGCCCTATTGGGACAATTAACATTATAAAACCAATCACTGGTTACTATTATTAGTATTACTACTATTATATCAGTATTATTATTATTTTATTATTTTAATATTCTTGTATTTTATTATTATTATTATTATTATTATTATTATTACTATTTCATGATTATTATTTATCATGATTACAATTTTTATTATTATTATTATTATTATTATTATTATTATTATTAGTCCCTATTGATTTATTTTATTAAGTGATTTGTTTTATAGGTTCTATTCACCTCAGCATTCTTTCTTCCTTTGTTCTTAATTCTCATCTTTTAGACTGCCAATCAACACCTGCTTTAACACCCCTAGACAAGCTATACATTCATTCACCGATTATTATTGAGTCATTTAGTTTGTCATCCAACATTTATTATTTTCTGTACCTGAAAAAAACCAGCCAACTGTCGAAAAGTTGTAGTTAAAGTTTATTGACGTGTGTAGTCCAATGCAAATAAAATCGTCTCAACCTTATCGCTATGCCTGTTTATAAAAACTACATAAATAAATAAATGGAGTTTTCACTTCAGACTATTTACTAGTTTGTTGTTGTTGTTTTTATTTTGTAGCTATGTGTATAATTAGATGCAAGTCAGCACATATCAGGCTTAAAATTGAAAAGAAATATTTCAAGTCATCAGGCATGTTAGAGTAATATCAAGTCAATTATATTAATTACACAATACTATTGACAAAAACAAAACTTTAACAAACCACATCACTATTATGCACTAAGGGTTTGCATTCCCATAAGCAACATTAGATGACATGTCAACAACTTCTGTTTGTTCTTTCAATTCTACAGTTTCATAAACAGGAAAGTCAAGGTTGTTCTGAACACTTTTGGATTTTTGATTCTTCATAAACATTTGAGTACACAAAACACCACAAAAAAAGCTCATAAAACTGCCTATTACAAAACTGCAGAGAGCCACCACTGCCAGGATAATATCTTGCAGATTGCTATTTTTCTATCAGTAAAAAAATATTTAAAATTAAAAACGGCAAAAATAGTAACTTACATTATTATCTGTGAATGTTGAAGAGACAAAATTGTTATTGTGTTGTGTAGTATCTGAAGTGGAAATGCAAGACACAATAGCTAATTCAAATAAAGTTAAAATATGATGGATAATGTAAAAAATATTTCCAACACTATACAACAATTGCTAAAGGAAAATGTCTTCACTTAATTATATAAAGTTTTTATTGATTGATATTATAATACGTTATCTTTAAATTAATCAGAAGTATATTCTTTGCTAAATGTCACTATTGTATAATGTAAAATACTTACGTTTGGTACATGGGATCTGTCTCCAAAGGTTGTTTTGTCCACACTCTATTGTGTCATAGTATTCCATTGAGTGATTTAAGTTACACTTTACAACAGCTAAAGTATTTCCAGTTTGATTTATGACGTACTTTAGTGTATGTATGAGATTAGAATTCATGATCATACTGCATTTACCTGTTAATAATTATAATTAAATGAATGAATAAAATTACGCAAAATTTTACCTATTTTGAAGGATCTACCAATGTACAATGAACTATTTCCCAATGATATGGTTACATTGTATTCCACATTGTCATACAAACTCAAATAAGTAGCTGTTACTTTAGTACTTCTTTCACTGAGTCCATCAGCTGGAGTAGGAGTGATTCTTACAATATAATTGTCACTTTTGGCATCTACTAATTTCCATGTCATTAAATAGTACTTAATATTATTATGTTCTGTACCAGGAAGCAGTGTAATATAAGAGGATGTAGAAGCTATAACAATGTACAACACTACATACAAATAATGAAAAATTATCATTTACTACTAACTAAGAGCAGAGCATTTTATATCTGTGGACCATCCATTGATAGTGCAGCTGGTTTGATATTCCAAAAAAGATGTTGAACAATCCTGGTATATTGTCCATGTATCATCCTTGTTTATACTGTAACTTCTATTTTGCATGGAATTATCTACATTTTTATCTAACAAGCATGAGCCTACAGACATTAAACAACAACATTGTTTCAAAATTAATGTATTTATGAGTGATCAATGTTAAAAAAAATTTAATCTAAAAAACGTTCAGCTATTAACATTTGGTTCATATTATTTTGGCATGACTATAGAATTAAATATTAATATTATATCAAACTAGCCGTAAATTACAGTGTTATGGCTTGGTTAATTACAATATCAGATGAGAATGCCGACCACATAATAGTACATTATTGTAATAATTATAAAACAAATTAAACCCAAAAAGTAAAACAGATATGGTCAAGTTTGAAAAAAAATTCAAATTTACTTTGAATAAGTACAAAGTAAAGATATTTATTTTTTGAAGTGTAATAGAAGTATAATTTCTATATCATTTAATTATAGATTTTCTTTGTGCATTTATAAACATTTAGGTATATAGCTTTGTTCTGGAGTTATTATTAGAAATGTATAACTATACTTATATTTTAAGTCATAAAATAAGTAAAATGAATATAAAATTACTACAGCTAATTGTTTATGGTAGGCTTATCTTTTTACAATACTCCAATAGGTGGCCATAAAATTACCAATATTAAATGTAGTCAGCAGTCCTGAGCAAATTGAAGTAATGTTCACCGTAAAATACATAATACCTGAGGTATTTATAGTAATTCCTGAATTATAATCTCGATTATTATAAAGTATATTCTTGTCTGAAGTTATGCTTATGTCTATGTTAGATCTGTTCATAAAATTCCAGGAAATTTTGAGATTATTTTTAGTCCATTCTAGGTATATGACTTCAACACTGTGGATCTCATTATCTATATAAACATTATAGATATGGCATCAATATTATACTGATTTCAGATGGTTTTTGATAAAAATACATTTTGATCCAAATTATTTTCTCTAATGTATGATAAACATTGATTGTAAACCATTAGAAATGTATAATTATCTCATTTTTATGATTTGTTGATAAAAATTGTAATGAAGTTCATAACTAATAAAAATGTCACCATTCTACCATTGAACTAATTTAAACAGTAAAAAATATTGAAGAAAAAGTGCAATGGTTACTAACATAAAGAATTATAATAGCCCATATATTTAGGATATATAAACAACAACACCTAGCTATAATTATAGATAACTTTTTCTATGTTTACTCATTAATTCAGACAATTGTATACAAGAGTTAGAGATGACAGCAAAACAATAAACACATTAACACCCCGCAACCTTACGAATTATGTTCTAAATCCTATTGTTATATTTTAATATTGTCTTGAATTTACCATAAAAATGTAATATGATGTATTTTCTCAACACTCACCTTGTTCATAAGGGTTCTTGATAATTGAGTTACATTGGACCATAACTTCAGAGAAAGATATGTTAAAAGTTATAATGAGACTTGAATACAGATTTGTAAAGTTCAGGTCACTTAGTTCCGCATAAATCATAATATCAGCAATTGTATTCAAACTATAACTTGTTCCAATTATATTATATCTAAGGAAATTTGGAGAAAACAATATTCTACCTTCATTTGAGACTTCCCACTGTATATAGTTATTTATTCCTGCAGTACAATCGTATTTCACTGTAGTAGTGCAAATCCCAGTAGAATATTCTAAAGTACAATGAAAATATTTAAAGCTAAAAAGTTAAGCAGCATGTGGGGGCCCGCTCTGCGCACAAATACGGGTCGCCAACAGTTATGGTCGACAGCGATCAAAAGTCGCTGCCACCAGAGTTCAACAAGAGGGCAAGCCTCACTTCGAGTTTAAGATTATACTACTGTAAATTGAACTGCATTACAACACGTGGTGAGGGGTTTGATATACTTATCCGCCTCACCACACGACCAATCAAAATGATGCACACATGAAAACAACAAGTTCTCAAACAACGCACACTCAAAACAACAAGTTCTTTATGACGCACAACTGCCGCATGATAACGTAATGATGATATGATATATAACTTAAACATAAACTAGCTACTCTCTGTCCTTGAATGTGGGCTGGCCCACATCTCCCCCCTCCTCCTTCGACAGCATGGTGTCACCGACGTTGCTCCCGTCATGGCACCTGCTCAGGTCGTCCGCGACCACGTTCTGCTCTCCTCGGCGGTAGGTGACGTCGAACTGGAACTCTGAAAGCTTCAGAGCCCAGCCATAAACTCTACAGTTCTTCTGAGTCCCCGACTTGAGCCACTCCAGGCCCCTATGGTCTGTAATAATGGAAAACCTCTTTCCATACAAATAAAAAGCGAAATGTTGCACTGCCTCATACAGCGCCAACCCCTCCAGCTCCTGGGCACTGTAGCGAACTTGGGCACCCCTCAACTGTCTAGAGAAGAACGCTACTGGCTTCCACTCCTCGTCTCTCCATACTGACAGCACTGCTCCAACCCCTGATGCACTGGCGTCACTCTCCAGGCAAAACACATCGTCCTTGCACGGAACATTCAAACAAACATGATTACACAAAGAAACACATAACTCACGGAAGGCCTCCAGCATGGGGCTTGTCCACAACACCTCCCCTGGTGACGTCTTAGCCGTGTGCGACGTCAGCAGAGACGACCACCTGTGGAAACCTCTCACAAACCTCCGGTAAAATCCTATGAGACCCAGGAAGGCCCTCAGTTGCTTCCTGGTCTTCGGAACTGGATGTTCAGCTATGGCCATGATCCTGGCCTCCGGCACTCTCATCGAGCCATCCCCAATAACATGACCCAAGAACTCCAGTTTCCTCTTCCCGAACACGCACTTACTCCTCTTGCATGTCAACCCTGCTTCATGTAACACTCCAAACAATTTCCTCAGGTGCCTCACATGCACCTCCCAACAACCCGATACCACCAACACGTCGTCAATGTAGACTTTGGCGAAGTCCACACACTCCACCAGTACCTCGTCCATAAGGCGTTGAAATACAGACGGAGCATTGGCCAACCCGAATGGCATCCGTCTGTACTGGTATTTCCCGAAGGGACAGACAAAACATGTCTTCTCCCTGTCTGCACTCACCACCTCCACCTGGTGAAACCCCTTGGCAAGGTCCACCTTAGACAGAACTCTTCCAGTACCCACTCTCTCCAGCATCTCCTCTAGGCCTGGAATGTAATAAGGCTCTTTGATGGTCACCTCGTTGAGCCTCCTGTAGTCCACACACAGCCGAATTCCGCCTCCCACCTTCTTCACTGGGACCAAAGGCGACGACCAACAGCTCTGACTACGCTCTATCACTCCACACTCCAGTAACCCATCCAACTCTGCTTTCACCTCGTCCCTAATACCCATCGGCACTGAGTACGGAGACAGCCTGATAGGAGGGCTATCCCCAGTGTCGATGGTCATCTTGACCCTATCTGTGTTTCCGGGGACGTCCGAAAACACATCACCAAACTCATCCATTAAGTCCTCTAAATCATCACTCACAAACCCAACACATTCCTCCTTTAACACATTCCTCTCTTGATCCGCGTCCTCTAGCACCAAATCCAATCTCCTGATATTCGTCCTCTCCTTATACTTCTTTAGGCAGTTCACATGTACCACCTTTGAATGTTTCACATTCCCCACCTTCCCGATCTTATAATTTACAGCTCCCATCTTGCTCAACACCCTAAACGGACCCTCCCAGGAGTCAGCCAACTTGCAAGACATCCCAGGTATTCTGTACAGCACTAAATCCCCTTCCACAAACGTCCTCATCTTGCACCCTCTGTTTAGATAGTTCATTCTCCCCTCTCTCCCTTTGGTCATGCCCAACGCAGCACAGTCACGCATACGTTCAAGTCTATCCATCAGTCCTGACACCCAATCGCACACACTTCTCTCCTTTCCTTCCACCTCGAATATACCATGGTATAAGGCGTCCAAAGGCGTTCTAACCCTGAACCCGAATACCACATCAAAAGGGCTGAACCCGCTATCCGCATGGGGCATCTGCCTCAGGACATACAGCGCAAGTGGCACTTGTCCTACCCAGTCCACCTTATCCTCGATGCACCTGCCCAGCACTCCCTTTAACGTGCCGTGCATCCTTTCTACCATCCCGTTTGTCTGCGGGTGGTAGGGAGAAGTCCTCAACTTCTCCACTCCCAACAGTCCACACAACTGCTTTACAACTCTGCCACAGAACTGGGCACCCTGGTCGGACAACAGTTGCTCCGGTATGGCCGTCCTGGAGAAGATGCTCCAGAGGCCCTCTGCTACCGACCTAGCCGTGATACTCCTTAACGGCACTGCTTCAGGCCACCGAGTGGCCATACAAACGTAGGTAAGGAGGAAACGGCATCCTCCCTTCCCCTTGGGCAAGGGCCCCACCAAGTCCACCGCCACACTTTCAAAGGGCTCTGTGAGCACCGGCCTCTCCACGGCAGGCGCCCTGCTTGGTACGGCCTTGCTCTTCCGCTGGCATACCTCACACCCCTTACAATGGTCTTCCACATCCTTCACCATACCTGGCCAAAGGAAATACCTTGCCAGTAACTTCGCCACCTTTCCACCACCTAGGTGACCGCACCTCTCGTGTGCCATCTCCAGAATTCTCACTCTAAATTCCTTCGGCACCACCATAACATCGACAAACTCTTCCCATGACACATACATGCCTCTCAGCAACAATTCCTTATCCCATTTAAACCCTCTTTCTTTTCTGGTCCCCAATTCTCTCCATGTCTTTAGACTATCATCAGTCAACAACATCTCTCTGAACTCCTTTCCATCTTTGCCACTCTTCATAGGCCCAATTCCTCTGGCCAACCTATCAAATTCCTCCTCACCCTGGTTCGTTGTCACAGACCCCAACGCCTTAGGTTCCCCCTCCAAGTCCAGATCTTCCTCGACCCCGCTCTCCCTGCTTCTCCCTTGCACCGAATCTTCCTCTTCCCGACCCGTCGGAGGTTCCCCTTCCGTCTCACCCTCGGACACGCCACCAGGCAGCTCGACGGTGCACCAGAGATCCTGCACATCAGCGTCTTCCTCGCACGCATCCAGTTCAGCTTCGACCCTGGCTTGGTTCCTAGTCAGAATGTTGACCATGGGTACCTCCGTCACCGTCTTCTGTCTCTCACTCCCATACTCCTCTATGGCCTTCGCATATGCTGCGGCCTCCTCCCGGTCTCGCAAGTTCAGGGGGACAATGCAAATCACCCCTTCCCCTTCCCTTTCATCGATCATCGCCAGGTGGGACCTCACTAATCCACCCACCTCGAATTTCACTATCGTGCTCCGGTGGGCCCTCCGACCCCCATGCACGTTGGCCACTTGAATTTCACCACAGTCCCTGTAGCTCTCCTCTAACAGCGACCTAGGTACAACCCCCACACTGGCACCCGAATCCACCAACACCTTACAATCTGTTCCATTCACCCGACCCCAAGCAATATTATCTTTCTTCTCCCCAACGATCACCGTCGCCACTTTGCCTCCTTCCCTCTTCACAGGGGCACCCACCTTCTTGCTAACACACTCGGTGCTCCGGTGTCCCGGTTTGCCACAAGTGAAACAGGTGATGGGCCTGGGTTCTGGCCTGAACTCAGTTCTACTGCCAGATCCCGTTCTACTCTTATTGTCCCTGCACTCCCCTGCCCTGTGGCCCTTCCCGCCACAGGAGAAGCACGTTATCTCTCTTCCTCCATAACCTTCCCGAACATCTCCTCTGAATACTCTCCTCTCTGATCCAACTTCACCCAACCAAGGCTTATAAAAATTGTCCTTTTGTCTTCCAGCGACCCAGGTCTCCCACATCTCTCTCAACTCCTTCAGGCTCTTGATGGGCTTAGTCTCCATATAGACCTTACCCGGCTGGGGCAACACCCGCCTGGTGACTGCCGTAGCCAGAGCCACTACACATTGTTCCAGGGTCTCGCACCCTTGCAGGACACCCCTGCATGTTCTCACAATGTGCTCACAGGCGTCTCCACCTGTTAAATGCTTGAGTCCGTCACCTGACAGCTCAAACAGGTTACGGCCGTAGGTGACAGTAGTCTCACCCACTGTTTGTAACAGGGCTTGCTTGACCACACTGTATCCCATCTCTCCATCCCTTTCGGCAGCAACCCTGGTACACAACTTCTCGGGCAGGCGAGGGTAAAGCCTCTCCGCCCAGCTCCCCTCGTCTACTTTGCATTCCTTCAACAAACGTTCGAATTTGCACAGGTAGTCACTCAGCTCGGTACCCTCTTTGTACGACCCCAGAGCTCTCATCTTCTCCTGTTGCAGTTCCTTAAAATCCTTCCTCTCCTCTTCCGCCCTCCTTCTTTCCACATTCTCTTCTCTCCTTCTCTCTGCCTCTACCCGCATAAATTCCCTCTGTCTGTCTTCGTCTTCTCTTCTCCTCTCTCTCTCCCTCTCTTCTCTCTCTTCTCTCCTCCGCCTCTCCTCAACCTCTCTCTTCTCGTCCCTCTCCATTATATACCTCATAAGACTACCCAGCTCTCCTTCCTCCTTCCGAGCCATACCTTCGTCCTCACTAATTTCTCCCCCAATTCGTGTAACTCCCTCCAACCCTGAGCACTCCTCTTGCCTCTCGTCCCCACTCACTTCCTCCTCTGACTCCACCACCTGATCAGGCTTACCCTCGGCAGGTCGCGTTGGGTAGGGTGATCTCTTTTGCAGATGAGGTCTGGAATGAGGTCTGTAATTGGAATCCACAGGCGGCAATCTCTTAGAGTGCTTCTTACGAGTCGCCACGGTTCCAACGTCAGTCATAGGAAGGTGTGTGTCCGCGCCTCCCTACTGGTGACCTGTACAAATAAAACACAACAATGATAATAAAACTCAACAAGAGGACTGTTACACGTAAAATACTGATACAGAAAAATTAAATCACAAACAAAAGTTCACAAAAAAATACAACAACTGTTAAGGTGATTCCCCTGTCCAGCTGAGGTTGCTCCTCTTGCCGCCGTAGCCCAAAGGAGATGAAGCCCCACAACCTAGGTTAGGATGCTGTGATGAGGTTCTCTCGACGCCGCCTAAGCCCGTCCGGAGTGAAGTTCCACGACCGCAGTCTAGGACTATGAAATAGAGTTCCAAGCGCAGCCGAAGCTCGTATGGAGTGCAACGTCACGACCGTAGTCTGACTGTCTGATTAGTTTGCGTGTAGGACGAATCCTAAAAGTCACCCAGGACGAATCCCTTCGAACTTGTCTGGTCTGAAGTCCTTGGCAACGAATTGCTGTAGGTCCTCGTTGGTCCCCGTGAGAATGTCTTCACCCAGGGATCCCACCGCTGCCACCAATTCTGTGGGGGCCCGCTCTGCGCACAAATACGGGTCGCCAACAGTTATGGTCGACAGCGATCAAAAGTCGCTGCCACCAGAGTTCAACAAGAGGGCAAGCCTCACTTCGAGTTTAAGATTATACTACTGTAAATTGAACTGCATTACAACACGTGGTGAGGGGTTTGATATACTTATCCGCCTCACCACACGACCAATCAAAATGATGCACACATGAAAACAACAAGTTCTCAAACAACGCACACTCAAAACAACAAGTTCTTTATGACGCACAACTGCCGCATGATAACGTAATGATGATATGATATATAACTTAAACATAAACTAGCTACTCTCTGTCCTTGAATGTGGGCTGGCCCACACAGCAGGTGCTAGTGTTTTACCGTATGAAAATAAATATTGCAGAGAATACAGCATTAGAAATAATAGATACCCCATAGCAACTTCAGGGAACGTTTTAAACATTCAGTTCAGAACATTCAATCTGCTAACTTTCATTCCTATAAAATATAGAGAATCAGAATAGAGATTATCAGCACCAGCATCTTATATTAGCGCTGAACTACTATAACTTATCATTTTTACCACAATGGTTAGTCTCAAAAGAAAATTCACGAATAGCAGTAGCGAGTTTTTTAAAGCGTTGACACTTAGAATAAATAGAAAACGCAAGGTATTTATTTTAAATAATAGACTTCTGAGGCGGGACTTAGCTGTAGACTTATTTCGCATCACGCCAGCAAAGAGTAAGATTGCGTGCGGGAAGGGGGGGGGGGGGGGGGGGGGGGGGCTCGAATTAATCCACCATTTGCTTCCTAATGTGTTTCATCCTATAGAAGTGCGGATAGCTTTAGTCAAGGCTTGAATATTTCGTAGTAGTAGAAAAGAAGACGGGTATTTGGAATAAAGAGAATAATTATGCAGACTACTGAACATTGTGACATTCTTCTTAGTTAATATATGTGGCTTAGGTAATATATATATATATATATATATATATATATATTTACCTCTCTTTCTTTACAACCATTTTTTTATTATTTAACCTGTATTTTTCATTCAGACGTTTAGTTAATTGGCCTGTTTCATTTGAGCCTCAATTATTGGCAAATTGCTTTTTGTGTGTGTAGAAATAGCCCACAGAAATAATTGTGAAATTACAGCTGTGTTAGTGATGTTGAGGATGTTATTAACTGGAATTTCTCCATAAGAACAAGAGAATTTTACTCAGTACGTATTCATCAATATACTAATCCAAAAAGCTATAACACAACCTACCAAGATATTAAAATTACTACTATAATAATTATTTTTTATGCTCAACAATTACCTACCTTCATTCTGATATTACTATTCTATGCAATAAATACCACCAACTATAATAATCTTTGGTATCAATAGCAATGTTAAATAATTACTTATTTTTATTTGTACTCTATAAAGTTCATTCTTGGCGGTTCATATTTTTTCAGTTTTGTATATATAAACACATTATAATTATTATAATAGTATATATACATATATACGTACACACAATATTCATACACACATATATACATCCATAACAAATACATACACACATACTTGTCTGGCATAGCAAGACCACCGCATGGTGGGGAAAGGGTCTGATCAAATGCAATAGGGAAACTTGTTCAGGTGACTCAATTCTAGTGTGGTTTCTCCCACTTAACGTGAGGAACCTGAACAAGTCACTGTATTGCATTTGACCAAACTCTTTCCCTATGATGCAGTGTAGCCAGACTACATAAATACATATTTTTCTACTATGCAATTCTATTAAGCAATGCAAATAAAAAAAAACAACATTATTTTTTTTGTTTCAGCATAATAAATATAATGATAACTTGAGATCCTTATGGTGCAGTCACAAAAGTTACGGTAAAGATATTCCCTATTATTGAGTATTATGACCTCGTATAAATAATAACTTGAAGAGCACAGTTGCATTTAATTTTTACAAAAATAAAAGAAACAGTCAATCAATTAATTAATGCAATGCATGAATTTTGTTTCAATGTTAATAGTATACAGAGTCTCTTAAAGCATCGTGTTGTTTCTAAGTGATAAAATTTTCGATACATATATATTAGTTAGTGAGCATTAATTAACAGTTGACTTTACCATTAAGATATTATTTTAGTATCTTATAGTTGGACAAAGTTTACAATGCATTCTTCTTACAAGTTCAAAGTTTGACTTTTGAGACAATATTGTTAATGCTTTTCAAACAGTCTATATTATTTTATGCATTCACACTTTTTTGTAATACTTTGTTTACTTAAAGCAATAATTTTTTTACCACTCAATATGTACATTGATGCGAAACCAAAGATGGGTCGGGTTTAATATATTCTACATACCTTCTGACTTCAGTCTGATAAGTAGCTAATACCAAACAGAAACTGTTAGTACGTCCTATAATGTTGCTTATGGTAATGTGAATTTATTTTCTAAACATATTATCTTATTGATTTCAGTTTCAATAAAAATATCATAGCACATGTTGAAATGTATTTGTTAAATTTAATTATTTACCCTTAGCATTGAAGCTGATAAACATGGAGCAATCAGTTCCACTGTAATGAAATACTCACAAGTTCACAGCCAGATATTATAGACTACATTTAGCAAACAGCAACTTATACAATTATAGGTACTAAATTTCGCCGTCACTGCCTGTAGGCATATGATTTACTGAAGTGTTAAAATCTGTAGTGTGCTTGAGAGGAAACTAACTATGTAGGAAACTCTTATTTTGGAACAAATATTACACTGGAATGGTAAAACATGAGTAAAACTTAGCAAGTTGTACATGTGAGTTTACTGCAAGATAATCTATGCAGTAATTTTACAATACACCTCAGTGAAACAAGGCCTGTCAAGCAGTGCATATTAATACGCTCCATAGGCGACAGGAAGTAGGCTGCATTAATTTCATTACTGCCAAATAAGCACATCAAATATCTATAAAATTGAGATTTCTAGGTATCATTCAAACAGGAAGATTTTGTATTGTAATGGGATTTAGTGGCTTAGAAACTGTGTTGCTATTTTTTATTTTACCTTTATCTTGGTCTGGTATGCTATTGAATTGTCATCTCTCTCTCTCTCTGCATATATATATTATATATTATAATATATCACTTTAGTTATTATCTTTTTGTGGTCTAGTAAAACTTGTTCAAGTTGTGAATCTCAATACCATTTGCCTACAGAATGAGGTTATTTATGAATGTATTGTTGATGATTTTCTACAATGGGATGTCAGGCACACCTCATCTTCTACAAATATTTTCACTTATAGCTATACTCAACGCAGTGGTACAGATAGTTATACTAAGAGAATAGGATCATCCACTATTTCAGCACAACTAATTTTTAGAAACTCCACAATTCTTTCTTCAGTCCTGACTATTACAAATGTCACAAGTTTAGGAGATCAAATAATAACATGTAATGGAGAAGTTGAGAATTTACTTGACAGTTTGGTGTACACATATAATACAGGTGGGTTTGTACTAAATAATATGTTTTAATGCTGGTCAGAAAATGTTTATGAATGATAATGTCCAATTTAAAAAAAAATTATTTTCTCATTGTCTAGTTTTAATTCTACACACTTAATTGTGTCATGCAAAGTGCTACTTCATTTACTTTTTATTGTAGTGATGAAAGTCAACCCAAGTAAAACATCTCATTTACTAGATATAACGATGACCAAATAAATATTTGACAAAACAGTAAGAAACTTTACACTGCACTGCAATTATTAAGCAAATCAAATTAAGACAAATGTTTCAATGATTCTGTCCCTGCAGTCAGAAATAGATAGTACAATAATATTCATTGTAATAATGATGATATAACACACAATAATTAAAGTTAACGCAATGTGCAAACTTCTTATTGTTGTCACCTTCTCATGGGTCAGTAAGGTCCAACATACTATGGTGATTGTATACGAGATAATCGGTAGGAATGCTTGCTGTTTAAATTATCCTCCAGAATGACTTGCCACAGCATATAGAAATCCATCATCCAGGAATTAGTAATGGATGTCTGTAACTCTTAACTCTTCCCATTGAATGGAGTGATTTTTGCTGCTCAGTATATTCAGCAATGGCTCAAACATTCTCATCACCTCTCTCACAAGCATTGATAACAAACAAATATCCCCAATTTTCAATTGTGTTACACCTGAAAGTGTCAAGCTCGCTTCGCTCGCTCGCCAATTAAAAAATGTTTTATTTTATATAATGTTCATCTTATCTAGATAACAGTCATCTTTATGGAAATATTTCAGAGATTTATCTTACTTGGAGAGAAGATTTCCTTACAATATTATGGGATTCAAATCTCATACAGAATAGTTTCAATATTGTGATTGCATCCAATCATTCCATTATCTTGAATGAAACTGTCTTTCAACCAGCCATTACCTTCAATAATACTCATGATGTGGCATTCTTATCAGTTAATATTACTCCAGTCTGTGCAGAAAGAGCATATGAATTCATTATTGGTATGAATGAAATAATGTACTTATTTATGCACCAAAGTATTAAAATTAACACTGTTTAATGAAAAATCACATTAGTATTGCTATTGTCTAATCACAAGTGATGAATTATATCGTTATAAAATTATTTATTACTTTATAAATTTTTGAACAAGTCATTGCAAATGAACTATTTTTTTAGGTTATTGTTTACGGAAAGATTCTAGTGAAATACAAAACCGAATCTTCAGTTTAACCTATGGTGGAATATGGACAATTCACCAGAATTGTTCCACATCATCAATACAATATCAGACTACTTGTACAGCTACTGGATGGTCAACTGACATAAAGTGTACAGCTCTGAGTCAGTTATAATTCAATTGATAAATTATAGCATTAGGTTGCCTGCAATTATAAATATATAAAATTTTGATGTAAAATTCCATATACCACCTATATTATATGATACATTACGATACATTCCAATAATGGTGATTTGTACCCTGTTGTGCTATACTATGTGCAACATTATCTGTTCATTCACATATGTACACGGTAGGATAAAACAGAATATATTCTTAAAAATATAATAAAAAAGGAATGTGTAAACTCTTATTCTGGAACTACAATTACACTGGAACTTGTAAAACATGAGTAAGTAAAACATAGCAAGTTGTACATGTGGTTTGTAGTTTGTTCACGAATTAGAGTTTACTGCACGGTAAACTATGCAGAAATTTTACAATATACCATAGTAAAACAAGGCCTGGCAAGTAGTGTAAATAATATTAAAAAAAGCTTAGAATAAAATAATATCTAATAGCTAATGTTTCTTATAACACTACAAAGACAGGAAATGTATGCCATCAAATCATAATGGCTATTATATAATATAATATTTAACAATGATATTGAGAAATGCTATACTTGTATATTAAAATATTTTAGATACCACATTATCTTACATTACATTAATTTCAAGTGGATTAATTGATGATGTCTATTATTTCCTAATGACATGGGAAATGGTTGACATCATAGCCGATAGTTATTCTGTAATGATCACCCCAACCCCAGCTGATGGCTGCAGTGAGAGGAAAACACAATTGCCAGCCACTACTTTAGGTCTGTATGAAAATGTGGAATACAAAGTAACCATATCTCCAGGAACATATTCAATTGGTTTGAATAAAACATTTACAATTGGTAAGTTCAACAATTGTTTCAAATTATCACTGACAAAATTGTAACTATGTTTTTTCAGGTTATTGTGGCTTTATAAGTAATACATCCAGCATAAACTCATTGCAATACAGAGTCAAGCAATCTGGAATAACAGCAGCTTTAGTGAGGTGCTATTTAAATAACACTTTTGAATACAATGAAACTGTAGAGTGTGGACATGATAATGATAACAAAAGGTGGATCAGCACTCCATGTACAAGAAGTGAGCATTTCTTTTTCTTTTCTTTTTTTATTGAAAAAAAGTAAATTTCATGAAAGTTAAAATCACAGCCTTGAATTGTACATGAAATATACAAGAAGTCACAGGCACTCAGTCAGAGAGTGATTAATGAAACCAGCCAGTTTTTACAGATAATTTGCTATCTTTATTATTATTACTATTATTATTATTATTATTATTATTTCTTTGATACAAATTTTGTGAGATAAATTAAATATATATAACAAAGAATCATTTTATGACAATTTGATTTTAAATAATTAACTATAGTGCTTCAATTGGACATGGTGATAAATTGTTTGTAACAATAATACTTTTTTCTTGATATTCAGTAGTACAATAATAAATAGCAAACTAAACTTCTTTTTGACAAGTGCCAACTCCAACAAAGAATTATTATTAAGCAATAATTGTAATTTACAAATTAATTGTATATAATTTTGATTAGGTATCACTTACAATAAAAATATTTATGATGCCAGCACTTCTGTTATCAAAAATATTGATGTAAGTTACTACAGCAACTCTAAGTACTGTTTACAAGATCAAACTTTTTTGTTGTTGTTGTTTTTCAGAAAAATTCAACAATCAGTTTGTTAGAAATTATTTTGTCAGCAGTGATATTATTCGCATTCATTATAGGAATTAGCTTGGGATGTTCTATTGGAACATTGTTTGGTAAAAGGATTGCAATGAAATACATTCACAAACAATCTGATGAACAGCAGAACATGAATTGCCCTGTTTATGAAACTGTGGAATTAAATGAGCAAACACAAAATGTTAGCATGTCATGTAATATTGCTTATGGAAACTTTACTCAATGAAGCTTTTATTATATACTTTATTATATACTTTATTATTGTATTATTTTGAAATACAATTACTGTAACAACTGAATGATTAATTTTGTTACTTTGGAGCACTTGAGAGGTCCTATTAAATATATATAATAAGCTATGGGAATAAATGAAACATTGTTTAATTATTAGTTTAAGTAGAGTCAATAGTCCTCACGTCTAACATTTTGGTGTTTGCAGATTTGCAGTGGGTGTAATAACATAGAGCTTTGATATATAATCTAATCAGTTCATACAATTTTTGGGACCAATTCAGGCAAAATTTTGCAAACTTAATTTCTTTTCTTAAGCTGCTTTGCAACACATAATGAAAGTGAGCATTCCACTCCAAATATTTCTAGTACAAAATATACAACTAGCCGTATAATTTTGTAGATAACATCAACATAGTAACTTTTAAAAAAGGTTCTACATTAAACGAAGGTAAGGTTTCAGCAACCAAGCACTATTGAAGTTGACATACAGGTTTCTAAGGGTGCTTATAGCACTAGCAGTGCTACAGTTATAAAAAAAATGATTTAAGTTAATACTAGTTAAAATTATGGTTAATATGTAAAAACTTCTTTTTGACCTATTCAACTATTGATTTGTTAGCACCTCTCCCCCCTCCCCCCCCCCCCCCCCCCCCCCCCCCCCCCCCCCCCGCCCCCCCCCCCTTCCCCCCCCCTCCGTATGACCCCCCCCCTGTTTGTACAGCCCAATTACCACACCCCCCGGGTTGTGTAACAAGTTCCCCACCCCATGGCAAGTGATAAGGTAAGCCTAAGCCCTTATAATAATGCTCAGAGCTTTGCAATGAAGATATTCAGCAAAGAATAAACCATGCTACACTCTCGTCAAAGAGATAGCCAGATGTTTCAATCTAAGGCTTTACTTTCACTCATCTGTGGCTCATGATAATAGATTAGCCTGATCGTGAATTATTTTGCCACTTCACACTCTGGTTAATGAATAAGTGTTATTTTTTCAAAGGTAGAGAGCACGCTCTCTACAGTGCCGCCCTAGGTGTCTAGCCATAACCAGTTTCATTGTCAACTCTAATTATCAATACAGTTTACATATTTTGTTATGGTTGTCAATGGCTCTTTTCAGGCAGTGATAAAATAAATTACTATGCATCTCAACTAGCTACTGTTCTTAGAATTACATAAGTCATTTGTCATGCCCACCTGTACATATATAATTATATTGTATCACAATAGCAAATTATGTATTATTATAGACTCTTTTGGAGGTCACATTTAATAATGATAAACATTCATTTTATCACTTGATCAAACATTATTCCATTAATATGCAGTTCAGTACACTGCTTGCAGGCATATGATTTACTGAAGTGTACTGCTGGAAAATCTGTAGTATGCTTGAGAGGAAACTATGTAGTAAACTCTTATTCTGGAACAAAAATTACACTGGATTGGTAAAACATGAGTAAACATAGGAAGTTGTACATGTGGTTTGGTAGTTTGTTCCAGAATTAGAGTTTACCACACGGTAAACTATGCATTAAATTTACAGTACACTTCGGTAAAACAAAGGACTGGCAAACAGTGGTATATATTAGTATTTTTATAATAGTTCATTCAAATTGCCAGATCACATTATTCAATTAACAGTAAATACAGGTACTCTACCTGTTCAAGCTTCAATCAAGGCCTAAGCCTAAGACATAACTCTCATACACATTCATATCATCATCATCATCATACATGCACACTATTTCCTGTAGGTCAGGGGCAGCTGCCCATTATATAGCCTAAGGGTTAACATGCCTAAAGGCTGACATGCTCACTACTCCTAACAACATTGTTTTAGTTTCTGTAGTTACCTTAGTATTAGTATCTAAAACTCATTGTACTATCTATCTTGGCACTATAGTGGGTAATTGTTTAGTTGGGATATCAAGGAGGATTCTGAAGGTCAGAGATAACTACTCCCATTCACCTCCTGCCTGACTACCATTTATCCAAACAAACCCCTACACTACCCTATACTACTAGGAAGTGAATAAGTGAATAGTTAAATCAAAGATTAATTATTATGCATTTCCAATAGTCCAGATAGAGTAGCTACAAGTAAGTTGCATCACTTTTTTTTATCTGTACGGCATTCTGTGTCGTCCTTAAATGCCATTCTGTAATGTATACTATTATACTTATTAATATACATATTTTATTTCGGTGTTATGATAATTTGAATGTAGATGTTTGAAGGCTTATCAAATATTAAGTTATGAAAACTTTTAAAGAAGTTCCAAAAATTAAACCATAAACAGTCAACATGTACCATATGACCTTGAAACCAAAACAAATATGAAGCCAAAACTATGTTTTATGATATCAATAATTTCCCAGCATATAAAACAACACAAACTTCTATTTTCTATTAAAACCTAATTTATCAGCAATACTTATTACTTCTGCTATTTCAAATACTAGTCAAAACTATATATTTTAAACCATAAATTTTTATTATCATGCTAGGTATCAGGCACATGCTTGATGATGGTTGTGTCTACTTAGACAATTATTTTTATTATTATACTTCTGTTATTCCTACTATTACTCTAAGATCAATCATTAGATGTATAATCTAAAGCAATTTTTAATATGCTTTTTAAAGTTTAATGAAATCCAGAGGAGTAATACATAAATAAACAACATAGTAACAGTAGTTAAGAAATTGCTAGCTACTTTACTGAAATTTAACAGCATACTATAACTGTAATGAACACATAATTTTAATTATTGCGAACTGAACTTTAAATTAGCTCACTCTCGAAAGCGGTCTCAGACTCCCGAGTTAATAGAGGTGAACAACCTTTTAATCTAAGAATACACAAACATAAATACCCAATAGTATGATGCGGGGTGCTGTGGGCAGCAGCCCGTATGAATATAATTAAGGTGAACGTGGATGGGTAAAGCGTTGACATTAGAACTTAATGGAATAGTACGGATACACGTAAGAAATAAAGGGTGACAGTTCAACGTATGACAGAGTTTCATTGTTCAGGAGCTAGTCCTGTAGGTCCTGGACACTCTGTCTGGGTAAGAATCCCAGACAGACACATTAAAAATTTGTAATAATTATAGACTTCATTTTTGTATGTTCATCATATTATTTAGGCAGGGACTGATGAGTGATTGTTGCTGCAGCATTCACTTTCTTCACTCAAAGTTGGATTATATATTGGAATCGGTGGGGGCTCTTCTTCAGCTTTATTACATAAGAAATAATTTTAAGAACTGCTAATGTATTTTATAAGCTGACAAATTAGCTATTTTTAATTTGTACTATATAATACCAATAGTATTTGTGATAATTTAGTTAAAACTTCATATGCTAATTTCCCTATATGATGTAGTAAACCCAGCTAAACTACATTAATCTCTACAAATGTAAACATTCTTTTATAAATTCATTTATTCAGTCTTTATGGGTGTGCATGTGGTTAGTTACTATGTTCTTATAAAGCATAATTGTGCATTAAAACTTTATCAAGTTGAGCCAGTATCTCAGTCTAAAAAAGGGATAAACTTGCATCAATAATAGGAGACAGAGGAACCCAGCCATGAATGACTACATGCTATACTTTATAATTGTTTATATCATAATGCATCTATTCTTCACTTAAAGGAAAAGAATAATCACACACAAATTTATACAAGAGAATGATATCAACATTATCATAGCAGCAAAATTGTATGGCACCAAATTGAATTGATACTGAAATGAATTGTATGGCACCATATTGAATTGATACTGAAATGAATTGTATGGCACCTTATTGAATTGATATTGAAATGGATTGTTCACTGAATTATGTGGAGAAATAGCTAGCTAACTTTATAGTAGTGTTGAAGAAAATCAGCGATAGATTACTGTGGAGAACCACTCCACATGAACATAATCATTTTAGCTAGTTATGTTTTATATCACTATCATTATTATTGTATTTTAGTTTGCACATTGTGAATCGGGCACTTCTGCTGCAGGGTACGATGTTCGTCGAACAACTTCGTCCTCGCTCCATCACCTTATGTATTTATTTGATTGGACATTTGAATAACTACGTCATTATTCACAAATTTAAGCATTGTATCATTGTTCTCAGTTTAGTTCTGTATTATAACAATTTAAAAGTTAGACTGCTGTTAGCTAACTTAATTGACAGAACTCGAGTCGAGAAAGAGTAAAAGGATTATAATTCCCTACATTTGGTGGCAGCGGAAGTTCAGGTTGAAGGCAAAGTAAGACCTAGAGAGCCCAACTGCTCTGGAGAAGAAAAATACAGCCAAACTGGAGAACGAGTGTTTATTGTTTATTTAGCAAGAATGCATGAACTACTAAACAAGGTTTCACCAAATGTATATACCAGTCTGTGATTATCTTAGTAATTAAAAGAATGAGTGGTTGAGTGAATATGTGAAGTATTAAACAAAATTGTCAACCACACTTACCATCAGATGAACTTTTGTCTTCCTTAAGTTCTGACAAAGAAATTTCAGAGTTTGCAATATTTGATTGGGTAGATAATTCACCTAGTAAAAAAAGAAACCTGACTACCTGAGATAGTGATGCTCTAATTGTGGCCTTATTTTTTTCTCTTAATTATGCTACATTTGTGCAATTGTTTCATTTGGATATTATTTATTGGATGTTATAATTTTTACATTGCATATACCTATATAATCTTTTCATTTGTTACAGGAAAATATCACGAGTTTGTTGGCTTAGTATTTACATGAGTACACAGGCACTGGAATAAATATGGCCTATCAGATGAGATATATTTTGCTGTATCCAATGAATAATACATCTATTATGTAGTGCTAAAGTAGTAATAAGTTTTTGTGCAATAAACACATGTGTAAGCCTGAGTGGACATAATGAATCTATGATAAGTCTGAACACAGGTGATATGAAAAAATACGCCACACCCTGTTTACTATGACGCACTTCCTATGTGGCAACAGGTTTAGACTCTATTAAATATAATTGTACTTTCCTTACTACCTTAATCATATCAGTAAGTTGGTATTTGTATATACATTAATAAATATAACAAAAAAACAGTATTTATGACTTACATTGCTCTTCAGTATTACTATTTGAATATTCTACCAAATGGTCCTTAAATGGCTTTGCTTGGCCACACTGAGTGCAAGAATGCATTTCTGCATAGTTCATTGCTCTTCCATTTCTCTAATATTAGACCATTATCGCACAGTATACAATAAACTGACTAATAGTAAGTAAATACAATATTGAATAAGATAAGTTTGTGAATTTATATTATTATGTTAAATCATATTTTTATCATAATAATTTTAAAATTCATTGTTCACTTACTCTGGCAGCATCCAAGGACACATTTGGTAAATGTAAATTTCTATCCTTGTAAAGAAGTGTGGAGTATTTGTCCTCAGATATTATCTGAATGGTACATGCATAAGAAGAGTGACATTGTGCTTATTTTCTACTATTGGTAACACAGAGAAACTGTAAATTCAACAATGTGTTAATAGAAATTTTATAGAATTAAAAAGAATAAATAATTAAAAATAAGGAATGTTAGTAATCAAAAACACTTTGTACAAAAGCAAAATATAAAGTCTTACTACTCACAGTTGTGAAACTTATTCATAATGGTAATTCAATATTATTAGCTTAGTAGAATTAAAATTAGATATACAAAATCACAAAACTTTTCATCTAGTAAGCCTTCTTCAGTTGTGAGGTGTATATATGACCGTTTAAATAAAATAAAATAAAATAAATTGTCAACGAGAAAAATGCACTTAGCCATGTGTCAATTATTTTACCACATGTCCTTGAATGGCTTTACTTGGCCACACTGAGTGCAAGTATACATTTCTGCATAGTTAATTGCTCTTCCAATTCTCTAATATTAGACCATTATTGGACTGTATACAATAAACTGAAAGAAGAAAAAAGAAAGAACGGTACCAAATTACTTCCATAGGAGGTTAATAGAAGCATTAATTATAAAGAGCACCAAAACAACGTCAAATATAGACAAAGGCCACGAGCTCAACTCCACATGGACTCCGTTCCTATAAGAACTTTAGCGTCAATTGACCCACAGCTAAGTGCATTTTTCTTGTTGACAATTTTGTTTATTTTATTGTATTTTAAACTGTCATATATAAACTCCGAACTGAAGAAGGCTTACGAGCAGAAACATTTCGTGAATTTATATATCTAATTTTAATACTACTAAACTAATAATATTGAATTACCAGGAATAAAGTAGCAATGAAAATCTACAACATTATTATTCATAATGATAAAATGAAGCTACGCTTTAGTCATTGAAAAAATATAAACGTGTCTTGTTGTATTGAAGAATAGTTTTACCAAGCAAATGCAAACATGAGAATTTCTAAAAATATTTTGTTTTCATTTACATGTAGCTTACTGAAACTTTCAACTTTTCAAACAGAAGCTTTGCAGAATACAAAAACCAACTCTCATGGTTTATGTATTCTACAAAGCTTCTGTTTAAAAAGTTTGAAACGTTCAGTAAGCTACATGTAAATGACAACAAAATATTTTTAGAAATTTCTTACTGTTGGGAGCTTTTTGCTTTAATAATATAGGTGGCTGTTGCACCAAAACAGCTCTGGGATGACAGGATATTTAATCGGTTTGAGGTTGTTATTATTTATTCCTGTTTTTTTTTTTAAATCATCCTCTGATAGGGATAACATTATGTGAATGACACATCCCAAATAGTAAAATAATGACTTCTATTCATGTATTTCACCATAACCGAGTATTCTCAGTGATTTCTCTCTAATATATTAATATATCCAAAAAAATACTATGCTTTATCTTTAACTATCTTTTGTTTAATCAATTTAAGCAGCTCATATTCAGATTATATTCAATTTTCTTTTCTATCTAATGTAAATGTACTTGTATTTTATGGTTCTAGATATAACTGAATGCTCTTATATTTACTAATTTCAATAATAAAAAACACACTGTTACTAATCAGATTAAATGAGGCTAGAATATACCTATTACTACTACATACCTGATTTTTTTTATACATTATTTTAATTCATCTAATTAAGTTCTCTCTTACTTACATTTGAAATGGGAGGACCATTAACCATAAAATCTTTACTTTTTCCATGCTTACTATGGTGATATGTTAACTGATCATACGTATTCTCCCAAATTTGTTTACAAAGGAGATATGTAGATCATTTTAAACATTGTCTGAAATACTATAATATTTAATTTACTGATGTACCTGATGTATTCAACTTCTCCAGTCTTTATTTCTATAAAAGACAGATAATCATTCCTATATACTAAATAATATAATTGTTCAAACAACATGGATATGTACCTTCGATCTGCTTTCTTCTTATATCCTATAGAACATGCTCAAAGTTATTCAACTTAGTAGCTATCATCACTTAGTAACTTACGCCATATTAGTAGCAAACTCAACCCAAGTTAAGTAAATGCTGTTATTGTAGCTCCAAAGACAGTGTTTATAACCGAAACAAGTGAGTCATTCTTTTCTGTCCATGAAGTTACTGAAGTTGTATTTACCACTCTACTGAAGTCAGGATCTACTGATACAATACCTCGTTAATTAAAACTTTACAATTAATTTAATATCTTACCAAAAACACATCCAGTACTGTCCCATGTTCCACTCTCAGAACAATTTGTAATAAATTTATTATCATCACTTGCACATGTTAACTCCCAAGTTCCATCATGATGCACTAGCTATGTATGAATTTCTTAATAATTTCAAATTAGACGCATAAAAAAGGTATGGTCCTAAAATAAAAAGCATAATACAAGTAAAATTGGCTGACTGCAACAAACAATGGCATAATAATCTACATCTTTACTTCAATTTATCGTACTAATTTTAAATTTAGAAGGAACATTGCAGACAGAAATATCTAATTCAAAGACTTCATCAAGTAGCTATATCAAGTTCTAAAATAAGTTTCTTGAGTAGAAATAGTCCTATTAAGGCTTCTTGATGAAACTTTAACCAAAGAATGACCAGAGATATTCCACCAAATATTGATATGCTGTCATTATTGACAACAAGAGAAACGGACAATGTAGAGCTACCTAAACAGAAAGAGATATTATACAAGAATTAATATTATTTCTCGAATTTATGTGTAAAATCAGACACACTAGTGTTATACCGAATCAGGGTGGTCTTCATTTCCCTCATGAAGACTCACCATGATTCAGTATTCAATGCATTGGAAACACCCACTTTTCACAATCACTGGAATCAAATTATATAAAAAATTTCCCCACAATTGTAAATAGTAAGCATGTGTATGTTGCCAAGAGTAAGATATGAACTAAAACCAAACTGATCCCATGGTTAATTTGATTTCAATACAAGCCTTTATGGTCAGTTAGATCCCAACAGTATTCAAAACAATTATTAATTTGAGATATGTTAAGTAGTCACCAGAAAGGTTTGATTGTATAAGGAACATATTATGGACTCCAGCATATTCAACACCTATAGGATCCAACTTCAGTCGTGTATATAAAGGATCACATCTATTTGCTCAGTTGCTCTTTGTTAATGGAAGTCTTTTGATATCTTCAGTTACTATTTCAAACACTAGTTTATTAGTGGGAATGATTATTTATTGTAACAACGAGCAGAGAGTCATTAACATGCACTGTAAAAACCGGGGTGTTTAGTTACACCTAAGTGGGTGTACTGGAACACTTTTTGCATTGGGGTGTATTGTTACACTCATAGAGTGTTGTACTGTTACACTCACACTGCGAAACACTCTATGATCATACCAAAAAGAGTGTATTTTTATCAGGAATAATCTTTCAGGAATACTTTTTTTTATATACCAACATTTTATAATGAACCTGTTGACTTATAATAATTTCCCATTATTATTTGTTGTTGGTTTTGTTTTATTTGTTGTTTTACTTTCCATTGCAGCAATAAAGGCAAGCTGGTATAACATGGAGCTTTGGATGAAGAACATGTTCTTCATCCAAAGCTCCATGTTATACCATATAAATATTCTTACTGGTTAACTGTTGTACTGTGCCAAGTATATTTTATTCATTTGATCACAAATAAACTGAGAGTTATTTAAAAAAATCTTTACTAAACTGCTTGAATGCTTGTTTTACTAAATTGAGGAAACTATTACACTAAAGATTTACTGCATAGTTTACTCATTTATTAGTAAAACATACTTAGTTTTACTTGACAGGAAACCTTAAGTAAAACATTGTACCATGTTTTACTGTAGTTTTACAGGTTTGTTTTTTTACACCTTTGTTTCACTCGTGGTTTACTGAAGGGTCCAAATGTTGTTAGTTAACTATTAAATGCATTTAACTAATTGTTTTAGTTAACTTCTTGCATTATATTATTAAGCAAAATTAGAAAGCTAGGAACTGTTAAGGATAACTTGGCTGATGATTAATTGAGGAAGAATCCCTCATAATATCCAGTGTGCATACCACTGCACAGTTTTATAATGGTGTAGTTTTTTACTTGAGCACTCAGGTCCCAAGTCCTTCCAGAGAAAGACACAATTAGATAGTGACCCCACCTTGAGTTTATAATGTCCCTCCAACGGCATCGATGAAAATGTAGCTACCTTAAATATTTGTTAGGCTATGTACTGTTTCCTAGACATAGGCGGCTCTGTGCATCGTGAACTACCGCCCTCAGGCCCTAAGTACTTCGCTGAGCTAGACGCTGGACCGTTAAAATAAGGCTGTTTCCTCCCCAGCAGCCTCGCAAAGATACTGCATTATCTCATGGAAAACCCTTTTCCAGTTACGTGTAGGTAAGTATCGCCAGGCTAAATAAGTTAAAAACGCTTTACCATAAAGTAAAACTCTCGACTGGAAGTGGTCGTCTAAACTATTGTTGCGATCTAGTCTACTGATTTATATACGGCTACGCTACTGTGTCTTGAAGGAAGATTTCGCTGTCTAACCTGGCTTATGCTTCTGGGTAAGTAGTTTTATGGCTAGCGGTCAGTGGGTTTCTAAGTATTGTAACTGCACGGGGTCACCCAGGTCATTTTTTTTTTCCTGGTGAAGTTGTGTTTCCTGAACAATTTTTTCTAAGCTAATATAGCTACTGTATGAATTAATTAATAAATGAAAATAAAGAGCAAGGGTGGCTTGAATTATGATAGTGATATTTTGTGTAGTTTTAGTTATATCTTTATGACAAGGGCTCGTCAGTTTGTTTGTTCCATAGTACTCTTGAAATTTTTCATTTCTTTGTGAGAAAGTGTGGGTGCATGTTGGAATGGTTTCTAGTTACTGAATTATTCTAAAACATGCTCCACCCAAATTACACTCTCATAGCTTTTCCCATGGCCACCCTAACATCCTTTAGCGTGCTCCTGGACAATGAAGGGGAGATAATCATTGCATACAAGTCAACATACATAATTATATTTTCTGCTTTGTTTTAGGCCCATGGTTTCATGCAGGTTATGGGAGCCCTGGGATTTCCACCCTAATTTTTTTTTTACCCCTTCTGAATTTATTTTGATATAAGTTATGAAAAAATTGTAGGAATTTGTAGTAGTTTGTCCAAGCTTTCATGATCATGACTTCACCATTTTCATGTGGCTAAACGGTTTTTGTGACTTTACAAATCTCTCTCTTATCTCTTCCCCCCCCCCCAGTGAAAATCCTGTATGAATTTCTGCCATTTTAGTTCATGTAATTCTGATAAACTCTAGTGATATCATTTTACTTATCTGATTATTCTTTATTGAGCTGTTGTTGTAGGACTTTTTCAGATTGCCAATTACTTAATTATGGTTTAAACAGTTTATTAAATGATTATTCGTTTTTATTATGTATCTCTAAGGCAACGTCAGTAAATTTGTCAGTTCTCTAAGCACATACATAAGAGCTAATATCACGGCTTCAGAGCTTGTATAACCATGTTTTGTGCCGAGGTGGTAGGGGCACCCTGTAATCCCCCATCTCCTCCAAGCTTTAGTTCCCCCTAGAATTTTAATTTAGTAAGTAGCTGCAATAGCTATAAGCTTGAATTATGTGACAAAGCACAGGTCAGTATAAGGTATACACTTTCACATAGGCATGTCCATCAAAGCAGTGTGGGTTTCCAAAATGAGAGTGGCTAAGTACACCAGTGTTTCCCACCCCCAGCGCAGAATCCAGTATGACACCCTGATAGCTTAGTCATCATATGCTTTTTCTGAAGTAAGAGTATGTTCTTTCCCCAATTTATTATGTCACTATGAAGCATTTGTGCATTTTTCAGCTGATGTTGTGAGAATAGGGAACAATAATTTTCTTCCGTTGGCCAAATATATTGGCTCCCAGTATTCAGATGTGCAGTGATGGGAAGAAAAATGGCCATTTTTCACATGCAGTTCATAGAATAAGAGTAGGACAGGTCATGGGAGCCATGACGACCACTAAGGCCATAAGAAACTTGGCATGATACAGTATAGTATTGATGACCATTACCAAATGCAAGTCTCATGACCTCATAGAGGTAGTTGCAGGTCTTATAAGTCACGATGTGGATTTGAGACTGGTAGTTAATTTGCTAATTTTTTTCGACAGACAATGTTGGTGTTTTTTTTGTTTTTTTGTTTGTTTGTATGTTTGTATGTTTGTTAACCCTAAGCACGCATGCATGAGAGAGTTGTAGTAGTTGCCCTGTCATTCTGTCTGTCATGCTCTGATTTTGGAGATTACTGACAATTAACCGTTGATTTAGGTATGAACTTATTCAGAAATGAAGATTTAGGATCTTTTATTGTGCTACTTTTTTTTAATTTGGGGCTAATTGTTGATGAAACGTGAAGCTTTCAGCTCCCTAGCGTCACATCATAATCACTTGAGCAAATAATTTCTTGCAGCCCGCAGTGTAATTTGCTTTATGCTCAGGGAAGTTAACTGACGGAATTGAATGAAGTGAAGTTCATGAAAAATTATAACAGTGAGTGTTTCTGGCTAGTTTAGCTTCTCTTATGAAGACAGCATTTCCATGTACTGTTTTCATTGCTTGAGCTATATTGATGCCTCATTAAAATAGCTAACAAAAGGGCTAAGGAAATGATAAATGTTGTCTTATTGGACGAAATGCTTTCTTCGTGATTTCATCAATTGATAAACTTTTGTGGCTTTTTTGGTGTCCAGGGGCGTGGAAGGTTATTTGGAATAGGGAGGCTCCACTGCACTTGAGTTAGACAGGGAAGTACTTTGTGTCCACATGTGTTAGAATTACAAGCACGAAAACACAAATCCGAGAATCTTGAATTATGTTGAGCTAGTTTTACTTGAGACATACACTTTCTATGTAGGAGTGTGAAGTGGCACGTGTACTAGTGCAGTGACTACTCCACTGGTGTACACGTGATGACTCCTGGACTTCAAAACTAGAGGTGAGGAACTCTAGAATGACTTCTTAACTCCCCTAACAAGAAAGAGGCCTTGTGAAATTATTTTTGTATTTACTATATTTATTACTCATTTTAATTGACTTGAGGATATTTCCATTTAATGCACACTTAGACAACCTGAAATATACAGGGAGCGACTTAGAGTCTGAACTTTTAGAACTCTTGTCACTTCATTTACTAACAGAATAATTCTTTGAAACCATTTGTATGTGTGGCCGACACACACACACACACACACACACACACACACACACACATTATACATATTTATTCAACTCTTCATTTGTAAAGTATTGAATTCAAAAGAAAGGTGAAGAGTTCCCGAATCATTTGGTCAAAAGAAAGGTGAAGAGTTCCCGAATCATTTGGTCAAAAGAAAGGTGAAGACTTCCCGAATCATTTGGTCAATGACCCTGACGATACACTGTAGCTATACACAATCACCTGGTCTCACACATGCACACACATAGCTACAGTAGTGAAATAAATGAAAGTGAAAGAAGAAAAGGAATGGTACACATGATAGTTAGTCATTTGTTACACAGGGGCTGGAGTCAAGTATTTCTATGGTCCTGTGATTTCCAGATAATGTAAGATTCATTAACCCTTTCACCGCCAAGTTTATGATGACCAATTCGGTAACATGAAAATGTAACTAGTGATGTGCTTGAGCACAAATGGCGAGCGAGCCTAATACTACACTGGAGTGTTAGACGTTTGGTTTTAACTTCTAATATTCAAGCTACTAAAAAAAAGTGGAGTTTTTTAATTATGTATTATACGGTAAAGGCATTCAATGCCATAGTAACCAGTCCCCGAAACTATTTCAATTGAAACAATAAACAAGTCACGTTCTTTAAACTTTTTCTTTGGGATATTTTTGTAATGCACAATACTTTCACATAACTGAACATACATATGCAAGACTTACCTTCGTGGTAAGTCTAGTTGTAAATATTAAGTAAATACTGTTGCATAGGGCTTATACAGTAGAGGTCAAAAAAAAGTTCCCATAGCGACCAGACTTTTTAGCGACTAACAGAAAAATAGTCTCTAGGGTAAGGAGACTTTTTAACGACTAACAGAAAAATAGTCTCTAGGGTAAGGAGACTTTTTAACGACTTTGTATCAACGACTTTGTATCAACCAATGCCGACTATACAAGTCACCAGCTGCTGAACCGACTTTTAAAAAATGGTTAGCAGCCTAGTTTTAATCTGATTTTGCAGCTGCTACACACCAAGCAGGTGCTGCCCTGTACTAGTTTAACCACAATAACTGAAGTGCTCTAGAAGGGTTCTGCCCCTAACCTTAAAAAAGTCAGACTCAGAAAGGTCCCTAGAGAAAAAGAGAAAAAAGTCGGTACAAAAAAAATAAAATTGCCAAAAAAGTCGGGCTAAAAGTTGCACAAAAAAATCGTGTCAAAAGTCTTCCTACAGACTTTAGAAAGTCGTTAAACCGACTCAATGGGAACTTTTTTTGACCCCTACTGTAACTATGACAAATAGCGTATTAACTTACCACCGCAACTAACTCGATAGAAATGGAACTCCAGTAAGTTTTTGAGTTTAAACTGCACCCACAAGAAAATTCAAAGTGTCAGTAAACAATTCAATTTCTAGGATGATACGGGTAATGATCGTTAAACCGGAGGATACTGTTTAGTGATGTTTGGGACGGGGCCGAACACTAAGTTAACTCGAAAATACGAGAAGGTCAAAGTACAAAATGGCATACGTATGTTGAACAACCTCGACATTTTGTATGGAAACACTGTATAATAGTGCATAGCTACAGTGAATGTTCTTCCTGCCCCATCCAATTAGATAATTTATTGCTTATTACTCCTTGGAACAAGCAAACCTCTGATTTATGATCTGAAAGATTGCTCTTGATTTGTGGGTTCTACTCTTTTAGACTAATTTTTTCTCACCTGCATAGCTAAAATATGATTTATTTATGTCTAGAGAGAAGATTACAATATGTAGAGAATCTTAATCAGGATAACTTTGTGATAAAATTAATAATGATCACTCCGATCACTGGAGTTCATATTTTCCATTGCTAGTAGCTACTGTTTTGGTTAACTAAAACTAAAACAAAACCCCTTAGTTTGAAGAACAGCTATATAAAACTAAATGGAGAAGATAGAAAATTTGATTAAAACTAAAATTACACTAGAGTGGATGACAATTAATATAACAATTAGCTAAGTAAACATATAAGTAGCTGTGTATACAGTAGAACCTCTCTACAATGGATTTCTGGAAAAGCAACCTTAAATCTCAACGACAGCAAACAGTATGGAGCAAAATGATCTTCCACAATCTAAAATAGCTAACCTCTGAAAGCAACCAAACTCTTAACATCGATTCTTTAATATTTGAACAACAATTTATTGTTCGTTGGAGCAAAGTTAAATTCTGCGATAATTCGAGTCCAGCCCGGATCAGTGTGTACATACTTTCAGAATTGTTTGTAAAACGACTGTAACTATAACAACAGTCCGCGCCCACCTAGTCAGCGTTAAAAGGAAGGTCAATCTTCTCGTGTCCAGTCTCAGTAAGTAATACACAGTTAGTGCTGGGTGGAATGGCCCTGTAAGAAAGGTAAGAGATGTTTAGGTGGCTATACTTTATTCCGGGGCTGCATATGCACGTGCAAGTTTGATACAGGATTTTTGACTAGGGGGGGGGAGGGGGGGGGGGGGGGGAAACATGAATGTCACAGGTGAGTCTGCGCATACATTCATTCTGAACTTTTTTATATCTTGGAAAAGAAAATGGTATAAAACACAGTGGTAGGGGAAAAAATACAAGAAAAGGAACCCAAAGTAGTACTATCATTGTGAGTCATGATATGAGAATGTAAGTCATCTATCCAATGTATTTGAGGTGACACACACAGACATGCATATATACGTAATACAAAAAAAAATTGTAGAAGAGGATGAAGGGGGTGGGGGGGGAGGTTTGAATAACATTACTAGATACATATTGTGTGTGTATGTGTCTCCATTAAACTAGTTTTTCAAGTTTGTATGAGTAATAGCGCGGGTAACCGTGGTATTCAGGATTAAAATAGCACAAGGCGAAGGCGAGTGCTATTTATTCCTTTTTACGCATGCTATTCATCCCTAATACCACGGTTTACTCATGCTATCACTCGCTAATAGTACATCTACATCCTAACATTAGACCACCATTACTTCAAAACAAACTTTTCAGCAAAAATGCTGGCGTTTCCAAGGCTAACTACTCCACGCGTGCGCACTTATCTGTACTATTTCACTTTGGTAACTGTACTATTTCAACTCCAGCCGTGCTATTTTACCGATTTTCCCCGTACATTTTTGAATGGGCAATTTATGAGGTGTACAATTAATGAAAATATAATATTTAAACTTATAGGAGAACATTTATTTAGGAGAAGAAAAGAAATAATTCTGGCTAAATATTTTGAACAGATATCAAAATTATCTCACTAAACTATGCAAGATTGAAGATGGGGCAATGCAACAACTTTTTTCAAAATTTTCTTAGTTCGTATTACAACATGTTTTAATTAATCATGGGAATTTACAGTTTAGCTCCAGCCCCCCACCCCCCATTATTGGCATGTGTTAATCATGGGCTTTTTAAAGTATTTAGTAAGCAGCTGCACTACATTAGGTTGATTTCACCTTTACGCTGATTCTGGCTAAAATAAATGCAGCAATGCAAACAAAAATAGCTGATTTCAGCAAAATACCCTCATTTATGAAATTTCTCCTTGAAGAGCTCAAAAGTCTAAAAAATAAAGGGTCTGAGTGGTACA
>WLWD01002469.1_pt1 | contig 106266 bp, 82 predicted proteins | sample 6712731 | NCBI WGS metagenome assembly WLWD01 (sample SAMN12718690, study PRJNA576275) | sponge metagenome | isolation source: marine sponge | host: Mycale hentscheli | place: New Zealand: South Island, Marlborough, Capsize Point | collected 2014-11-01 | reverse complement strand
CCCCCCTCCCCCCTCCAACACCTTCCCTCATACACACTCCAACCTCCCTGGAGACAGAGGTCACTCACAGATTGAAGGCAATGTGTGTGACTCCAGCCAGCAGTTCCGTGAGAGTAGACGTCATCTCTGGATCTCTGACGAAACTGTACGTCTCATAATAAGAAGTGAGAATGGAGTTGTCCTGACAGAGGACTGTGATGTAGCTAGCCAGAGAACACTCGCTCACCGCTAGTCTGATCCACCCACGACACTTGGCCGAGTCTGACTGGGCATGTTGCAAACTACACAACAAACAAACAAACAAACAAACACACCACAGAGATGCACACAGAGAATGGATTTAGGAGGAGCAAAAGCAACTTTCTCAGAATTTAGGAAGGGCAATAAGAGTATAATACAGACACAATCTGTTGTGTATGAGAGAGACATTACAGTGAAGACATTTTTAGCAGGAGTGAATACACCCACACTTGGCCACCTGCTGCCCTAAATGCAGCCTAAATGTATGTATGGGTATGTGTGTCTGTGTGTCAGTATGTGAACAGGAGAGTAGGAAACCAGATAAAATTGTTGCGGCCATTATAACCACAATTATTCAAGTAATGAATTTGATTAATAGTTTTTTTTAATTTGTTTTTATCAAATGAACCAAAGAATTTTAGTTTATGCTCTGCGTATTCAAATACCACTGTAATCACACCAAACAATTCAGAACAAGCCATATTTTATTATATCACAAACCACATGATTTTTATAAACAATTATAATTCATGTCAAATAAATATTTTAAATTACAATTATAGCTAATATGTAGTGTATATTATTGTATGCTAGTAGCTAATATGTAGTGTATATTATTGTATGCTAGTAGCTAATATGTAGTGTATATTATTGTATGCTAGTATAGCTAATTGGACATGAAAAGAAAACAACAAAATTACAACAAAAAAACAAAAACAAAAAAAAACTGAATCCACCCTAATTAGCTAGAACTTACAAATGCCAGCCTTTTGTGGCTGTCATAGCTTTATTTTCTTCAAACATTATCAAGTATGTGTGGCACATAACTAAATGGGCAGACACCTAGTAGTGCAAAAATGGACATTTTGCAAAGGAACAATGTTGGAAAGACCTCTGACCTACATTTGCTATCCAAAAGATCTCTTTGGAATAGTAACTGAAGGACCAGGCTTGTATGGAGTTAATACAAATCTTCCATAAGGCTCGATATTAGCTATTCAATCCTGGAAGAAGTTAATTTGACTACTCCATTTCAACATCCCTGTGCGGAAACAACCAACACGAGATCTAGATCAGGTAAAGAATAGAAAATTAATTGACTCACCCCTTTTTGTTAAAATACTGGTGTGACCATGGCCACATACGTTCTCACGTCCCTGGTGAATGTAAGTCTGGGTATGTGTGTGCGTATGGTATATACATATATAAAAGCAATACTATAAACTCACGAGTCATAGTACTGGCAGACTTCCCCCACTGCCACAATGGCACTAGTATATTGGTTGGGCTTCATAGGGTCCAGGTAGTGGAGAGACCTAGGGTCAGACGGAGCTCCATTACTGGCAGTGAAGTCTATGCCTACAGTGAAGTGGATCTGACAGCCTCCCATGATGAAGTCAAGGAAGAAATAAATTGTCCTCTCCTACAATACAAATAAACTATGCAGAGAGAACACAAGATAAAGTATTGTACCTTTACTGATAGTAGCTTGGCTAGTCCAGAGTTCTTCATCTTCTTCTTCTTTGTAGGATGAATAAACTCCCACTTCTTTTCCAGCCCATCCTAGAAGCCAGCGTGCCATAATAAGGGGGTGTGGTTATCTAAGGTGTGGCCTACCTTGATCTCGGCCATGCTGGTGTTATATGTCCCAATTAGATCGTGACTGCCATCTGCATCCCAGTCATAACACTCCACCTGCACAGAGTATGAGGACAAGTATAACTGAAGTCACATGACCTACAAGTGTGGTCACATGATGCATGCAAATGATGGCATACCAATGTTGTCCAGTGACCAAACACCAATAGATTGACATGAACAGTAGAAAAGGTAAAATGATTTCTTCTGTCAGTTCTCTCTCTCTCTCACCTTGATAACAATCAGTTTTCTGAGTAGACATCTCAAATGGCCTCCACACTGGGTTGAGGGTGTTCTTGATCACCGGAACATTGCAACCATTACCTAACAACAAAAAAAACAAGACATGCCCACCATGTAAACCAAACTCACCATCTGCATTTTACTAACAAGCAACCATACCACGCCCACAAACCACACTGTCCACAACTGACTACTAATTGGGTGTGCCTCATTATTAGCACATCAATGACTCCATTGTCAAATCCACTAACGTTAGCTGATCATCTACACATGACTATCATGTGACTATCGTGTGACATGTATAGAGAATATGTAAAATGTGACAAGCTATAGAATGCCTCCCTCCCTCCCTCCCTCCCCCACCACTCACTGTTATTGTTCCCTTCATCTCTTGTGATTTCTTCCCTTTACCTCCTTCTAGATTACGCTGGAACGGAGAGGAACTGACAATCTGGTCATAACATGCCAACATCCTCACAGTTTGTGGGCACTAAAGGAAGAAGACCTCACCTCTCCCAAACAACACTCAAGTCCTCCCAGATAGTCGTCATCTTCCAGAGAACTGGTGGCGTTGTCCAGATCGTACACCATCAACTTCAGCTCCTGCACTTCCTCAAAGAAGTAGTCCATCTCTATGGTCGTGGCAAACTCTGGGTTCAATGTGTTCTTCAGCCATTCTGTGCGACCATACTACAAAGAGACACACCCACATGGTAAAGGGTAGTTAGTTTTCACAGTACAAGTTCATGTTTCTGTTTGCTTGCTCTAATAATTGATCTGCCTTCAAGAGTGAAGATGATGTATGCTGAAGTGACACATTTTCTCTAGCAATGCTCTTAAGTAAATATTTCAATTATTGATGATCATTATCATAGTCATCATCTTCATCTTGCAGTTATACTAAATCTACATATTGTACTATACATAAGCTATTCTAGTCAATATTACTAAGTGATGATATCTGTCAATCATTGTTACCTGCTCCCTTCAGGTAGACAACGACAATTGGGTCTGATTTGGAGAAGACAGCTTAGTCTTGAAGATTAGAGCAAGAGATGCTCAAAGACACTTTGGAACAAGGAACACGAGAATACGCGCTGCCGCACGGTTTAATGCTCTGCAAACTTTCAGGCATAGCCAGACCTGGTTCCTGCCTCTGGTTAGCGAGACAAACATCAATAGCTACAGCGCAAGCAGTACAGCTCAACAAATCGACCCTTTACCTAAATCATAGCCTCACTGGATCAATCTGTCATTTATAAAAGTCACATATTTTCGAAAGATGGTTGAATCATTTAAATTTGTGTGTCTCATAGAGTTTCAGCCTCAAAACTTTGTTCATTTCTCTCACTCCCTTCTAATAGTTCTTAGCTAGTTAACCTTTCCTGTGGCTAGCTAAAAAAAATTACACTTGAACAACACTCGATTCCATGTCCAATTTAAATTTGAAACAATATGGGATAGATTATCATTTGTGACATATAAAGTATAAAATACAATAGCTACAATGAGTGTTTTCAAATGTAAGTCCATGTAGTGTTGACAGAATTCAATCCACAATTCTATCACACAAACAACACAATAATAATAATAATAATACTACAGTGATAGAAAAATCTGTTCACTTGAATTCTCAGTCTACTCTAATGCACTCTTCTTCTCTTCACTCTCATCTTCTCTTCATCTTGCTCAGGACTGTAACACAAACAATACAATAATAATAATAATACTAAAGTGATAGCAACATACTTACTAGAGCAGCCGCTGTAGTTTATCTGGCACTAGTTTACAACCAACCACTCTAGACAATATTCTAACAAACTCTGTCAGAACACCGGGTGTAGACAGCAAGACTGTACGAATGCAACTCAGAAGAACTCTGGCCTTGTCTGTGTCTACCCAGTCCACTCGTTGGATGAGTTGGTCATAGGTATATTGTGATATGAGTTCAATACCGTAGCAGTGATCAGCTACTGTCCTGACACAAGGCGTCACTAAGAGGACCAAGTCAGGATACACACTCAGAAATATACTCAAGTTATTACCACCTAATAATAAAACACTTTCAATTATTATAAATACAAACAGAACTTGACTTACTTTCAGAGATCTCTACCACTGGATCTTTCTTCTCATATTTCTAATACCAAATAAACAAGAGATAGTTATTACAAGTTAGAATACATAGTCTATTCCTGCATACCTGCCCATACCAAACGAGGTGTCTGTTCTGAAGTGCAATTCCTTGTGAATTGATGACGCATGTCATGACCGAAGGAATGGACTCTACTTCATGAACTAACCCGAGATGATTCCCTCCTTCGTGTGAACGACAGTCAAAGGCAAACTGGTAGTCCATGTAGCTGTTGTAGTTCATTCTGGAACTAGCCTTCTTTAGAGTGGCCTCTATTTCTTGTTTTAGAGCAGTACATTCGTGGTGAATGGAGTCTTGGAATGTAGGATCACATGAAATTACGACTTCAAAATAGTTGCATCGAGATATGAATGCTACACGAATTCGTTTAGATCCGTACATAAAGTGTACCATGTTTTTCTTAACACCTTCTCCAATGAAAGAGAAATACTTGTTAGATATGAAACAAGCCATTGAAGCAGAAAAGAGTCCAATAGGAGTAAACCCACTACTGAAGTACATCAAGAGAGGCTCCACCAAACATGATCTACAGGATTCTTTGTGGAATAGGTCAAGTTCCTTTGCACTAGTGTTTTCCAACACGCAAGGCATGACGTATTCTTTTTCTTCTTCTAAGACTGAGTCAGTATCGGAAGATTTGACTGACACAATCTCGGCTACAATGTGAAGATATGCTAGCAAAGCTACCAGTTGCTCTGGTGGAATCAGATCTCCTGAAATGTCAGCTGTAGCTGATATCAAATCTGTCATAGTGAATCGACCTGTCTTCCTGAATCTCTCGGATGTGGCCTGACCTATGCTATTAAAGCTCATGGCTTTGAGAATGACAACAGTGATACTGTCATACACTACCTGGATGTCTATGATGACCAGGTCCTCCAAACCAGGCACACTGGGGAAGTGCATCACAACACCGGTATGGTGGTGAAGAAACCACAGAGCTGCTTTGGTCTCGTACGGTGTCATATTGAAGGCATGGGACAAGGCCAAGCACGTCTCCAGGCTGGCTGTCCTCACTTCTCTCATGCGAAGACACAAGCTGAACAGGAGCCACACGGCTGGAATTTTTAGCTTCTTAAAGTGTTTCTCCATGGCATTCTCCAGTAGCTGATGCAAGTGATCGATTTCTTCTATTCCTCCTCCCATGTTGTCCAGAGAAACTACAAGCTTGTCTTGTGAGCAGAACTGAACTATGCCCTTCCTGTAGAAGTCAGTGTCTCTGATCACTTTTTGAAGCTGTGAGTCGACTGTAGCGATGTCTTCCACAGAAACCTTGTCTTTGTGAGTACCCACTATATACACTACTGACTTGGAGGACTCCAGTATCTCACCTATGGCTGGGTTGTCTGTTCCTAGTAGAGGTTGAAGATGGGAAGAGGAACTGAAACAAGATATACTGGCCAGAGTACGCAAAAGCATCTCTTGCAGAGTAAACTCAGATTTCTCTGGTGCACTTCTCTCTCCTGAAGCTCTCTGATAAAAGACCCGATACTCCTCATTTAATTGGAACATGTAGTTAAAGAACAGCAAGTAGAGGCCAGGTCCTATGGTGAGTGCTGGTAGCATGTCCATCAGCTCAGGCTGACCTCCAGTATCTTCCATCCTCAAGAAAGCTCTGAAAGAATGCCTCAAATCTTCAACAAACTCTGGTTGTTGGGACACTTTCTTGAATACGGCAGCTATTTCGGAATAATCTTGTGATGTTGCCACCTCATCAGAGAGTTGGACATTTGTTGGTGAGACAGGAGAGGATTCCTTCTGTCTTGATGGCTTACTTTTAGTAAATCCTAGTAAAGTAGATTGTGGCGATTCTTCCACAGACTGCTCTGAACCACTGCCATCCTGATGGACACTTTTTGCGGTTTCTCTATTTTTATGGGAATCACTTGTACCCTCAGAAGTGGATTTGGTCTCAAAACTACTTTTGATACTGCGAAAGATTACGGATGCTTCCTCAGTGAGATTCTGTACAATGGCCCAGTTTGCCTTCCTTTTTGCTGTAGTTGGATCAGACGAGCCTTGGACTAGCATATTGGAACACTCCACTGTGCCTGTGCTGCCATGAACCTGCTCCTCTTCTCCTGCTGACAGAAGATCTATGATCTCTTTCATAACTCGACGGCGAGTTGTACTCTTGCCTTGTCGTGGAGGACCAACAAACATCAACTTTAAAGACAGAAGCTCCAGCACATCCTTGGAAACAATGAAGTGCTTGTATGCATCTTCAATCTTGTAGTAACCTATCACAGCAAATAAATACATACTTTGGACTATAAAATTAATCCAACAAATACAAATACTGATGTCTAACAATCATATTTATAACATATCTATCAGCACCTTAAATAGACTTCATTATACAGTGTAAAAATAGTAATGCATTCATAAACATCATTAAAATGTTACATGACACAAAATACTATTACACATACTATTTCAAAAATGACTCTTACCTCTCATGAATGCGTCAATTTGCTGACTCAGCTCTGCTAGTCCAATATCTTGTAAGACGTCCAGTAGTTGTTGCCATGTTGGATGATGTAGTCTACGCCATGTGACAATAACTTGTTGTACATAATACACAGGATCTGTCTGTGGGTCAAGGTCTGGTAGTTCTACTCCAGTAGATTGTGTTAGTTGAGAGTGACTGTTGGCCAGGACAGACTCAATGTCAATGCTCATCACTGCCTCTAGTCTTGACAGGACATTGGATATGAACTGGTTGTCTGGTGAATAGGATATCACTACACAACAACAACAACAACAACATTATAAATATTTGTTTATCATTTGTACATACAAAATCAGAGGAAAAAGAGAGGAGGAGGGAGATGGACTAAGAAGGAAGAATTGGAGACAGGGAGAGTTAGGAAGGAAAAGGAGATGCAAAAAAAAGAAAAAAGAAAATGGAGATGATAGTAGTGGGTTATTATAATCACAGATATTACAGTCAGACTCATTGTATACTATACACACAACTACATAGCTACATATTATTTTATAGATTGAGGGCAGGCAGAGTGCTGGAACTAAGCCAGCAAAAGCAGCTGAAATAAAACAGCTGCCAGTAGAAGCAGCTGCCAGTATCACCTGCAATTTAGATATGTTATAAAGACTAGTAAATACCTAACATTTATAACAGTGGTGTGCTTGAGCACAAATGGGAGCAGCTTTAAACTACACTATTGTTAAATGATTGATTTTAACAAGTAACACTCAAGCTACTAAAATAATAGTCAAGTTTTTAAATTACTTATGAGGTAAAAGGGATTCAAAGCCATAGTAACCGCTCCCAGCAACTGTTTGAATTGAAAGAGAAGCAACAAAATCAAGTCACTTTATTTAAAGTTTCCTTTGTGACATTCTTAATAGTAATTGTAACGCACAATACTTTCACACAACTGAACATACCTACGCAAGACTTACCTTCGCGGTTTGTCTAGTGGACAATGAATTTACAAGTAAATGCTGTTGAGTAGGGCTTATAACTGTGACAAATAGTAACTAATTCGAATAGAAATGGAGCTCCCATAAGTTTTTGCGTTTAAACTGCACCCGCAAAAGAATTCAAAGCTGTAAACAATTCAATTTCTAAGGTGATACGGGTAATGGTCGCTAAACCGGAGGATTCTGTTTAGTGAAGTTTGGGAAGGGGTCGAACACAGAGCGAACACAAAAATACGTAGGGTCAAAGTACAAAATGACATACATACGTCCAAGCATATATATAAATAAATAAACAAACATCCCCGATTTTCGATTGAGTTACCCCTGTAAGTGTCTCGCTCGCTACGCTCGCTCGCCAATTATTAACATGTTAATAATAAATTATTTTGTTCAAAAATAATTTACCAAATAACAATAACTTACTGTTTTAGGACAATCTCCATAACAATAACAATAATCTATAAATGTACTTGAAAGAGACTATATTAATATGAACCTGCTGAAAAGAAACCAATATTACTGCAGGGTAGAGAATTTTGAATACACTAACCTGACAGAGTTCAGTCAGGGAGGCTTCTAGAGGGAGCTGCTATTTGAACACACCTGACAGAGTTCAGTCAGGGAGGCTTCTAGAGGGAGCTGCTATTTGAACACACTAACCTGACAGAGTTCAGTCAGGGAGGCTTCTAGAGCTATTTGAATACACTAACCTGACAGAGTTCAGTCAGCGAGGCTTCTAGAGGGAGCTGCTATTTGAATACACTAACCTGACAGAGTTCAGTCAGGGAGGCTTCTAGAGGGAGCTGCTATTTGAATACACTAATCTGACAGAGTTCAGTCAGGGAGGCTTCTAGAGGGAGCTGCTATTTGAATACACTAACCTGACAGAGTTCAGTCAGGGAGGCTTCTAGAGGGAGCTGCTATTTGAATACACTAACCTGACAGAGTTCCTCTATACACTCCATTTCTGTTGGCCATTACTAACTGTCCAGTTGTTAATGCTGCAGTAGCTATCAATAGATCAAACTCCTTAGCTGGTCCATCTCCCTCATTAGTAGTCTCAATCCACTTCTCTGTTCTGTTGGAGTAACTGCTAACTGTAGAATATCCATTGATGCCGATTAGATTTGATAAATACGAGGCGATAGCGTAGATGTCAGTAGGTGTGGTTACTGTCCTCCATATTGTTAGTGGAGTTGTCCTGCCATTACTAGCAGATGCTATGAGGGAATCTAAAGTGCATATAAATAGAATCTTCTCCTTGCCATCTCCTCCTGTGAAGTAGAAATTGCCTTCATGTAATGTTGATCGCATGTCATAGCATGAAGAAGGAAGTGAGTCTGCAGTCGTCCAATGGTCGTTGAGTAGAACTTCCACAACGTCCAAGTGCTCGTCATGTGAGCCACGCCCACCAGCCACGACCAGGACCTCTGGTGATCCTCCACTAACTGATGATGGCCTGTAGCGATGTGTAGGCATGGCACGTAGCGATGGCTTCCAGTCTAGACCAGTAGTACTAGTCAATAGAGAGTTAGTGAGTCTGAGAGTGTAGGGATGCATTCCACCAACCAATACAAACTTAGACTGGTAGGTAGTTAGGGACGAGCCACTATATGGTGCACGATTTGTAGTCCATGAATGTAGGTCAGTAGAGATGTGAACTCTGTCATGATAATCTAGTAGCAGTACTTTATTCTGTAGTACTGCACATTGTACAGGCCAGACACTCTCCCTCCATGTATGGCAGTGTTCCCAGTGAAGTGAGGCTAAAGGGTGAAGGAGATTTCTCTAAATACAAATAAACAAAATATATAAATAATAAAGAAAATAATGACAAACAAACAAACATTACATTAATTGTTTTAATGCAAGACTTTAAAACTAACACACAAACAAATTTATACCAGACATTACATGCACCAATGTATGAAATATGCTAACACACAAACAATCTTTTCTTATACAAGCATTGCACGTGCTATATAAACACTTCATAACTAAATAAAAACAATACAAAATAACAATATTGTTAACAACAATAAATAATGTAAACAAACACACGTACATACTAATTATACACAATGTTGACTATATACAACATACAAACACACAAACATAAAACACTAACATCATATATGACCAGCAATGAGAAAATCGACCATTTTGACAATCAATTAATATTGCGTAAAGCAAATTTACCTAATATTTATCAAAAATATGTTTCTGGCGTTTTCTGCAACATTACTAGCAAACTACTGAAGGTAAAATTTCGGCTGATTTGAGCTAAAGCTTCATTGATAAAAATAGGGTTTTAGTAATGGCGATTAAACGTACAAATAGAAATTGGAGAAAGCAAGTCGCTGTTTCTATGACGATACCCGTGGAAGCTAAAGTAAAAATGGCCACAGGAAGAATAGCTTACAACACAAACTCTAGCTTACTCAGTATGACTAGTAGTACTAAAGCCTAAAAGCTTACCAACTTTTTTCAAGAAGTCTTGGACAAGCACTAAGATAAAGTCAGTACAAAAATTCTGGCCTCGAGGTCGCCCTTTGCCGGGAAAAATCTTACAATACCCATTTAAACACGATTTTCTCTTCAGTTTAATTTTTGTTCTGAAGCTAACCGTGTGGCTTTCTGAGTGTTTATACAGCCCACATAGACGCTCCTAGCTGAAGAATGAATGAAGTGCTATTGAAGAACTACAGATTACTGCATAAAACTAATTTTTTTTTTACATTTCACAATGTCAGTTTTCTCGGAGCCGGTCACATATTCTAACACACAAATACACATTAAGGAATTATGATGCTTCTTCCTGTATTAAAAGGCACCAGAAAATGGTTTGAACTTCATCCAGTAGAACGGACAGTGGAAGCAGGTATAACAAAAGAAGGTGAAAACAGTATGGCGATTCATAAAATACGATACTTCAGTTAAAATACGTTTTAAATTGTTGTTGTTTTTATCTTTCCTATTTATCTTATGCCTCACTTCTAGTAATATAGAAATTGTTTTCCAAAATTGTATTTACACATTCAAGAGATTTTGCTTTTGCGTTTAAAAATAGATTCTTGCAGAATTGTGGTACGGCTGTCCTAAGCTACCAATACTTTCTAGGAGTCTGCACCATTGCTGGTTTAGATATTTTTACAGCTAGAGATTAAACTGGAAGACCTACAAAATGGGGACCTGGTTAGAGTGTTGTGTCTGTTGTAACTTTAGCCAGCTCGTTTATTAAAAGCTAGTCAGTTTTTTTTTTCAATAATTTTTTTGGATGATCTCCATAGTGTTTAATAGGCAGTACAAGGTCTCAGCTTACTGATATAGCACTGGAAGAGTTTCTAACTTTTAGCACTAAATACACAGAAAAGCTCGACTCTTTTTATTAGCATTTTATATAAGCAGTACTGAAATTAATAGAATTAATAGAAACAATAATAAAATGTTGAAAAAAGACTGTTTACTTCAGTTTTACGTGACACATTTTAGAAGCTTTTTAAGATGGCTACTGTGCCATATAAAATACTAACACACACACAAACATACATTCAATGAAAGAAAAATCAAGTTTATTTATAAAATGGCACAAGCATACAAATTCTTTACACATAGTAAGAAAAGACAAACCAAACAATAAAAACACAACAATAAAAAACAACCATAACATAACAATATTACAAAAAAGTATGTAGTGTTTGTGTGTTATAAACACACAACTTACTATATTTCTGGAACAAACTAGACTTCAATGATAGCGAGAGTAAAACAACTACCAACTATAGAGACAAAGAGAGGGAAACTCATGTCTGAGTATTCTCTCACAAAAAACACACTAACAACTGCAAAAAAAAAAGAGGGAAACATATCTGAGCATGCTCAAAAACAAAAAGGCACCAGCAACTTGAAAGAAAAAGAGAGGGAAAGTCATTTCTGAGCATGATCAAAAACAAAAACAAGCAGCACCAGCAATTTGAAGTAAAAAAAAGAAGAGGGAAAGTCATTTCTGAGCATGCTCATAAGGAGAAACACACTTCTACATACATTAATTGAAGCGTCTGTTATTAGTTCATAATCCAGGTAAAATGGAGGCTAACAATAACTAACATATGCATACCATGGAATAACACTAACATACCTTACCCTTATAAAGACTGTACTAGAGTCAATGCCAAAACTATTCTGTCACTCTTTGGTGTGTGCGAGTGCATGTGCGTGTGTGTGTGTGGGGGGGTGGTGGGGGGGGGGGGGGGAGAGGAGTAAAACAAAATATGCATAAAACTCAATAGAGAAAACACAATCCTTGCTCAAACTCTTTTAGTCAGACTAATTGTTGGCCTGGGAACCATACCTCTCTCTATAACAACTTGTGGTTTAGTCGAATTTCCTTTCACTGATACAAGTCAAACACCAGATCTAATAATCAGCTAAGAATTTAAACACTGGATCTCTAGCTATTTAGCTACAAAAATGGATCTAGTAAGCTGCTAGAAAAAACAACACTGGATCTAGCTGGTAATCACCTAAAAAACAAACACCAGATCTAGACATCTGCTAGAGCTACTGAAAGTAGATAAGCACTCACCTCAGTAAGAGCTGCTTGAGGCTGACTTTCCGCCATAACTTGCTAACCTGAAAAAAAAATGCTGTTACTCCAACTTCAACAGTGGGGTCCCCTCTCTGTACGTAGACGGGGGGCGTAGCCAGACTAGTCCACCCGGTTCGCGCTAGTCAACCTGCTTATAAGTAACGTTATGGTCAATTGAAATACTGCACTATTAGCAACGTTGACCATTGACTGCGTTCTAATTAAGCGATATTACGCGGAAAATAAAATAAATACGAAATTGCGGACCGGTATATACCTGTGCTGCACTACTATGGCTTTTAGATCGACGATAAGTTCATAGTTGCCAACTATCCCGGTTTTGCCGGGATTATCCCGATTTTTTTAGCCTTTCCCGGTTTCCCGGTTTTTTTTAGCCTTTCCCGGTTTTTTTAGCCTTTCCCGAATCCCGGTTTGCAATAGGATTTCCCGGAATTCTGATAGAGTTAACCAATTATCGGTCAAATACTCGAAATAGAGTACCCGTTAAGGTCCACGTAACGCCAAATACTCGATTCCTACAACAAAGGGGGTTAATAACTATTAGCCAACAACTGCACACAATAGTCTGCAAGTTAGTCTGCTTGATATCAGTGGTTTGTGTAGTGGTATAGCTATCTGTACAGCATATCTACAAGGGTGGTTACTATAAAACATTTTTCATATAAACTTGGTTGAAAACACTGAAACAAAGAATAAAATATTGTTGTATGAAATAATAGCACAACAGCAAAAGTTCATCATTTGGTACAGGTGAGTGAATCAAGAATGGCTGAAGTCTTCTCAAGGAGGTTAGTGATTATTCAGTGATATTCAGGATCCAGAGTTGGAACACAAGTAGCTATAAATAGCCAGGCTGTTTTGGTAGACTGTTGGACGTCAGTGGTGTTCTCAAGCGAAAAATAGACCTGGAAAGTATCAAATAGAACAAAGAAATGACACAGAACTTCACTTATTACTCCTTTCTGATCAAGATTATTAGCTAAATTCAGTTGTTTCTGTTGTTTACTTCCGCTTGTCAAAATATAGTGTATGTATGTCCATTCCTGTTTGACTCACAACCATTACTGACATCTCTGTAGGTGTCTTTCAGGGTAATACCATAGCTAGCTTTCTGAACCTAAGCAACGTGAAGTAGCTGCCGAAGCTTAGCAACGACTTAGCAGATTTTCTCGTAGCCCTGGCATTATCTTCTATAATCACAGACTGGAACACTCGGGCTCTTAATTTCTTTCAGCAATATTCATGCTATCTTAATGATATTCATGATGGTTAATTAGTGGGCGTGGCCTATCCCGATTTTTCATTTTAGAAAGTTGGCAACTATGTAAGTTGTGAGCAGAAACTGCTTTTGCAAAGAAAATTTGATGAAGGTATGCATAACTGCAACACTTCTACCCTGGCTATGCGCCAAGAAGCTTCTCAGCAAACCGGATTGGCAATCAAGACAATTGATGTGAGTTCATACCATAAACTGAGTTACATCAGCTAATTTAGCTAATAATAATAATAATAATGATGATAATAATAATTAACAACAATAATAGTAATAAAATATTTCTAATCGTTACTTCGGCTTTGTGTTTTATAAAATAATGTTGCAGGTGGCTTAGTGCGCTAGCCAGACCCTTTACCTAACTGCTACACGGGGAAGAGTCTAGTACACAGCCTACATTCATTTTGTATCTAATCATCTAAGTGCTAAACAATATCTGACACATAGTATAGGAAACAAGACGCCATTGATGGCCTACCCATTTAATTACACACATCATTCCCAAGATCATTAGATTTAATTAATGCTGAGTGTACAGATGAAATTAAGCTGAGTTATTTATCAGACCCTTTTCCTGCGTAGCAGTTTGTAGGTAAAGGGTCTGGCTATTAGAGACTATGCGTGGCCTTCTATTAACTATACCTAATTAATTAATTGTAGCATTATTGACCCTTACGGGTCAGATAGTGCGGCCCCTTAATCATAGTAGTAGAGCACTAGCAGCTCTGAAGCTTGGAACCAAGGTTTTAATCTTAGCTACAACATAGACTTTTATACTCATTTTGCAACTGTTATTATTTTTATTATTATTATTTATTATTATTTATTATTATTATTATTATTATTATTACTTTTTATTACTATTATTATTATTGTTTTGGTTAGTCAATCGAAAGAAGCAAAATCTCATGATACGTTTAAATAAACTGGCCTCAAAGTTTACAGTGCATCCTGATGTGTTCATAACAGGCTTGAGCGCAAATGGCAAGAGAGCTTTAAACTACGCTATTGTTAAATGATTGATTGTAACTACTAACACTCAAGCTACTAAAATAAAGTCGAGTTTTTTAATTACATATATGCGGTAAAGGGGATTCAATGCCATAGTAACCTCTCCCCGCAACTGTTTGAATTGAAAAAGAAGCAACATAATCAAGTCAAGTTATTCACAATTTTCTTTGTGATATTCTAAATAGTAGTTGTAATGCACAATACTTTCACACAACTGAACATACCTACGCAAGACTTACCTTTGTGGTTCGTCTAGTGGACAATAAATTTTCAGAAAATACTGTTGCGTAGGGCTTATAACTGTGACAAATAGCGTAATAACTTACCACCGCCACTAACTCTAATAGAAATGGAGCTCCCATAAGTTTTTGAGTTTTAATTGCACCTGCAAAACCATTCGAAGCAGTAAACAATTCAATTTCTAAGGTGATATGGGTAATGATCGCTAAACCAGAGGATTCTGTTTAGTGAAGTTTGGGACGGGGTCGAACACGGAGCGAACACAAAAATATGCAAGGGTCATAGTACAAAATGACATGTACGTCCACATATATATAAACAAACTAACATCCCCGATTTTCAATTGTGTTACCCCTGAGAGTGTCTCGCTCGCTTCGCTCACTTGCCAACTATAAGACGACACATTGTTAGCCATGCTGTTGGGCCTCCTCATTTTATGAGCAAATAATTGAGAAGAAAGTGATGTGAGCAAGACACTCAACATCTGACTCAATCAAAAATATATGGTGTGTGTAATCTGTGTGTGTGGTATATTGCCTAATATTAATTAATCAACGGTGTTTGTGACAGTAACTACCATTTTTTTTAAGTTTGTGTGTTTAGGTCGTATTTTTAAGAGGCTATGAAAAAATAAGGGAAGTGTATTTACAAGTTCAGATTTACCACCAGAAAATTAGCATAGTTCCCCAAAAGTGACCAAGACATATACATACATACATATATACATACATACATATATACATACACATACATGCATGCATACATACACACACACATACACACACACATCCAGATATTGAGCTCTCCAAGTTTTATTGCCGTAATTTAAAATGTTTCCGATATATTTGACCTAACTATTCCCTTTCGTAGGCTTATTTGATTCATTTTTAAGAATTTGATCAATATTTTCTTGACGTTTACGTGTGCCGCGTTGAGCCCGGTTTTCCTGTAGACAGTCACATACACACACACACATACATACATACATACATACATACATGAATACATACATACACACACACATACATACATGCATACACGCATACATGCATACACGCATACATGCATACATACACACACACATGTATGTGACTGTCTACCGAAAAACCAGGGGGCATCCAAATATTGAGCTCTCCAAGTTTTATTGCCGTAATTTAAAATGTTTCTGATATATTTGACCTAACCGTTCCCTTTCGTAGGCTTATTTAATTAATTTGATCAATATTTTCTTGACGTTTACATGTGCCGCGTTGTGCCCGGGTTTTTTTTTTTTTGAGTCACATACACCACATACACACACACACATACATACATACTCACATACATACATGCATACATACATATCCAACAAACAGGTGACAGAGTTTCATGTAGATATTGAAGCCCTAAAATTTCTCCCTCTTAACTCTCTCCCTAATTTTATTTTCCTCCAACCCTCCCCCCCCCAGCCTCCACTTCTTCCCCCAGAATTTATTTGATTTATTTCTTGCAATTGCGTCTGAGCTAATTAACTCAAGCACCTTGAATAAGTTGCGCACAGGCCAATAGTCTTATACCAATTTTAATGTGAAAGTTTTTACAATTCATTCATTTCTCGATGCATCAATCAAGGTATTGAACAGTTAACTATCAAGACATCGCTTCCTTTTGGATAGTGCCTATAAACTTCAATATATAAGGCACATCCTCGTTTAACTTGTGCCTTAAAAAAACTTTTTCTAAATTGCACACAAGCTATTAAAAAAAACGGATGCTAACCTTATTCTTTCTTATTGCACTACGATAACCTACCAGACATGGATAATGAGTAAATATCATTAAAATCATCAATAATTGCATTCCACGGGTACAAATGAGCATATAGGGTTGACACCAGACCCTTCCGATCTATGCGTGTCTGGTCTGCGACGCCAAACTATAGATATTAGATATTCTTGATAATAGTCATAAAATATATGGTGGCTCTGAAATTTCCTCCTCCCCCCCCAAAAAAATGTCTCCCACATACAAAATCAGATTTGTAATAATAATTTGTAATTTAGAGAATTTTTTTTTGTGCCAAATTTTACGTCAGAAACTTATGCCAAATCCAGTCGATAGGGGTATCGGCTTCACATGCTCTCCTCGAGTTGGTAATAAGTTTCACTCCCCACCCTTGAGAGAAATCCTGCTCAAAGGCCTGGCAATAGTCTCAAATGCTCCGAAAATCAGACTGGTTGAGGTGGTGCGTATCAAGTAAACAGTATACCCTTGCTGCGAAAAACCTCTTTGAGAAAAAAAGATTTTTGACCTTGGGTGTTAAAAATACAACCCAGTAATTGCGATGTCACAATTATTTCAACATTGACTTGATTTCTGAGGCTTATTACGCCACTCAATCACCATACTCATTATTGTTTCAGTGTTTATATTAGCGATATCAATTTTGAACTAAAAGCTGTCATATCAGCAAATTATATTCTTTGTCTACTACTTGATAAAATGCTATTGGTATGCTATAAACACAGCCTGAATTTTACTTGATGGCATTAGGCGGGAGTAAAAAATGTTTAATTGTTTCATAATTTTCTAAATTCTTATACCAACGCTAGCTCTAGAAATGGTTTACTTAAAGCGCTACAATATAATGTACACGTATCATGTCATCAGCGTATGCCCAATTTTCCAATAAGAGCTCCCCTAATAGCGTCTTTCTCATCAATAAAGAAAGATTATAAATTTCCAGCGTGCATATTAATGAGGTGCATTTTTTGTTAATGGTATCCGTATGTGTTGTCTAATTTAGAACTGGATCAACAACCACAAAAAGCGATCAAGGTCCTGTCTGCCACCACCATTAATGACCACAAAGGAGTCGGGTTCAGTTAAAGTACTCAAAAGAAGGAAAAGCTGGAGCCATCCGGTTATAATGCTTTTGCGAAGGAGTTCCACACGAAGAAGTTCCACACGAAGAAGTTTGCAGGTGGGTGTAATGTCTCAAGCAGTGTAATGTGGTAGTAGTGTGGAGATGGGGTGCATGTGTGTGGTTATTATAATGAGAAGTGTTTGTTGCACTGATGAAGCCACTCCAATAGAATAGAACAATCTAGCAAATGATATACTCTAGCTTAATAAAGAAAGTCAAATTGAGATGTTTCATCTAAAGAAAGTCACATTGAGATGTTTCATCAAATATATTTTACCACTTTCGGTGAAAAAACAGACAAAAAAGTATACACACAGTGTTTTATCTAGGGGGAGGGGGAGGCGGGGGAGGAAACTTCCCCCCAAACATCTCAGCTTCCCCCCAAACTTCCTAGCTGACCCCCCCAAAGATTTGCAATTATATTTACCTTTTGCACGTCTTCTTAAAATTTCAATTATCGAATCGTGCACCTCATAATTGTAATTGTCTCATTTATTTCTCTAATAATAATGATACAACATTCTTAATATTCTGGCTCTATTTTACACCTGGTCTCGGCTTGTGCGCGTTGCCTGACCTGAACCTTCCCCACCCCCCCCCCCCCCCCCCCAAACAAAAGTTCCTAGATTGAACCCTGAGTCACGTCAAAATTAATCTCTCAATTCTTTAAATTGTACATGCAAGTGGCATACCAATCTACCCACAAAACTATTTTATAGTTTTGTAATATAAAAGTTATCAGTTGCACAGAGGCTAATAGCTATTAATGGTAAACTTTTTTTTCTAACTTTATTTTCATTCATTTGACATTTCGAACAAAAAAATTTGAATAAATAGAGATGTTATATTATGGTCCTTGGTGAAAGGGACCAGAGTGAGTCGCAAGTCACTATTTGAGAGTGCCATTCTTTGTTTATTTTGAATGAAAATAAAGTTTGAAAAAAAAAGAAATTACTATTAATGGTTTTAAAACTTTTATCTTTCATGTAGTGCTTAGTAAAAGAGAAACGCAACAAGCTACAGTGTCTAAACATGTATTGTGTTGTAGTGACACTATTGTACACACCTTGTTATTTGTTGTTGTTGTTTTAACGTGTGAGGTTCAGTCTAACATTGATGCATATGTAATAAACCGGTCTTTTTTTTTTAATTGCTTCATCCCCCCTCTCTCACGCACTCTCTATTTAGCGTTGATCACCATCATCCCACAGGCGCAATACAAAACACAACGTGCATGTGAAACTCAAAACACAAAAATGACAACACAAAATAAAATTGATTTTCTCCCAGTTCTTATTAATATCAAGTTATTGTCAATGTTGTTGTTCTCCTTGAGCACGGCTAGACAAAAATTGGCAGTACTTACAAGCTTCAAATGCTATGATTCTTTCATGTAGCATCCGGGTTAGGTCCACGGCCATTTGTTACGGACTTGTCTTCCACCTCAAGCCACCTTTGGAAACTTAACGACCACCATGTTTGAGCTCTATGTGGGAAAAATGATCATCATTACAGCATCTTAGGCTATACAATATAACCATGTTTCAAGAGCAAATCTTGTGCTAAAACTCCAAATTCAGGCAAACTTTGGATTTCCGGAAAATTGATCACAGAAATATCAAACTTGGTATGCTGATACATTTCATAGACCCTTTAGTCTGAAAACAAAACAACTACATGTCAGTTGAGTATGTGGGTTGATGGTACCCTTCCAGCAAAATAAAATTCTATCCTAATCCTGTTTGTCTGAGCCATTTCAGTATAGTATAATTCATGCCCTATAAAATGTGCATCAGTCATTCAAAAAATTGTAATAATTATGGTTCTGGTTTATTATGAAACTTTTGTGTAACAAACTTAGATCTAAAAGGATTGTGTTTAGCGGAAAAATCCAAAATGATGGCTGAACACTGGAGAAATTTGTGCCCTGAAGATAAAGGGAAGTACAGGTCATCAGTGGGGTCTAGCAGTGAAGACAGCGACACCGAACTCTCCTCTGCTGACAAGAAAAGGACTGCCATAAGGGCTGCAAAGCGACATCAGGGAGATGTAAGTTCTTATAAATTGTCTTGTTTGGTTGTATGATGTTTATGATAATTCAGGCTAACATGCTGCAGTCAGTAGGCTGTGAAGTCGCCACAATGATGTTTGTGGATGGCCAAGTGATAACTGTAGGCACTCCTAAGGGAAAGAATTTCCTCCAAACCCATCCAGCTATTGTGTCGTCATTTAATTCTTATTTTCTATATGGTGAGCAGCTATATTAGTGCACTTTAAAAAAAAAATTTTTTTAGAACGTAATTTTTTTTATGAAACGAAAATTTGGAAATACCTTTTAGTCCTTATAGGCAATAGACTCTTTCAGAAGGGGTGAAATACGCCCAATTAGCCATCATGCTTATTTATATAGATGATGTTGTTATCAATGGCATGTGTGCATTTGTAATAGATGATCTTGCTGGTAAGCAGCAGCCACACTTATCTACCACCTCCAGTCCCTCCTCGTGCACTGCCAACCCCCCAACATCATCAGCAGCCAACCCCCCAACATCATCAGCAGCCAACCCCCCAACATCATCAGCAGCCAACCCCCCAACATCATCAGCAGCCAACCCCGACACAACAAGGCTGGTTCTTTTAAAGGGAAAATGTGGCAATATCATCGCTAAAGGAACTGTTTTCTCTGATCAAGACACCATTCATGGCCATCCATGCAGGAAGGAGTGCCATGTTGTTTCTGTGGTTGAAGTGGTTCAGTCTGGTGCTCAGCCTTTTTTTGAAGATCCCTACTGTGAAGGGCTGACAGAAGGCATATTTGTTGAATGGCCAAAACTAATGATTTCCTGGCCAACTGAGTCAAAAAAACAATAGTTATTTATTTTACCATTTATTTTCTGTTTCCAACTTTGAATTTATCGTTAGCTCATCAGCTTTTGGTTATTCATTTCATTACTGAATGTGGGAAGTGTACAGAGATTGGATAGAAGTAAGCATCTCACTACACCTTGCCAGTGCATGCATGAGTCTAGAGAAGTGAGAAACAGCTGTCTATTGGCATCTCACTACACCTTGCCAGTGCATGCATGAGTCTAGAGAAGTGAGACACAGCTGTCTATTGGCATCCCACTACACCTTGCCAGTGCATGCATGAGTCTAGAGAAGTGAGAAACAGCTGTCTATTGGCATCTCACTACACCTTTGCCATTGCATGCATGAGTCTAGAGAAGTGAGACACAGCTGTCTATTGGAATCTCACTACACCTTGCCAGTGCATGCATGAGTCTAGAGAAGTGAGAAACAGCTGTCTATTGGCATCCCACTACACCTTGCCATTGCATGCATGAGTCTAGAGAAGTGAGACACAGCTGTCTATTGGCATGGCATCCCACTACACCTTTGCCAGTGCATGCATGAGTCTAGAGAAGTGAGACACAGCTGTCTATTGGCATGGCATCCCACTACACCTTGCCAGTGCATGCATGAGTCTAGAGAAGTGAGACACAGCTGTCTATTGGCATCCCACTACACCTTGCCATTGCATGCATGAGTCTAGAGAAGTGAGACACAGCTGTCTATTGGCATCCCACTACACCTTGCCAGTGCATGCATGAGTCTAGAGAAGTGAGACACAGCTGTCTATTGTCCATCACTACACCTTGCCAGTGCATGCATGAGTCTAGAGAAGTGAGACACAGCTGTCTATTGGCATCCCACTACACCTTGCCAGTGCATGCATGAGTCTAGAGAAGTGAGACACAGCTGTCTATTGGCATCCCACTACACCTTGCCAGTGCATGCATGAGTCTAGAGAAGTGAGACACAGCTGTCTATTGGCATCTCACTACACCTTGCCAGTGCATGCATGAGTCTAGAGAAGTGAGACACAGCTGTCTATTGGAATCTCACTACACCTTGCCAGTGCATGCATGAGTCTAGAGAAGTGAGACACAGCTGTCTATTGGCATCCCACTACACCTTGCCAGTGCATGCATGAGTCTAGAGAAGTGAGACACAGCTGTCTATTGGCATCCCACCCTACACCAAGGAATGCCTAGTGTGGAAGAGTACAGGAGGCTATAATCTGCAATAATTGCTGATACCTGCTGTGATGATGAGTGGTGTGGTGGTGTGTTCCTTACGTTGAAGAAATGCAAGAATGAATTCATGCAAAAAATAGAAGCCATTTGTGATCATGTGTATTCATAATGTTGTTTTGGTTAACTAAAAGTATTAAACACTGTGAATGAAGCTTAGCCAACTTTTGCAGATCCCAGCAGGTTGATCACCTACTTATAACCTAAACACACATAAAAAGTCAGAAAATAGTGACTAAATTCTGTATTATTACATAATAACCAAAACTAAAATTACAATTGAAGCCATTTTTGTTGAAAAGGTATAACTAAAAACAAAAACGTAAATGTTAATGTATGCAACTGTAACAAAACATTGCAGCATTTTTTATGCCAGAATGCCTAGGACTGAATAATGTTTTCATCTCATTTGCATCTATCGACTTGCTCATAACTAATACTGTGAAACCCACAGCACCAAAACAGTTTATACAAAATAGTGTTGCATTAAACAATGAATAAATCACAATTCACAAAATTATGATAAATTTTCTTCATCAGAGTCGGAATCTGAATTGTCTGAGTCTGACACAAGTACATTAGGCATAAAATCTGACTGTGAAATATAATCACATGACTGATAGTCACTATGAACCAGTTGAAGGTGCGGTAAGTTGATAGTGTGGTACATGCTGACAGTTTTCGAAAAACTGAGGAGAGAGGCTTCACATCGAAGTAGTTTCCGCTTCAAATAATGGATACAGCCTTTTTGAAAACATGTAGAGTGTGATTCTGACGACATTGAAGAAAGATGCTTCTGGAGCGTTGAATGTTCTTCCTTCATGCTCTTCTCGACAGACACAAACTCCTTCGAGATAATATTTTCCTCTTCAGTTGCTCGGTTAATCAAGTTGGTTTCCCTGACAACTCTTACCCACAAAGTTATGGGTACATCGGAAGCAGGTTTGGACACAAGGGACAAAAGTTCTAAAGAAGATAATTCCTCCAAGTTCTTCACACTATCGAATTGAAGGCGGCGAGGCAAAGAATAAGCATTTCCCTCCAGTGTATCCAGACGCATGTTGTTGTACCGAGAAATGGCACGTTTCAGAGTAGTCGTGGCTGAAGTGATCTTCTTTGCCAAACGTGAAGCTATAGACTGGCCGTCTATGTAATATTTAATAAAATACAAGTTAAAGAAAACCACAACAATAATCATAATAATATTTGCTACCTGCATATCGAGATTTGGTTGACAGCAAGTATCTTCGTTCCAGGGCCACAAGCAGTATGTCTTGAAACGTTTTATGACGTTGTCCATAGCCTATAATTAATACCAACATAAGATTATCCGACGTTAAAATGAACAAAGTAAACTATTTTTTAATGTTCACACCATCCTAATAGCACACAGGCGAGACTATATAGTAACATATTTACTCAAACTGCGGGTTATAGTCAGAACAACAACAACACCACTTGAGAGACAAGTCCTGTATGAATCTCTGGCTCTCATAGTCTACCAGTGACAAAGAATAAAAAAACAAGAGTGGTTGCAGGGCATGCTTTTGATTGTTTTATATGTGTAATTAATTGGGAAGGGGGGAGGGGATAAATTGGTTGTTTTTTTTTTTTTTTGGGGGGGGGGGTTAAATTGAGGATGGTTATCTTGAATTTAAATTTTTTTTGAACTTGTATGGTCAAGATCGACAAATGTTCTGGGGGCATAAATTCTACCAACTTGATGTTCACTATTTAGATTTATCCACACGTCACAATTAGCTTAAATCACACGTTCCCAATTATTGTATGGCTTGGCCTTGGAAAAAACCCCAAAATTACAAACCACATAATGACTTGGAAATTTATGTCAACTTACTTGGAGATCGCGATGACAACATGTCATGTTGCTTTTCAGCCAGCTGTTTCACTGTAGCCTCAGTCAGAGTGTCTATTGGTTCATTCCAAACACCAAACACATGAAATAATTACAGCAATTTGCTTTAGAACACATACCATTTGAAGCCACCAGTTTTGACAATTCTTGCAGTGATTTGCATTTGACATCTTTCGCATGCTTTAAACGTTTACACAATGACGAACCTACATACATACAATAAAATTGTTAAACATCAAAGAAAATACGGTTTATTATAAAAAATGTACTGGTAAGTATTTTCGTATTCGTAGAGTTGTCATATATTACATTCCTCCCTCTCAAGGTTATTAACCCTTTCGTTCCTAAATTGTTTAGACGCACGCGGAAAAATTAATCTTCCACCGCGGAATACAGCATTACCGTTTTATTTTTTTAACTCGATGCTGGCTGGGAAAACCCCATAGCAACCATATATCACTAAATAGACCAAGAGTTTGGGATTCCCCTCATTTTTTGATTGAGAAAATTGAATAATATTTAGGCCCTCTACTAATGCTTTAAAAAAAAAAATTTTTCCCCCCATCAATTAAAAAAATAAAATAAAATAGAAATACTATTGTTTGATGTATTTTATACCAATATTATATTAGTTCAACGATAAAATATGTTGTTTGTTGTGTTTGGTGCTGATTGTGATCATGTAGGAGACATCTATGAGTGATACTATCAGGGCATATGTCAGGATTTCTTCCTAGCTGGAAGGGGTTGAATGGGTATGACAGGGGTCAAATTGGTCCAATTCATCATTCCACCAAACATTTAGTAGGGCAAGCCTAGTCATAGTGAATGCTTCCACCCCCATTGAAATAGACCCTGACTGTGACCTTACAGACCCACAGTAGAACCTCACTAATCCGAACACCACCAAATGATATTCATTTAAATGTCGGTGTCCTTTATTTAGAAGCCAATATGAAATGTGTACTTCACTAATCCAAAAATTTCGCTAATACAAAGCAGGGTTCTGGTCCCGAGCTGTTCAGATTAGCAAAATTCTACTGATCCTTTTGCCTAAAAACTTGCCTACATTTGATCTCACTTTCGAAGCATAATGCAAAAGTGCAGATGAAAGTACATCTACACGGTGTGATGGCTTCATCTCTTTGGTCGATTTGGCAAATCTTCGCAGGTATGACCAAAGTCTCTCTGTGGCTTCACCATCAGTAAGACCACAACCACTAAGAACTCGTGGGGAATAGGTAATCTGAACAACATGGACACAAGAGAAGACTAATACAAGCTGACTAAAAGACATTTTAGTTGTACCTGGCAAAAAGCACTATGTCCATACACATGGAAAATTGGTACTGCTAGCTTAGTATTCAATAGCAGATCTGTTCTTCCACGATTCTGTTAGATTATGAGTTATGAAATCATGACTAATATCAACATACACAGCATACCTTAAGATGAGCTTCAAATGAACAAGCTACATCATAGAATAGCATCAGCTGTTGATCACCTATGTTTTCCTTCAGCTTTTGAAGAAGATACACAGGATATGCAAATCTAATACAGTCCAAAATATTGTCACCCTAGGTTAATTCAAGCATCCACATCATACAACCTTTCTCCATGCTTCATACTGAAGAACCTTTGAGGAAAATGGTGACGACATATGCTACCAAACACCGCTGTCTCATCTAGTGCCGCATACCGAGTCTTGGAGCGCAAAGCATCCCCTGCTAGAAACTCGTGACATCCCTAGACCATATAAAACAAATAAACAATAAAAAAAAATACAAAGGATTGTCACATTGCTATTGTCACATTGCTATACAGTATTACTGTACCTTGTCTGGTGTGTGAGATCCTGTATCATAAGATGACACAAACTGGTCGACAGACTCCTGCTCCTCAAAGAAGGTACCAGCAAACAACGGTGGCCTTACACTCACTCCTGAAGATTTCTTTCGACAAAGGCCATACACACCATCAAAAGAAATCTGTTTTGGTGTTCCTTCCAACTAAATAATCATCACCAGTAAATACCATGTTATTACCTATGAACAGCTAACCTTAGGACAAGCAGGGCATCTTGTAGAAGTGTCAAGTTCAGATGACAGAAACCTTAGCGATTCAAGATGGTATCTGTTATACCTACAAATTAAATTTTATAGAAAGAAAAGGATCAAATACCCCATGTATTCTGATAAATGTACATACCTAAATTCCTCAAATGCTTCAATGATTGCTGGATATACATTTCTGAACTAAACAAAACAAATTTACTTTGCAATTATGAATGGCCAACAGCCACATACAATAGTACTTGAATACTATTATCACTTACTTGAGAGCTAATGCACTTCCCTCTCTTGCAATCCAGAGCACGGCAAAATGCATCCACACCAATACACCCTTCCAGGACTAATGACTCCAGCCACAAAAGTAGGTCTTGATGGAATGCAAGTGTAGGGCTCTTTGGAGTAGCAGGCCACATGTTGTGTCTCACTAAGGTGACTGCTTCTGGCTCACACGAACAAAACGCCACACATACTCTGTGTTGGAACCCTGTGTGTATCGAATATATTTTACATGCCTTATGTTGGTGAAAAATATTCCTTACCTCTCTCATCAATACATACAACTTCTTTGTTGTGAACAGCTGATGGCAAGCATGTGCAATTTGTCAAAAGTGGAAGAGAGCGGGGTTGCGCTCAAAAGTATATGGATGAAGGTATCCATTCTATAGCCATAGAACCGAGATTTAGTGGTAAACAATTTTTCATCTCTAATTAATACCTTCTATTTAGAACTTTACATTACATGGAATTATAATAACTGGGCTAAAATAAAATGGGAAAAAAAAAAAAAAAAAAAAAAGAAGAGTCGTGAAGAAACGGATCCAGAGCAGATTTCATTCAGGATTTACCACACACTAAAAACAAGTCGCCTACATTTACGCACCTAATCATTTCTATGGTAAATTTCAATGCATGATATTTTCTATTACCAATGCCATGTCATAATTCTATACATAGCTAAATAGCAGAAAATATTTTCAGCAAACTTTGATTTACCTCTACACGATCCATAATTACGTAACCACCCATTATGCCCTACTAAACACTTGCAATGCAGAACTAGAAATAACACCAGGCTAGCCAATTCTCAGCCAAAATGACAGACCAAATTCTCATTCACTCGGCCATGCACGATACCATTTGCTTTCTATGTGCCATAACTCTTGCAAAATCAATTTTGTATTTCAAGCGCTGTGATACATACGGTGTGCTTTCATTGATGGACAGAAATTAATAAATGCAAACATAATACAGTAGAACCTCGCCAATCCAAACAGCTTGGGACCAGCACCCTGTTCGGATTAATGCAATTTTCGGACTAGTGAAGTATACATTTTATATTGGCTTCTAAATAATGGACACCAAAACTTAAATTAATATCATTAATTTTGGTTTTCTGGTGGTGTTCGGATTAGTGAGGTTTCAGATTAACGAGGTTTGGATCAGCGAGGGCTTACTGTAGTAAACATCTTAGTTATCCTAACTGTGTATTTCACATGATTAAAGGGGTATTGTATAAACAAATAGTCTTAAGTCCAATCTTACTGTTAATAAATCATTTATCTACATAATTAGTACAAACCACAGTAGCGGCCAAACAATTTACATGACCATCATGAAATTTAATAGTTCCAACATGTTCTAGTGAAGTCATGAAAAGAAAGAGTTCTAGATTCCGACAATTTGATATTCCGACAATATTGATATCCCTCTAAAATGCATGCTGTCAATAAAAGGGTTTGTCAGTAACTTGGCACAGAAAACGAATCATCTAACAATAACAGCTTAGATAAGATAATCGTATGTGAGAACCCTCAGCACCTGGTTGTTCATTAGCATTCTCAATGACATCAAGCTAAATCAAACATACAAAATGCTAGACAGCACTACAATATGAACCATCACTGCCAGACTAGCCTCAATAATAATAAAATAACCAAAACAATAATAAAAAGTTATTTAATACAAATAATAATAATTATATGAGAACAGTTATATATAGCACTATTTATTGTTGTTATTTTTGTTGTTGATGAAGTTACGCATATATTGTCCATTGAAAAATGTATGGAGGAAAATTGCCATTCAAATAAAACAGCCGGGGAAAATGAAATAGCACGGCTGGAGTTGAAATAATACAGTTAGCAAAGCACATGCGTGGGGCTGTTCGCCCTAGTAATGCTGTAGCTTTTGCTGAAAAGTTTATTTAAGGGGGAAGTAACCCACAAACTCATTAATTATTCATGAAATTTTATTTTCCATGTGGTAATTTGTGTGAATAAACAGAGATAGCATCTACATATAACTTACTTCCCAAGTATGTGGTCGATGAAAAATGTTGCTATTCAAATGAGCCTGCTCCACATGCTCCTTACAAAAGAAGGCCGTAGAACTACAGTCATCACAAATTGCAACCGCAAGCTCATCACACATCATGCATTTCGAATTAATAGGGGGGATTCTACTTTCCACAAGTACACGCTGAAGGTGGTCCCGAATCTCTGACCAATGCTCCGCAGCTTTACGCTGTCGATCAGAATAGGACTGGCCTTGGACAGCAGGGTTTTCATCAAAGGTGTGGAAAGTCATATCAGTTGTCAAGTCTGGAGATGTATATCTGGAGAGCTGAGCCAGTCCAGTGTCAGTGGTACCACTGGAAATAGTAGTAGTAGTACTACTACAGGGATTCACAGTAGGATTAGAGTTGACAGAAGAAGAAACAACTCTCCTGCGAAGTGGTCGCTTTTTGGAAGGAGAAACATCTAAATAATTAGTAGAGTACGACTTGCGACTGATTCTAGTCCTTTTCATATGCCAACCCAAAAAATAGAACCAACGCATAAACGTGCAGATTTACTACAATATTAGTCCCAGAGTTGGGGATTGAATAGTGTGTCAACCAGCCCTCTGCTTCGTGTAGCTACATGAATCTTGAGGGACAAATAGAGAGGGAGTGGAGTTTCTTGACTGTGACGATGATGTGCTGGAGGTTGATGAATCAACATTCCGTGCGTGCTTCCCACTATTGAACACATCATCTTTGGGTGCAGCTTGCCTAGCTCTGTTGTATAGAGAACACAGACAGTTGTTGTGGTACTTTGCCTCAATGGCAATCATGTCTCCTGCTGCAAGCTTGGCCAACAGTGCAGTGTCTTCAAGTTCAAGGGCACACTTCCGCACATTAGCATCCATGGAAATAGCAGAGGAAGTTTTGGGACATAATTCAAATTTTACATCTGGTAAAAAAATTATTACTTTGTTTTTCTTCGATGTAGTTAGTAGTTTGTTGTTGTTGATGATGATAAATGATATTGAGAAGTGGCTTGCAGAGGAATTGGAAACGTGTAATTTTAACTGTCTTAAGGGTGCTCACACATAGCAACGCGTGGGCGCCTTTAGTAGCGCACTCCAGCTGAATAGTAGCACGTTCACGCCCGCTCTGTAACAAATTAGTACCCATGAAATGCAGCTGTGCCTCACTTACCACTACGCATGTACTGATAGGGCGGGGCGGAGTCAACTTACAATAAAAAATTCTCGCACTCTAAAGTAATGGATCCAGAATCTTATCTTGCATACTGCTCAGGAATGGACTAACTGCCATGGTTAAAATATTGCCAGGGTTTAGGGTTACAGGGGGTCGACCCTATAACATCGAGAAATTTTAATGTACGGAATTTCACGGAAATAATCGACAATAGTTCACGTGGTTAGGTGAGTAAATAGAAAAGTAAAATTAAATTCAACAAAAACTCAACGTTATGGCATGCACGCACGGGTAAGAAAATGACATACAAAAAATCAGCTTCTAAACTACGGCGGTAGCCGTGCAGTAATGCCAAGAAGTCCAAAATGGTGACGGGGTATTTCTTGAGATGCGATCGACTTCCATTCTTCATTCTTGGTAAGTGCTTTCTCCTAGCAGTACATGCTGGCATGCATAAATAAAATAATTCGGGGGAAAAGCAGAAGTAAGTTTAACAAGCCCTAGCAACCGTGGCCTATTTGACGGGTTTTTCGCGCTCAAAGAGTGTGTGAGCACCCTTAAGCCAAGTAATTAAAGTAACATTATGCAGGGGTTAGGAGATGGGTACAGGGGTGTAGTCATCCCAAGCTTAGTCCTCCTACATTCCTACATCTGTGTTATTAACCTTCATTTCACATGAGCATGAGGGTTACAACACTCACTTGGTCTGTCTGTCAGTCAACCAACAGCAGATCTCAATTATATTTATTCTAACTATCTCACCCTTTATCTCACATTCCCCCACCTTCCCACTACCCACTGTTTACTTTCACTATCCATATGTGACAGGCTCTGCGAAAAGGTACAAATTCGCGGTATAGTAAAGGCTAGGGCTAGGGCTAGGGCTAGGGCTAGGGCTAGGGCTAGGGCTAGGTAACAGCCAAAAAGCCGAGTACTACTTAATAATTCCAAAAAAATTTTTTTTACCTCACAGTAATCTTTGGTTTTTCCTCTAACTGTGCGCCAAATTTGAATGCTGAATTCCACCAACTAGTGACCAAACGAGGCGCTTGAAAAACCTTGCTTCAACTAGGAATTTATGAAGAAACGCGTGAACGGAAATTAGAATTTAATGTTACGCGGAGATCGCACGGAAGAAATACGGAAGGTAATGGAAATTCCCTGCGATTAGGCAGCAGCTGCTCATTACTGTTATGGTTTCTATGGCTATACACTGAGCTTTATCATAAAATGCCATCTAAGAAAGCACTTGAGGCTCTTAAGGCTGTGAATTCAATTGTTTCTTTTTCTGCTGAAGATCAAGCTTGTCTTGAGGCTACAATAGAGGATTACTTCACTGTTCCTGACCCTAATGAAACAAGTTCAGATAATTCTGACTCTGATGAAGACAACAATACTGGTAAGAATTTGTATTAGATCACAATAATCATAATAAGCATATTAATTTAATTTACCAATAAAAAACCTACATTATGATTAATTGTTACAGATTGTGAAATGGATGATGTGCATGAAATGGATGATGTGCATGAAATGGATGCTGATTTATCACAGATAGAAGACAATGAAGCTGAAATATCACAGTTAGGTGACAATGCAGCAGAATTATCACAGTTAAGTGAAACTGAAGCAGAATCATCACAAGTCCATGATATACAGAACATCAAATTACAGAAGCATTAACTCAACTACCTTTTTTGTCAGACGTAAGTATCGACTATCGACCCTGTGACAAGGATGAAGACCACATTGTTTCGAGACTTATGTCTGCAGGATGTGGATGTGCACGCAAATGCCATCTGAACTTCAGTACTGAGTATGTCAGCAATTTTCGGCTTCACTGTCTTGAGCTTACAACACCAGAGTTAGATTTAGCTGTTCTTGGACAAATTTCTGCGTTCACTAATACAAGCTCTAATGTTTCAGACACTTCTCATACTGCCTCCATAAGAAAACATAGTTACTCCACCTACTACCATCAGAGTAGACAAGTTTGCTCTTCTATGTTTGGTAGCTACTAATACCCGGGACGGGACGGGACGGGACGGGACTAGCTACTAAAACCCGGAACGGGACGGGACGAACGAGACTATTTTACTACTATTAATTGTACAGTGTCATTACTGTGGGAGCGTTGCTAATTCATCTTTCTCGCCCCAAACTACCCCAACAAAGTGTTTATTTGCATCTGTAACTCCTCCCCCTTTGATTTGGGCCTCTTACCACATGTTCAAAAAGTTCGGACGCTTTAATAAACCCAACTGTATAGGCCCTATCTCTGGAACAGGTGTAACTACAGCTTTGAAACTTGGAAATTCCTCTTTCTGGCCCCAAACAACCCCCACAAAGTGTTTATTTGCATCTGTAACTCCTCCCCCTTTGATTGGTGCCCCTTACCACATGTTCAAAAAGTTTGGACGCTTTAATCAACCCAGTTGGGTGTAGTTTATCAGTGGATTTACACCACACTAGACTATACCATTCTATTGCCGTACACTTCCAGACTATATACATACAACCCCCCCTCTCTCTCTCTATCATGCCTAAGTTCCGCCCCATCAAACAGTATTAGCATTGGAAGAGCACCCCCACTGGTTAAATGACTATGCCAAAAATAGTGACCATCTTTCAATCACATCACACAAAAATACAAGATAGCAGTGCAGATATTGAAATTTAAGTAATAACAATAGAGTCCACAGCAAGAGATGATGAGGTAGTACCACTGTAGGGTAATGTCTTTGGAATAGACCCATCATCGTTTAGTACAGCATCATAGTGATTGTTATATATATGACATATTTCAATGTGGCTTTTGTCAGTTGTCAATGTGAAGTGAGGGTCCACTGGAAAAACCAGATTGGCTTGTACCAGCAGTTTGCGAATGTCAAAATGTTTTGACTCCACTTCAAATAAAATAAAGGAGAAGCTACGAAAAAGGCAGTTTCCATCACCAACGATTGAATGCCTGCGACGCGAATATATCCAGCCATCCATGGTAGACTGTTCAAAATCGGTATACCGATGTAGTTAGTATTTTGTTGTTGTTGATGATGATAAATGATATTGAGAAGTGGCTTGCAGAGGAATTGGAAACGTGTAATTTTAACTGTCTTAAGGGTGCTCACACATAGCAACGCCTGGGCTCCTTTAGTAGCGCACTCCAGCTGAATAGTAGCACGTTCACGCCCGCTCTGTAACAAATTAGTACCCGTGAAATGCAGCTGTGCCTCACTTACCACTATGCGTGTACTGATACAGGGGTGGCGGAAGCAATTTTTCATTGGTCAGGCAAAACTTTTTGTCATAAAATTCATTACTTATAAGTAATTGTAACCTGTTAATATTAATAAGTGAAATAATTGATACACACACATAGATACAATGGACATAGCGATCATTCAAAAATGTCCAAATACACGCAGTCGATTTTCATTAGAGCCAACAAACTCTTTAGCCACTTCGGATAAATCCATTGTTTTAACAATATCCTTATAGATGTCAATTATCATCAAATGGTTTAGTCTGGTTTGTTGCATTGTGCTCCATAGATAGCCTTTAACTCTCTTCATTGTGGAGAAAGACCGTTCACTAGCTGCATTTGTACCTGGTAGAACTAAAATTAGGTGAGCAAGCCAACATACTTGCTTGTAGAATACTCTTTGACTTGACGAAATATTACGTAGGAATGTGATGCCTTCTTTTAAGGTTATACTCTGATCGGATACACTGGAGAAACTTGAACCAAATATTTGAAGTTGAGTTGAAAGTTCACTTTCATTGAAATCATCTCCATACATGGTAATAACTTCTTGAAATTCCACCGAGTAATCACATTTGTTAGCAGCTTTTACAAACAATTGTTCAAGGTTTTTATACATCACATAACCGGGCTGATCAAACCTGTTTTGGATGCTTGTAACTGCAAGATCCAGGGCTTCAAAATATATTTGCCGATAGTGATCTTCAACAGTTGCTGAAAAATAGCACTCTCCATCTCCTATTTCAAGTCGCTTTGGTGCTTTCCTTTTTCATGGCAGCAATGGCTCATTAGTATCTGTTCGTTTTTGCATGCACTCCACATACTTCCAAAACAACTCAAACATACTATCACTTCTCATATCCTTTAGGGTCTGAATAGTTTTCTCAGCAATAGCCTGACCATCAGCAGCAGACATAGACTCAGCTTGAAGGGATACACTCAAATTATCAGTAATTTTTAATATTCTTTCACAAAGGTGAAGCCCAAATAGTAAGTGAAATTCAGACATTTGAACTTTCATGCCAATTATCCTTCCCTTGATATCTGCAAGTAAGCTCCCCTCCAAACTTTCTTCCCATAATAACTTTAAAACAGAATAATTCTCAAGTATGCTTCCAATAGATGCCCCCTTAACAGTCCACCTAGTAGGACAAAACGACCGGATTCCAACAGTAGAAATTGAATCACCCTCGGAATTAAGTCTGGCCTTGATTTTGTCAAACCAAACATTTCTTTTTGGTGAGAACTTTACTAATTTAGTTATTTCTAATGCAACTTCCATGGCATCACAACAGACCTTTGATTTCTTCATGGTAGTACTAACAGCTAAATTTAAAGCATGACCATAACATGAGTATACAGAGCACATTACTCTTCCAAAGCCAATTTTGCTGCTACACCATTCCTGCTACCACTCAAGTTACTGGCCCCATCATAGCACTGTCCGCGACATTGTGATAAGCTGACATTCATACGAACAAGTGTATCCTTTATAGCATGAGTAAGGGATTCAGCACTAATGTTATCCACTTTATAGAGACCAATAAAGTCTTCATGATCCTCTAGTTTTTCATCTACCCATCGAATGCAAATTGTAAACTGTTCGTTGTTTGCAACATCAGTGCACTCATCTGCCATTATAGAATAACAAGCACTTTCTCGTATATTTTGACTCAACCTTCTAAGAACTTGAAGGGCCATTATCTGAAGACATTCATTTTGAATGTCATGGCTGGTATGCTTGTTGGTTTTTCTTTTCATCCACTCTTTCACCTCCGGACAATCATAACAGCGAAGCAGCATTAACTCATGAAAATTACTTTCCATATCCTCGCGACGTCTTAAAGGTATGCCTTGACGAGCAAGAAAAGATAAATTCTGTAAAATAATTAAGAAAATCCTTCTGTTTCCTTCTTTTTCTTTTTTGTGTGCACTACTTACAACCTCTCCAATGTCACCTAATAACTCTTTTGGAAGTGTAGCAACAACTTCAGTGGCTTCTTTGTGAGTTGCACTTGTTTGGTGTTTTTTAAAAGCTGAAACACCTTCTTTCCAATAAGTAAATCCCTTCGAAATAAAAGCTGGTTCTCTTTTGGTACTGGTTAAAAACTTGGCCTCCATAGAAGCACTCATGCATACATGGCAAAATGCAGCATCTTGTTTGATGTCATAATGCAGCCATGGATATTGAATACACCAATCTGCTCTAAAAGACCTGTATTGTAAATCAATAGCTAATGATTATAATTATAGTATGCTAGTAACTCACAATAAAAGCTTAGCTGGCTGACTGGCCTCATTTAACAGTAGTATGGCTCACCTTTCATCTTTTCCGGTACCAAATTTACTCCTGGGAAACTTAAAACACTTGTTGGGGTGGAACTTGACTGGCACGCCACCACAAGAAGCCATATCTAACTCCTCTCCACAAGGAGTATCCACCTCGCCACCACCAGAAGCCATACCGTACTACTACCACACTTACTCACGATCGCAAGCCTATTAATAATTTTCTCACGATCGCAAGCTTATTTTAAAAAAAAATAGCGATAATAGACTAGAAGTGAAAGTAATTGCACGGTCGCTTCGAGGAATAAGTTAATACTTTATTTCTTTGGGACAAAGAGGGAAAAAAGTTTTTAACTGTGTGCTCCTGGATTGGTCCGGCGGCTGCCGGGTTTGCCGGGCCGGTTCCGCCACCCCTGTGATAGGGCGGGGCAGAGTCAACTTACAATAAAAGATTCTCGCACTCTAAAGTAATGGATCCAGAATCTTACTATATTATTCATTGAAGTAAGAATCTGATTGTTTTATCCTGCTTTGTTTTTATCACTATTCTGGTTATAACAGGGCTCAATTCGCAAGTGGTAGTGGTAATGAAGTCGTTTTCGAACAGCTATCACGGTTAGTATAGTAAAAATAAATACAGTGTTTCCAATTTAAAGAGTGGATTTTCTTAAACAACTGTATAGATGATGGATAAAACAATCAGATTCTTACTTCAATGAATAATATAGCTGTAGGATCTGGAAATACTTGGATTTCCACTGAGGTGGTCCTATGGATAGTGAAAGTAAACAGTGGGTAGTGGGAAGGTGGGGGAATGTGAGATAAAGGGTGAGATAGTTAGAATAAATATAATTGAGATCTGCTATTGGTTGACTGACAGACCGACCAAGTGAGTGTTGTAACCCTCATGCACACATAGAACGAAATACCACCTTGGCTATACAAAAGTCAATGACTCTTCAGGTCTTTGGTGCAGCAGTATGTTCTGGCATGGGTATTGTAGATGTCTGCAAGTTGTCATCCTTGGCGACTGGCTTCAACCACAAAGTTATTCACCGCTGGGCACATAATACTTTTGTTGACTTTTTTTCGCCCAAGTCATCCCTTGAAGATGTTACTGATCAGCTACTTGATAATGAACTTGAGTCTGAGAGGGGGAAACATCCGAAGTGGATAGCTTTAAATTCAAATGAGAACTTTCAGGTTGACGTTAGGAAGTTTGTTTGTGAGAAAGCATAATTGAGGTCTTCACCCGCTTTTAAGCGGGATTGGGAACGATCCCGCTTAAATGTAGATGTCTCCTACATGATCACAATCACCACCAAACACAACAAACAACATATTTTATTGTTGAACTAATATAATATTGGTATACAATACATCAAACATAATATTATTTCTATTTTTTTTTTTTTTTTTATTGATGGGAAATTGACCAAAAAAAATTTTTTTTTAAAGTATTAGTAGAGTGCCTAAATATTATTCAATTTTCTCAATCAAAAAATGAGGGGAATCTCAAACTCTTGGTCTATTTAGTGATATATGATTGCTATGGGGTTTTACCAGCCAGCATCGAGTTAAAAAAATAAACGCGTGTCCAAACAATTCGTGAACAAGAGGGTTAAAGAAAGCTGCTCATCATTTGCAGAGTCAGTTGCTTCGTCTGCAATTATAAAAAAAACATTGCTTCTCTTACATTCTGCAGTATCTTACTTCGAATAATGTCTCCACATATAAATATCATCTGATTCTGTATTTCTTTACTGGTATAGATAGCATTACGATCTGCTGTTTCCAGATGCTCGTTCAATACTAAATCTCCCGCATCCACTCTAAATTTCAACAAGGAATGAAAATTGCCCCTATTATCACTAAGATCAAATGGACCATCTTCTGCATGACCTCTGAAAGCTAGTCCCTGTTGCCCACAAAAAATAACTGTAGCTGTAATTGACCTTAACTTCAATCTATTTTTACTGATCAGTTTAGCTCGGCTAGAACTAATTTGCTGATCAATAGGTAGTATTTTTTACTCTTGCACAGCAACAAAATGTTATGGCTTTTTCTACTGCTGCTAGGTAATTCTTTTGTTCTACACCGGGTAGCTTCTGTGGCAAGATGTCCCAGCATTTGGTGTTCCGACAACATCAGGGCGATACAGTTGAAGTCGTACGGGTTATGTGGCTCAAGACAGCAGCTAAAACGCTGGCCGTGATAGGCAGCAGCGCCGTAAAACTTGAACACGCGGGCCTGAGATATAATCGTAGCTAAAGCAGCCATATCTACACAGAGTTACACTGACACCAAAATTCCAGCTGGGAGTGTCCCTTACCTAAACGCGTGGACCACACACCGCCGCGCGGTGACCCTTTTCTGATTTATGGTTATGTGGTAATGGGTCTGGCTATGCCAGACTAGTATGACCCCTTGCGTGCCTACCATTTTCCTCAACTGCAGACAGAATACTTTCTAGTGTGACCTTTTACCAAGTTACTTGAAAACAAGGTTTGTATAAAATTTTGCAGTAATTTAATTCTGACATGTTTTGTTCATTGGACTATAAAAATTAGATCATATAACTGAGTTAAATGTCTACTGGCATCAATCAAAGTTCTGAACCTTAGAGTAGTCCGGATGAGCTGTATAACAAATTAAATAAAGTAAAAGGAATATTGTGACCGTCAATGTACAAAATTTACCTTCCAACCAGTGGCTGCTAATCATCCACTTCTTTAGGCCTAGTGGAGGGTTACATTCCTTGGGTTCTCCCTGCAGGCTGTCCTTCCTTGGATTAGGCTTTTTTCTGCTCAGGAGTCTCCGCCCGCCTGTCTCGTTCATTTATGAAGCTATTTAGAACTATAGGATTGCAACAGAGGAAGTAAATAATATAAACAAGGTACAGCCATAATAAAAGCAATTGATATATTTACCCCAAGATCTCCACACAGGCTTGTGAACAACCATGTGTTCGCCTTCACTGTCACTCGACTCCTCGGACATACAATCAATTGTTATGTCTTTCATCCTATCCTTCTTTTCCTCAACCACAGCTTTTCTTCTACGTTCTAGTAACTGCAAATAGAACCAAAAAAAAACAAAACATTAATTACATATTTTAAAAATTAAAAGCATTTCCCACCTCTTAAAGGCAAACATTGTTGCCCACAGTTTATACTGCATGTAATATTTGTTTAACCACTTGACATTATGCTATACCTCCTTATCCAACCTGCACATCAGACCTGTTTTTTTTGTTTTTTTTTGTTTTTAATAGTATGAGTTACACACTTATCATCATTACTTCTCTCCCTGCATTTAATAACTATATGATGTGAGGTGTGAGATCAGGGAAAACATACCTTAATTCCACCAGCACCCAACCCCCCCAATAAAATCCTCCTTTTTAAATTGATACAATTTGTAGTAACATATTCAAGTATATTCTAGCAAGTAATTCAATTTTGATGTGCAATGCCTACTACCCTTGACGTCACTGCTGGCTTTCACCAGCTAGAAATGGATGAAGATTCCAGTGAGCTCACCACCTTTGTATGTCCCTTTGGGAAGTATAGGTATCTGAGGATGCCTTTCGGGCTGAAAAATGCCCCTGCAATCTTCCAGGCAGTCGTCGAAAATGTCCTTAAACCAGTTAGTGATTGTTGCAGAAATTATGTGGATGACATCATCATCTACAGTAGTAACTGGTCTGACCATCTATCCCATAGAAAGGTTATTGAGTGTTTGAGTGTTTCCGGTTTAACCATTAAACGTAGGAAATGTTGTTTTGGTCGTAAACATCTCGTGTATCTTGGTCACAAAATTGGCACTGGCCAGTTAGCAGTGCCTGAGCATAGAGTACAAGCCTTAGCAAACTTTGCTAGGCCCTAGACTAAGAAGCAGCTTAAGCCATTTCTAGGCTCATTCTCATACTATAGGAGATTCATCCCCGGTTTTGCGGATTGCTCAGCTGTGCTGACTCCGGCTGTGTCCCTCAAGGTTCCTCTCCGGGTTGTCTGGACGGAGGAGATGGACCTCATGTTTTGTAAGTTGAAGCATTTGTTATCCCAGTCATGTATGTTGGTCATTCCAGCACCAGATGTCAGATTTATCCTCTACACGAATGCCTCTGGAACTGAAGTAGGCGGGTGCCTTCATGTCGTTCAAGGAAATGACGAGCTTCCGGCAGGATTTTTCTCCAGGCAATTGAAACCGGCAGAAAAAAATTATTCTGTTTCCGAATTAGAGTGTTTAGCAATAGTAGACAGTCTCAAACATTTCGAGTATTTTGTGTATGGCAAAGATGTATTAGTTGTTACAGATCATAAGCCATGTCTGGCTCTGATTGATGGGACGTCATTGAACATGAGGCTGCTCAGATTTGCCCTGTCCCTGCAGACGTACCAGGCTACTATCGTCTACAAGCCGGGAAAAGATCTTGCCAATGCAGATGCCATGAGTAGGCAGTGTTGGACTGAGTTACCCTCAAATGCCGCCCATGGTGAATCAGATTCTACTCCAGGTCGAATCTTGGCAGGGGGAGATGTGGGCGGAGAACATAGACAAGAAAGAGATGAAGAGAAAGTCAAGAGATGAAAGAAGAAGATAAAGAACATTGCATGAAGAGAACATTTGTGTTGTGTCACGAATAACAATGGTGTACGTATTATAAGCATAGTGTGATTATATGTATGTATGCACATGTCATTTGGTTTGGTTCTATCCCGGACTTCCGGTGACCACACCTCATTTTTATTGTGCGCATGCGTGTCCCCTAGTACTATGCATGTGTCCATTCAGTTCCCACTATGACTTAGTTAAACCCAACCACTGAATTAATACTTCAGGAGGGCTAGCTTGCCTTGGGTGGAACTCTGGTGGCAGCGGTCATAAGAGTCTCTAAGGAATAGTTGTTGGAGACTTCGGTGGCTTACCTTATCGCTGAGTGCTGATCCTTACATGTGGGCCTGAGTACTTACCTTACCTGAAGTGAGTGACAGTGGTGTCACTTGGCGGCTTTTCGACCCACAGACACATAACGAAAGAAAGAATTCAGTGATTTAAACTAGGCTGATCCAAAAATTACCCCCATATCCCCACCTCATTGTATATCTTTAATGCAGAACATGCAAATTATACTATATATTATGTATACATAATATATTATGTAAATTTCTACATTTACAATAATATATCATATATATATATAATTGTTACTTACAGACTACTCTGCTGGAAGTTTTTGGGAAGGCGTATTAGCTACTGGAGCACATTTGTCTTCTTCTAGCTTCTCCACCCTAGAAGTCGACTTCTGTACCATTTCTTTAAGTTCCTTTTGCCCCCTCAGAATTTCTCCCAATAATCCATTGTTGTTGTCACTCTGGCTGGAACTTGGTGAGTTTATAGGGGTGGTAGCGCATGGGAGGAGGATAAACTGTATTCCTTCTTACGGGTGTAAATCTGTCATAAGTTAGCAAATGGCCATATTGGTGAAGGTACTCATCACAGAATGATACAATCAGAATTATCATAAAAATTCAATTACTGCTATAAAGTTTTACTCACTGACCCAGGAGAAGAATCATAGTAAGATTCACTTTCACTTGCTCCAGCATAATCCATGTTATATCAGCAGCGAATGAGAGGATATTGAATGCAAAGACACACACACGGCGGAGAACTAGTCTCTGTTACTTTGAAAGTAAATAAGAACATGCTTAATGGAAAACAAAAAAAATTAATTAGCAAAATTTGAGTGGAGGGATTAGGAAAAGAGGCTACCCATTGGAATATGAGTAAATGAAATAGAGGTGTTAGTAATATACGATTATTTAAGCAATGGCACAATAACTGTAACAGTTTCGTATACATAATCTTGGTTGTAACTTGTGCACACCTGCACACAATGTTATCCGTTAAAATGTAGTCTGAGGCAACAGCATCCTGTATTGGTTGCCATACTTGGATTTCAGTTCCAAACCAGTCTTTATTTGGATGATCTTCAATCCAGTGAACTTGCACCATGTATTCTTCTGTACTGGGCTCATGCAACTGGACAAATATTAACCAGCATTCATAATGTTCATGGGGAAGTATTGATTTTAAAGCAACCTGAGAATAAATTAGAGACCAGTTTTTCCATTGGTCTAGTGACAAATTTGTCAACTAAAGCTTGAATTTCATGAAATTGGGACTGATTTATTAAATCATTAGCCTTTCAAATAGACATCATCAACTTATATGTGCCCAGCAAAACATTGTGCATAGGATCAACTACGCTGTAATTAATTGTATCAAAATAGGGCAGTCGCAAAAGTTGGGAAAAGCGTACACCACAGTCTCTTTCTATTTTGTGGCGACATGATAATGTTTTTGCATTTTTCCAATCAAAACCCTTACTCATGTGTTCCTCTACACTACGCTGAGGCCATTCCTCCCTACAAAAGCCACTATATTCAGCGTTGGTACCCAAACTGTCAGTTGGAAAATATTTTAAGCACATTGACCATCCTTTTAGAGCACCGTGACCAACAAAACCTCCAACTTTTCTAGTAGCAGGGATATCTGAAGAATTGCAGAGAAGAGCTGTTCGTACGTTTTGCTGCCTGCACAAGTACCCATAGATACACTTTTCCAAGTTTCAGCAAATCTTGAACTATTGGTTCCAAGAATGAGTTGATATGAAGGCTTGGTTCACTTGGCCCTGGTATTATTCCACAAAGTATCATGTTTTCTTTTTTATATCTCATATGTCGTGGAAAGTTTAATATGGAAAGATAGACAGCTCCTATACTATTATAATTTATGTGTTTGTAAGGCTGAAACCAAACGATCCAAAGAAAAAAATTGCGGCCATCAATACCTTAAAATTCTTCCAGACTTGACCATCATATATATTTCCGGAGTACGCGCGAGAAATCGCGAATTTAATTTTAGGCGATAATCGGTTAATTACCTGGTCTTCTTCTTCCCTCACCCTCTTAATTGCAAGAATGTGATACTAGATTAATACTAGATTTTATGAATATAGATTGCTTCTATAAACATATTACTAGCAAAGAAAGGTTAAGGTTGTCATATAGATCCATTTTTTACTACTGTCTATATATCATATTAAAATAGTTGAAATCATGAACCTTTGTCAGTAGTACATAATCAATAGTATTTTTACAAAACGTTTCAGAACCGAGGTTCCTTCATCAGTTGTTTTTGACGGTACAAATTAACAATGCAAGGAGTGGTCACACCAATAGACTCTGTATGGACACCCGTGACCATGGTCAAATTATTTCACCTTGAAATTTATGCCTTGATCCCTTCCTTGACCTACGCCCAAATATAGCTTTAACCCCTTTACCCACCAATACAAAGGTCTTTACTATTATACATTTCGTCCTCTTCCGAGCTGTATCCCTTGACCGCTTTGAGCACTTTACCATACGAAATTTGGGCCTTGACCTCTTGACCCTACTTTTGACCCCTGTAGCGGGTGTTCGTACCAAATATATTTAATGTTCGCCCAGTCTCACCTACGTAAGATTAATTGCAAGTACTACAAGTATTTTAAAAATTACTCCACTTAAAAATACTATCGATTATATACTGACAGTGGTTCATGATTTCAAATATTTTAATATATAAAGGGTGCCCGCACACCGCCTACGCAATTTTTTGTTGATGGTTGCTATGCACGATTACTACTATTGTATATTACAGGGGCTTCTCCACTACAACACAAGGACAAAGTACCTGCCGAAGGAGCCGCTCACTAAATTTAGAGCGAATCTGGAGGAAATATCGGGGCCTGGTTATAAAATTTTGGGGCACTTTTATGGAGCGGTGCGGTAACTTGGAGCTCCGCAATTTGGTGCGCTACTAGCCAAGCCGATACTCTACTGCAAGACAGCGAGTTCTTATCCATTTCAATATTACTTTGTTATATTCGCAATTTTTTCTATTTATAAGATATTAAAAAATTCTCGTTGTAGTGCAGTTCATTTATTTAGGTTTACCCGTGTATAAAATTTTTGTGTCATTCTCATTATTAGATTCCAAGAAAAACTGACCAAAAATTTGGAACTTTAATTCCACTCGCAATTCTTAAGAAATAGCCCCCCTACGCGAGCAATTTTTTAAAAATTAGTTTGTATTGGTTCTAAAAAGAGCCCGCCTATATCAAGAGTAAACAAACATCAATACAACAATAACAAGAGAGTCCGAAGAGAGAGCAGTTTATTGGAGATAGCCAAAAATGAAGGTATTAGATTTGCGCAGCTTGGGAAGTCTTCGCTCCGCAGAAATCTAGCCTGGTGGATCCATCCACTTTAGTTCAGGTGCGCATAGTCCGGTGCAACTTGCTGCGTGAGCTCAGACGACGTATGGAGAGTTGCTGTAAACAAATAAAAAGACAACAAGAAGTTAATCTAAAACACCACAACTTCGCGAAGTATACTTCTGCTACTACTGCGCGATTGTTTTTGCTCGATTCTTATCGAATGATGGGGTATTGACGGGGAATAAATTAATGTCCGGATCTACAGGCGGTGCGCGTTGCTATGTGCGGACACCCTTAAATGTTAAGGTTGTAGAACAACTTCTCTCATCAGTATAATATTGTCCTCCTAGTTCGTCCCTTTGAGTGTTTTTTTTATATTAATTCTCAAGATGATTGAGTGATAATTTTGAATTCACGGGCTGCATACTCAATCTCATAATAATTATGCTGATGAGCAGATAACCTAACAACACCCAATTTCACCTGACAATTTTCAAATATTACCAGCATAGTGTGTAGAAATAGCATGGCAAGACTTGAAATAGTACAGTTAGCAAAATGAAATAGTATATGGAAGTGGGCATACGTGAGGCTGTTAGCCTTGGTATTGTGTATCCCACCACACTATTATTATTGAAGGACGACAATGATAGCTGATTACAATTTATTGCCTTACAATACAGTAGCTCTTCAATCCTAATACTGCAGCTTCCCATGTTAGTACACCTATGTAAATCCTAACGTGAAGCCACCATTACCTTAACAGCAAAAACTACGGCATTACAAAAGGCTAACAGCATCACGTATGCCAACTTCCATATACTATTTCACTTTGCTAACTGTACTATTTCAAGTCTTGCCATGCTATTTCATTTTCCCCAGTCTATTTCGATTGAACGGCGATTTTTCCCCATTCAGTTTTTCGACGACCCAATGCATGCCATGTACCATTACTTGTGGGGCGCTCTAATAGCGTAGTGTGATGAGCAAATGATGTCTATGGAGAGAAACCCTGGTAGAAAATCCTACAATCGAAGCTCAAGTTAGACGGGGTGGACTTACACCAACTAATGTTGATCAGAAACTTCTGCGCGACATCCAAGCAAACACTATACCACCACCTTAAGGGTGGTATCCGGCCCACGCATTTTCCTTAAAAATTGATGCTGAAAAACAACAACAAACTTCAAGCAATGGTGGCAATTCTTTAACATGCTGAAATTATTTAGGGTGATAAGTTGCAGAGAAACAACACGAAATGTCTGTAGAAGTAAATCGCTTCTAACTGGGCTTACGAACCGTCCAAGCTTTTCTGCCGATTCAAGACTCTACGGCTTCCTCCCATTATGTTCCCGCTTCCTACGTTTAGTTTTTAGCTATAGCAACTTTACTTTTTTAAATATCCGACCACTAAGGTCAACTTTGCTTCCCGGCACGCTATCAAGAAAATCTAAACGTAGGCCTGTTCACCTTACATCACCGAATTACTGTTCCAAATTTAAACTGCATCCCGTGACCGCTTATAGCTAAAAAATACTTGTCGCAAATTCACCCTCTTTGCAGGCGGCCGCAAATTGCAGCTGGGTCAAAACAAAGTGCGCGTGAAACTATAAAGCCCCCCCCCCCTCGGCCCGGATGTTGCATTTTGTGCCCCACCCTCCAAAGGTGCGCTCTGCTTCAGCTGCTTTTTAGCGAGAAGAATCACCTACGGCTACAGTGCTGTTGAAGAATCACCTGTACTGTTGAAGAAGCAGATGGCCAGTAAGGTAAGTTTATTATTATGTTAGTACTAATTATTATATATTAGAGGTATAAGCTAAATTATATGATGTTGAGAGAACATAAAGTGTTGTAGCTACTATATATTTATGGAAGTTGTATTTTTTTATCAAGGTTCAGCTTCTGGATTATTCCACAGACGAAAGCAGTCATCATCACCTCCTGTATGACAGAGCCACACCTTGCATTCAGGACAAAACCATTGAGTGTTTTTGCACTGCTTCTTTCTTAGACACGAAGTGCATTTTTCTCTCTTTCTCTCCGTTCCTGCTGTAGATTCAAATTTTCTTGGAAAATGTTGAACTGATAATAAAGTAAGATACTGGCCACCACACCTCCCAGCCTTCTGTCTGGTGCAGTAATTCTCTGTCAGTTGAAGAGCTAACTTCTCACGAAAAGATTTTATGTTGATGTGCTTTATTCCTGGATTATTAAGTTTATATAAAATGAAGGAATTTGTTACTGCAACTCCAAATAAGAAGTGAGCACTATATCTATAAAACTTTCGGCTTTTGAAGTTGGATTGATAGTAGCGACGAAGTTGGTCACCTCGATCCACTCCTCCCATATACTTGTTGTAGTCAACCACTGCTACTGGACAAGAAACTTCTTTGCGGCTTCCATCCTTCTGGCGACGAAGAACGGTACCAGTCATCGTGGGATCACATCCTGTAGCCATGACATTTACCGTATTTCGATCCAGCCATGCTGAGGCTATGATATTATCAGATTGCACTGTGATATTGTCACCCCTATTATGTGTATAAAAAGTGAATAAATAAAGTTCTAAATGAATTATTGATTACATTTGTTTCAACCGTGGATTTTTCAATTCATCTGGAAACCCCAACCTGTCCCTTCTAGCACTACCACACCCATAAATTTGGATGTATTCCAAATCACAGAGAAGTTTCTTGGAAGTAAAAAAATTATCAAAATAAAGATGATGCCACTATCCATAGAAATCTTTCGATAAATCTTTTACTACATTAGCTCCCAGCCCTCGCTCTACATGTACTTTGTGACCTGTATAAACTTCGAAACGACTGAAGTACCCATTGCTACTATCACCTAATACCCAAACTTTTATCCCCCTCTTGATAGGCTTTTTAGGCATGTATTGTTTTAGGCTGGACCTTCCTTGAAATTTTATCATTGCCTCATCAACAGCAATATGTTTGGACGGATTGTATAGTTCAGCACAGCGAGACTCTATGTGCTCCAGTAGTGGCCTAACTTTACCAAGTCTGTCATACTTGGTGATTCTCGTGGAGCTAATGATGAGTTGTCAGCAAAATGAAGGTATCGACTGATCTCTCTATATCTTCTTCTTGAAATTTTGTCAGCGATGGAAGAATAATGATATACTGGACTTTGCTTCCAATAATCATCAACTGATGGCAATTTAGTCAACCCCATGAGAATAGTGAATCCAAGGAATGCCTTGATATCAGTGACATCGATGGGTTTCCAACTATTAAACTTCTGGATTCATAACTTCTTTGGCGTATCAATTGGACTCTATCACGATCTTCTTCAAACATTCTGCTGTATAAAATAGCTGAAAATTTTCCAATTCTGTATCTGGAATGTTGACTGTAGACCAACTGCGGATGTATCAAAAGAAGATGGCTTTGAGGCTACTGAAGGAGTGTGAGGTGCTGTAACTTCGTATGAAGAACCAGGTTCTTGTGATTCCAATGCACCATTCCGGATATTTTGTGATTCATGCTCTAAATTATTTTTTGAAAATTTTGTTTACATTTCAATTAAATAAAACTATTATCATATTTACCATACATATCTGTCTCCACACACTCTAACTTTTCTTCAACACTTTCTATATCTTCCTCTGCACTCTCCCCTTCACCCCCACTCTCTAAATCTCCTTCTGTACACTCAAACTCTTCATCACTACCATCTACTATTGGTTCATTTGGGTCATCATATTCAGGTTCCTCATTATCAACCACAAAAGAAAGTACTTATTCAGTGGAGAACACTCTTGATGCCATTTGAACCTTCATATAATTAAAAAATTAGTATTGTATATATAAATTAGTATTGTAACAATTTTTTAATTGTATTGTAAATTAGTATTGTAACAATTTTTTCTTGGGACATATTAAATTTTTAAAAAATAAAACCATATTTTCAACCCCAAAAATCTCAATAAAGTTCTATACAACTCCCCCCCCCCCCATGTAGATATACTGATAAGATACTTACACCACTATAGAAACCACAGAGATTGTAGACTCTTAGCTGTACCGAGGTAGTAAGCAGCTGTGCGTGGAAACGAATTACCTGCTTTCTCGTACCCTAAATCGGGTATTTGGCGCTTCACGCGCGTTGCTAGTGCGTACCCAATATCGGATATTTGGCCGATAATTGGTTAACACTTCCCGCAGCCTTACCAACGGTTGCTATGGGTCTCCTCCCTTAAGCCTGCAGCAGAAGATTTCCATAACAGAATTGGAGTCAGATAGTGAGCCTGCTGTTAGTTTGACAGCATCTAAAGTGAAGTCCAAAAGTACTCACAGAAAAAGTGGCTTCACTTCATCCTGGCAAAAGAATTACCCATGGTTGTTGTATGAGAGAGCTATGTACAGCAAATTGTGTATACGGTATGGCAATTTCCCTCGTAATGATAGTGGAAAATGGGTCAAAGTTGGCTGCACTTCTCTGCACATGACAAGCTTTTAAAGCATGCTGCTTTAGCGATGCATCGTGATTCTGAGATTAGTACATTGAAGGTCATTGCCAACCACAATATCCCTTAGCACAAGCACAGAGAAATACAATATCCAGTTTTTAAATTGATCTGCAGTAAAAGCTGAGAACCCTGACCTTATTTTCAGTGGAATCCTACCTATATCAGCAGGCAAGTCATAAGAAGCACAAAGTAATGCACATCGTATTAATTCTTTAGTGGAGGACCCATATAATTATATTCAACAAAATTCCCTCCCAAAACTCATTTAGTTCATTTACCAGAGGCTTCAAGAAACCGTTAAGATTGGTAGCTTCGGAAGGTCCAGGTAAAATACCTACTAGCAGTACATTCTCAGGTTTGTTTCTTAAATGTCGAGGAAGATTCATGACAGTTATGTAAATTGCTCCAATTGAGTATTCAGAATGTTTAAAGGGACGAAACCAGTCCAAATTGATCATCAACCCCAAGCAATGGCGTTGAGAAAGAAAATAATGTTTTGAAATTCTAGCCATAATTATATCGCCATCATATATATCACTCAACTTGTTCTGAGATACTGTTCTTGAGCGCCATGCTTCACAATCAAGTAGAAAAGATTCTTGTACAAACAACTTTCCAAGTGCATCTTTAATTGATACATAGCAGTATGTTAAGTATGGGTATAACAAGTGTTTTCCACTTGATAGTTTCACGGTTTTTAATAAAAGTGAATTACAATGGATGATTAGGAAAAATGTCGGACTGTGCATGGGATAGTCGTTCAGAGGATGAGTTTGATGAAGGGGACATTCGCGAGAATTGTGACAAAGGAAGTGAGCGGCTGGATGAATCACGTAAGTATAAAAAAGTGCACTCTGCTGTGTTGAGGGCTGGTGTGGCAGTTTTAAACTTTCCCAGTCTTTTTCGACAGACTTTAGTAATAAAGACAGTAAAATTTGCTCTTCCAAGGTATTTAGTAGTATAAATATTATTTTAAAAATCTAAGGCGGAATACTAACTTATGCAGCATGCTGAAACAGAGCAAAAAATATTAAATTTGCTGTGCTACGCTAAAAAATCAAGGACAAATTTATTTATAAGCTTCAACTGCGCGATTGTTTCTGCTCGCGTATTATCGAATGGTGGGGTATTGCCAGGGAATAAATTAATGTCCGGATCTACAGGCGGTGCGTGTTGCTATGTGCGGCCACCCTTAAATATTTATTAATTTATATGTTAATTTAAAGGTGCTGGCACACCGCCTACGTATCCGCCCCCGCAAACTCAGTAGCTAAGTCAATTATGTTCTATGGCCCAAGTTTGTATACTTTCTATTCTTTGCTGCCTACTCTCTACAGCTACTGTGAAGTGAACCTTTCCAGAAGCAAGCTTACCTGAAATTAGACTCCTATGGCAAGAAACACGGAAGGCATGAGCCCTCCAATTTCACACGCTACAGAGGGAGCTACAGCTTCATACCTCTCATGGAGGAAAAGGGGGTCACCTCCGCGTTAGCAGTGCATGCTGGACTGAAAGGTCTGTGCCATGAGGGCATTATTGAGTCCATTGAGATTAAGGTGCAATAGGGATATTGATAGGGACATTGCCTTAATATAACAATTACCTTAATTGAACATAATTTTTTGACACCATTTAATTTATTTTTTGAATTTTAAACAATCAACACAATGCACAATGAATATGAGTAACTAAGCTAATGTAACTGGACGAAAAAAAAATTGATTTGATTATTAACCCTTTCGTTCCGGATCCCGCTTTAACTTACCGTTTGACTTACTGTCTTCTCCTTTTTTTATAAAATCGCCAGTTCAACTGGGGACCTCCCTATTACGTACAGTCTTAGGTAATGCTTATTACATCATAGGAAAAAAATGAGCATGTCGTGTGACCCCGGTAACTATGCAAAAAAAATTTTTTTGCAAAGTAATTTTTTGGAATATGGTGTCTAGAAGTTACAATGCGGTGCAAGTTTTAGACTTGCTTGATGCTGACTCTAGCGACTCAGGATCAAGCGGAGAGAAAGGAGACGACATCTAGGGCTATAGGAGGCCCTGTATCAGGGTTGGTGGACCAGACCCCGTCAACTCTGATACTGAAAATGGGAGTCAAGAAGATGATCGAGGTAAGCTTGTCTTTCTCTTGTCTTTCTCTTGAAAAATAGCAAGCTTCTGTTGTGGAAAGGACTCATTTATAGCTATATTGAGATAGAGTAAGCTGTTTAGCTATAATATATATAATTATATATATTATTGAGTTTTGAGATTTGAAAGTGGCTTGTGGTTTTTGGAACAAATTCAAATTTTCAAAAAAATTAAAAAAAGTTTTTACCACATATACTACTAGGACCAGATGTGAATGCAGTCACCGACCCCGATTACGCAGATGAGGGGACAGGAGCAGAGTCTTCCAGTGATGAAGGAGAGGATACCGGACCTGAGTCTTCCAATGATGAAACACGAATAGGCAGCAGGTTCCAGTGATGAAGAAGAGGAAGTGGCTCCTCCTGCTCCGAGTTCTGGACGTCCTCGCAGTCGGAGAAGGCGGGAATCGAAGAACAAGAGTCGGGTGGATGAGGTAGGGGGAGAGTGGAAGAAAGATGACAACACACCCATTGATATTCCATAATCTTTTGTGTGAAGGACCACAGACTTTGATATTTGTGGCTGCTCCTCCCCCCCCCCTGAACATCCCAAAAGTTGTAATATGTATTGTTATTGTCGTTGTCGTTGTCTGTGTTTTTGTGGTGTTGTAGTGGAGCTTCACACTCGATGTATATGTGTGTGCGTGGAGTTGAAATGTTATTCTGGCGCTTCCAGATCTAACCGGGGAGGGAACGAACTCGGGGGGGGGGGTGGGGTCTTTTCCAATCGGGGCTACTATGCCCATGTAAGTTGAATTTCATGTATGTGTGTGTGTGTACACCAGTCAATTTATATTATACATTTATTTTTATGATCTGTATTCACCTGTATCTTCTTTTTTCTAGTGTGTGTATGTGTGTGCGTGCATTTGTGGAATGAGAGAGAGCAACCATGGACAAACAGTATATGGCGCTTCCGTATACAACCTGGGAGGGAACTCTGGATCTTTTTGGATCGTGACTACTATGCCCATGTAAGTTGAATTTCATGTGTGTGTGTGTGTGTGTGTGTGTGCACCAGTCAATTTATGTATAATAAATTATACATTTATTTTTATGATCTGTATTCACCTGTAGCTTCTTTTTTCTTGTGTGTGTGTGTGTATGTGTATGTGTGTGCGTGCATTTGTGGAAAGAGAGAGAGAGCAACCATGAACAAACAGTATGTGGCACTTCCGGATCCAACCTGAGAGAGAACGAACTCGGTCTTTTTCGGTCTGTGACATCATCCATGCCAAGTAAGTTGAATTTCATTTCAACTTACTGATATTTGGGTGTCCAGCTAGGGCTGGGGGGATTATGGTACAAGAATGTCAGTGAAAAGTAATGACGGGGGAGGGGGGGTTATGGTACAAGAATGTCAGTGAAAAGTAATGACGGGGGAGGGGGGGTTATGGTACAAGAATGTCAGTGAAAAGTAATGACGGGGGAGGGGGGGGGCAATTCAGCGAGGCCAGCTGTTATGTTACAAATATCATTGTTGTCTGTGTTTTTTTTGGTATTGTATGGAGGTTCCGGATCCTAACCTGGGAGGGATCGTTCAGTCTGTGACACCATCCATGCCGGGTAAGTTGAATTCCACGTGTGTGCTTGTACTGCTTTTCATTTTCAAATTACACTTTCTCAATACAACGATTGTTTCTCTCATGTACAGTGTGGAGTATACATACCAGGGGTTCATACAGTGGGAGGAAAGCCCTGGGTTCCCCCCTAGAATTTTGGGAGGTGAATAGAAATGAACATTTTGGAAGCATTTATTTTTAGTCTGATATTGTATCCCATTATGTTTCTATCATAACTGAGCCATTTAGTGCATAGGACCGAACACTGATCATCAGTGTGAAGTATAGACTCTTATGCAAAGATGTGCATCAAAGTAGTGTAGGTTCCAAAAAATGGGTGTGGCGAAGTACACTCGGAGCCCAACCCCCCCCCAAACAAAAATCCTGTATGAAACCGCATACAATACATCATAAAGTTGCAATTATATAGAATCATGAATAATTTGTTGTTTGTATTACAAATATCTTTGTTGTTTGTGTTTTTGTGTATATGAAATTGTTTTGTAGTGGAGCTCGACGTCTGATGGCATACGTTCCTTGTGGACACTCATAGATGTCTCCTACATGATCACAATCAGCACCACACACAACAAACAACATATTTTATTGTTGAACTAATATAATATTGGTATATAATGCATCAAACAATATTATTTCTATTTTATTTTATTTTTTTATTGATGGGTAAAGTGGACTTTTTTGGGAAAAATTTTTTTTTTGAAGTATTAGTAGGTCAACTTTGCTTCCTGGCACGCTATCAAGAAAATCTAAACGTAGGCCTGTTCACCTTACGTCACCGAATTACTGTTCCAAGTTTAGACTTCATCCCGTGACCCCTTATAGCTAAAAAATACAGCCCGCTAAATCAGGCTTTTTGCAGCCGGTCGCAAATTGCAGTAGGAGCGTTTGGAAGTGCGCGTGAAACAGAAACGCCCCTAAATGTTAGTGAACAAACGCCCCGCCCACTTGACTTCGTGTGGGATTGTTTACCTCGTAGCTCAGCTGCTTCAAACTTCTTTCTGCTTCGCTCCGTTAGAAGACTGTCCGGTAGTGTTATGGAGAGAATGGCCGGGCAATTCTGTCGAGGAACTACTTAGCTACAACGTGTGGATTTGGAGGCAGTGAAGTCGAAGTCTTTGTCTGCCGCTGCTGGCATCTGAAGCGCTTAGCAAATTATACAGATCCTTCTTGTACAACTACACCATGACTGTAAGTGAAGTAGAGTATGGTTTAGCGGAACAGTTTAGGTGGATAGCCTTAGTTTTTTACCCCATTTTAGAGATTTGTGGAATACTACCTTTTGTTTTGTTTGAATTTTAATGTGGTTTTCATTGCCTTTAGCTCATTTTATTTGTTATGCCTAGCCTGTGCTGGCAGGGTTTAGTTGAGCCTCATAATACTTCTAAACATGTGAGTTTGTGTATGGATATCCAGGTGAAATCCTCTGTGAGGTAGTGGCTCTGAAAAGAGCCGGTTTGAAAAAAATAAAAAACACAGAAACAAAGAACTACGAGCCACGGCTGCACTGGAAATGCTTGGACAGCTTCTCCTGAAGAGGCTTGCTGTTGATGCCTCGGTCCTTCAAGGTACGCACGAATTCTTCACGGTCCTTGCATGCTTGCCTGAGTGGTTCCAGGTCACCATAGCCCTATCCCATGCCATCCAGTTTCTTCGCCTGAGCAGAAGTGATGGTGTGCCTGCCAAGCGACCTTATCAGATTTGTTGTACGCTGGAAGGATCTCTTCTGCTGAAGCCACATGTCTCCTTCATTTCTCGGCAAACGGATTGGAAGCTGAGATAGGCAGTGCACAAGGAGTGGATGGGTAACCACGGATTCTAGTGCTTGGACATCTGGCAGAGCTCTATGTGCTCCTGCAAAGTATATAAATGATAGTTTACTTCCTGATGATGTGTAGTAAATTGTAATTTTACATTCTAGGTCAGTCCCAAGAAAATGTTTGTGGAGAGCTCCAACACCAAGTGTACGTCCTGAAAGATTACGGTCTCCATCCTTCTTCATCTAAGACAGGTAATTAACATAATATATATATATGTATATATTGCAGCCTTGATTTATTTGCATATACATTTCGGCATCATGTGAGAATTCTGTATTCTCCTATATTGACTCTTGTTATTGAATGCTCCAAGTAGTTCTTGCATAGGGAGTAAAATCAATGAAAATTGTTTTGCTACCGGTTGAGTAAAAATGTCAAGTCAGTAATAAATCACTTATCACACTCTTCGTACAATATGGGAATGATATTTACTCTCACTCCTTATTTTCCCATATTGTACTCTGACTCGTGTTATAAGTATTATATATATATATATCATGCCCTGTTGTATTGTCTGGTAACTAGGGAAACAAACTTTTCGCAAAAGTGGTAACGTGTCACTGAAATGGATATTGTTGTCCTCAAAGACAGAGACAGTCAACTGCCTTGGACTTCTGCTAGTAATATCGGGAAGTCGAAACAGAAACCATTGTGGGCCACCAAGACTGTGAAAAATTGTAAGTTAAAAACAGTATTGCATATATATTTTATACAGTATTTGCTTACCAGGATAATGCACAGTGTCTGTATTGTCACTGAAATACTCTGTGGTTGATTTTATCCACCTTAGAAAGTGTGGCAAAACCTTCGACAATGGTTTCTCGTTTCTTAGTGAATTTGCCGTTATCCCAGTCAGTTTAGAAACTATGGCACACAAAATATAATTTAAATTGATTCATACTGAGTAAGTTAGACATACCAGGTGCTGAGATATGTTTTGACGTCTTCACCAAGCTTGAAAAAGAACCGTCACTAAGAGGCACAGGACTGGCTATGACCTTGGCAGCAATGTCAGTGATGTGGTCATTGTAAATACTTAGTCCAGTTGTCTCGCAGTCGTAGAGGAATAGCAATGGTTCTGCATCACTTGAGACCTCATTGCACTCTGACATCTTCACTGACTGGACTAAGTATTTCCGTTGCTGCACCACCTGGTTCAATTGCACCATCTGGTTCGGTTGACACACTGTCACCCTGTCCATCCCCAACATAGTCCCCGGTAATGTTTCCTAAGCCACGGATGGAGTCCATGTATGCCTTTTCTCTTTCATACCTGGCCTTTTTTGCCTTCTTCTGCAGGTTCCTGCAAGTGGGAGGAGCACTCATAGCATGGTATGTCTAATGATCAAGATGTGTCAAGATTTGTACCTTTTGTGGAGGTTCTCCTTAGATGAAGCCTTCTGTCGCTTCTTCTCCCAATCTGCCTGCTCCTTCAAGACAGACCTGGCTGCATCCACAGGAATGTCTATTCCCATGGATGCCAGGCAGAAAGCCCTCCTCACGGGACCCAAGTTCTACCACAAAAAAGTTAGTTTAATTTATTTATTTAATAATATTATTTGTGATTGTTCATATGAAAACCAGGCATAATGCGATCCCACAATAACCAATTTACAGACAGGCTTTTTAAATGTTCGTTTCCCGACAATGATGTATGCGTGTCATGCTCAGTTTCTAAGGCAGCTTATAGGGTTTTCATTAATTTGAACCACACCCATTACCATATTGCTTATGGTCAGATATTATTATATATATTTTTTATTATTATTACATTATTATTATAGTATTATTATAAATACCTTGTGGCAAATGGCCATATTGGTTTTGCACACGTAGTGCTTGTGGCCCAAATCTGTTCTCTTGCCTCTGTACAAAAGAGCTAGTCCATGAAACCCTTCCACGGCATTGGTGGTCAGTCGGCCGTGGTTGGATACGTAGTCCTGTGGACTGGTTGCCATGCTGTCCAGCAATGCCTTGAAACTATCGGCCTGGGCTTTGCAGTTGAAAAACTGCTTGCTCTTGTATGCCGTGCCATCCTCGTTCAACTGAATATATTGTTAGAAATGAATTGGCAGGTTATGCGTATATTTTTCTATTTACCTCATTATGATGACACCATTTCGATGTGTGGCTGTCTTGGCAGTAGTGGGCATAAAAGTTCACGATGGCTTCTGAAAATGATTTCAGTGGGTCTTGGTCACCTTGAATCACATCTGAAGAAATCAGGTTACTCAGTGACGCCTTGCAGTGATTTAAAAAATCCTCAGGCATCCTCTTGCAATGAAACTTGCTGGCTCGACACTGAAATTGATAAGAATTTAATTTAATTTACATAAAATAATTTAAGAGGACAACATACCTCACACTTGTTCTTTTTTAATTTCTCCAACTGTTTGTGGAGATTTTTGGTGAAGTGGTTGGAGCAGTAGGTCACTGTCCCTTCGGGGAAATGCCTACAATATATGGCATTTGTGGTCGAATCTTTGTCTGTGACAAGTTCTTTTACCACAAATCCAGCATCCTTCACATTGGTAAGCACTTCCTCTAGCATGTCCGCCTCTGCTCCGCCTGATGTTCCCACCCAATTATGCCCTGCACCCGTCTTGGTTCGGTGTGTGAACCAGGCCACGCCTCCACCATAAAAATCATGTATGGTTGCCGAGGAATTGTTTGAATAGTGCCCTCTAGTTAGATAAAACCCATCAAAAGACGCTACCCACTAATCCCCGTCTCCTCGCTGTTCTATTTTCTCCCTTATGTGTTTGCAGGACCATTCTGCCAACTGCGTGACATGTGGCTCCAGACGCTCGATTATTCTCTGCCACTGTGACTTGCCACAAGATGGAAGACCCAACCATCCACTCAGTTTAGTGTAGTCTGCATGTAATTGGCCATTCAGCAAGAAAGACAGGGCAGTGTAGTGCTGTTTCCACGACCAGGCTTTGTCATGGACACGAAGGGTAGGTCCAGACGTCTGGAATTGAATTGCTGAATTCTAAACAAATTCAGAGAGTGTGGCGACATCAAATCTCAACCCGTTTTGTTGAGCTATAGCTGACAACTTCTCAACTGTGTCTTGGACAAGTTCCTGCGGAGTTGCAGGAGTTTGAAAAACTTCAGTAATACTTGGAACTGGAGAAACAGGCACTGAAGAGACTGGAGTTGAAATCTGTATGTCATTCATGGCAGGAGATTCAGGGTCTGGATCATTTGAGACCTGAACTGAAATTGAAAAAACTTCAGGAGCTGGCTGATATTCAGGAGAAGGGGGTGGGTCCACAACAACTTCAGATGATGACTCCTGCCCAGCAGAGTTAGGGACAGCGAGACTATTGAAAGGAGGCTCATCATGAGAAAGACCATCAACAGTGGAATCACTAGACACCCTGTCTGTACCATCTAGCACTGCGTTTCTCTCTATTCAGACAAGAATTTTAATATTTATATGTATTTTTGTAATTTTTATGGTGTATTTGTTCATCATTTACCTCTCCTCAAAGCACAAGTCTTTTTCCTAATTTCTGTGGCTGCACTAAGAGTCCTCTTCCTTTTCCTTGAAGGTATAGTTTAGTGTTCCAGGCCAGTTGGTTGTAATAACAACGTGGTCAACGTGGTCAAGGTTCACCACGCGTGGTCGCACTTCCACTATGCTACCGCTAATATTGCAATCAGTGGTTATGCTACGCGCTAATATTGCAATCAGTGGTTATGTTTGCGCGGTGCACACGGAGCTGGCTTGAGGTGAGCTTTCTGTGGTTGTTAACACTTGTTCGCGCATTGAGGCCTTGGTAACCGGTTGCCATGGGTCTCCTCCCTTAAGATTATCCTGATCAAATTTTGAATAATCAAGCCCTAACTTGGCCATATACACATGATTACGAATGTCTTCTAAAGTAGGAAAATAAGATATATTCGTTGTGTTCGGACACTTGTCTTTTAGTGCAGATCAAACATACTCCCTTAACACTCGTCTAATTTCCTGAGGATTCGTAGCACCTTCGCGTACTAACATTGTAATTTTGTTTGAAACAGTAGGATTAATTCGTTGAGCCATTCCAGCTTGTTCACCACAGTTGTGTCCAATATGGGCATTTAGCAGTTACTGAACATGGTGTTTTTTCTGTATTTCAATTTCTTTTATCTTTTAGTAGAGCATCACTGAGTTCTTTTAATTTTGATGCTCTTAAAATACGTTGACCAAATTTTGACAATGACTGTAAGCTTTCTTCACTTACACTATACTGTGGAAAAATATACTCACGAATTGTGATTACTGCTGGGCAATTTCTTTTTTTAGTTGTTTGCAGGACTACCATTCGATCTGTGGTCCTCTTCTTTAATTTAAAATAATGGGGACCATACTGGCAATGTAGCTTTCATATTGCAGTCGGTCGAAATGGTGTGTCTTGAAAAGAAATACCATTTTTGCTCCAAAATAACTTCTGATTCTGTTTATAACAATTATAATAATAACAAACATGATACTTGTCAAATACTGATATCTATTTGCACATTAAAATTTACAACTTTAGTGCTGTATATTACACAGATATATCAGAAGGGGTTGTAAAAAGTGAAGTGAGCTAGACACTCACATATTCATTAATTGGAAATTTTCTGTAATATTTGTGACCATTGTATGTCACCTCTTTCTATTCAAGTAGAGTCATGAAAAATTATCATTTTTTTAAAATAATTGTATACTACACAATGGTTGCCATTTAAGTCAGCGAAAGGAGCTAAGTTGTGTCTTTGTTTAGCAAATTGGCCCCTTAGCTCTCTTTGTTAATTCTAGTGAGTATTTCTATAAGGTAGATACTAATATATATTACACTTTATCTTCTCTTGAGTAGCATATCTTAGCTTTCCTTCTAGTTCGATTTTTTTTTTAATTGAATTTGTCACCTAATTTGCTTGATGAGTAAAGTGTTGCTGTTGATTGCCTAAAACTGCCTGGTATATTTTATATATCACCCCAATTTTTTGTTTACACGCTCCAATGACATAGTGCTTCCTGCAATTAAAAAATCAGAACAGTATTAGCAGTATCAAAATCTTTAGAACTTTTTTCTGAACCCACTACTTGGACTCGCAATGTTTGAACAGTTGTCTGCCAACATTTTCATTTATAGTACAGAGATTACATAATATTATTAGACTTTAAATTAACTGAATATTCTATATTTCTTTTTATTAGTTCCTGTTTCAACATGTTTGATTTGATGTTAAAAGTCTCAATTTAATGCTCACAAAACTAGCTGGAAGACTTACAATTTGGTCTACATGTCCTTTAAGATTGGAAGATGTTCTAGTACCACCCCAACTTGTTACAGTCTGCCTTTTAAAGTCTTCCAAAAATTCCTCAATGGAATCAATAATGCCCTCATAGTAGTACAGACCTTTCTTTTGCAGCCTATTCATCCAGCATTCTGCCATAGCCAATAATTGAAGCAGTACAACTGCTAACGTAGAGGCAACCCCTTTCCCTCCATAACAATGTGCGCGTGCGTTTAAATACACTTGGTGGGTGTGGTTCCATCACTTCCGTCATGGAACAGTGTGAACTAAGTGATTCCCCGATTCCTGTCCCTAGCGTCTTTCCTCGCTGCTACGCTCGCTCGCCAATTATTGAACTCAGTACCTTGGTATGTTGTGAGCACTTTGCATATGCCCATTTTCATGAATACCTAAAGTGAATGTTAGTAAATAATCACTGACAAACAAAAGTAGCTGTACATAGCCTTGCATATTGTAGAAGCTTCTTTATCAGGGATTGGAATAGCCTCCACAAACTTCGTCAAATAGTTTACTTAGTGTCATAATGTATCTGTTGCCCTGATGAGACACTGGTGAGATTGGTCCAATCAAGTCTATACCAATGTGATGCCAATACAAGGGAAAACTACAGGCACTGGGTGAAGTTCAGGCTTTGCTGTACTCAATTTTCTTTGGCAGGTATCACACACAGCAACCTGCCACACAAATCAATAAGCAAGCAAGCAAGTAAGGAAGGAAGGAAGGAAGCAAGCAACATAAAGCAAGCAAGTAAGCAAGCAAGCATTTATAAATCATAAATAATATAGAATTAATAAATAATAAAGATATAATAAAAATAAATAAAGAATAAATAATAAATATATAGTACGTGATAAATAAGAATAATAATGACTAAATAAATAAACAAATTAATCATTTAATTAATAAGTGAATTAATAACAGAAATAAACTACATAATAAAATATATAGATAAATAAATAAACTAAGAATTAAAAATAATAAAATAAATAATAAAATAAATAATAAAATAAATAAATAAATAATAAACTAATAATTAAAAAAATAAATAAATAAAAAAAAATAAAAAAAATAAAAATAAAATATAATATATATATATTTTTTCTTAATTTACCATTTCTAGGATATCCTTAGTCATTCCTGGCCAGTAAAATCTTTCACTTATTCTAGTCAAGGTTCCTGCCACACAAATCAATAAGCAAGCAAGCAAGCAAGTAAGGAAGGAAGGAAGCAAGCAAGCAACATAAAGCAAGCAAGCAAGCAAGCAAGCATTTATAAATCATAAATAATATAGAATTAATAATAATAAAGATATAATAAAAATAAATAATAATAAATATATAGTACGTGATAAATAAGAATAATAATGAATAAATAAATAAATAAATAAATTAATTAATCATTTAATTAATAAGTGAATTAATAACAGAAATAAACTACATAATAAAATATATAGATAAATAAATAAATAAATATTAAACTAAGAATTAATAATAATAAAATAAATAATAAAATAAATAATAAAATAAATAAATAAATAAATAATAAACTAATAATTAAAAAAAATAAAATAAAATAAAAAATAAAAAAATAAAAATAAAAATATCATATACATTTTTTTTTCTTAATTTACCATTTCTTGGATATCCTTAGTCATTCCTGGCCAGTAAAATCTTTCACTTATTCTAGTCAAGGTTTTTCAATGCCAAAATGTCCAGAAGTTGGGTGAGAATGGCAATACTGTTTGATTCTTTGTCTTACGATAGGTGTGGTAGCAAGGCTGGCGGCTAAGATAGCAAAGAAAGGGTCACAGGTACGCTGCCACCAGAGTTGCAAGGCCAAAGCTTATTAAGGCTCCCAAACCCAAGTTGACAGAGGTTTAATCCTATCAAAAATGAATGTTGGTTAAGGCAAGATAGTACAACTCTACAGAAGCAAGCACAGGAAGGCCAATATATAGAGAACCCTCCTGAGCATGCCCAATGCATGGAGAGACATAAATATGTGATGTATGAGGGTGATGCGTGGGAATAAATTGTTCTAAGTGAATACATGGGAATGACTTGTTCTGAGTGAATGACCAGTACGTGGGAATAAGTACAAACAAACAACTGATGCATGCTAATAATAAACGGAGTGATAATATGAGTGGGTGTTCGAAGTAGTGTGGGGGAGTGGCTGGGCCATTCTACCACAATAGGGTCAATTAACCTATTATAATTAGATCCCTTTAGGCATCTAGAAGTTCATTATATATTGTTTACCTCAGTACCCTTGGTGCAAATATGTGAAATGAGTAACTGACTACTAGAAATAGCTACTGGTGAAGTTCTATAACATCACAAGCAAACTGGAATCACTATAATACATTGTATTTAGATTGTTAAGAATGCTGAGAGTCACATTCTTCTGGCAACCAAGGCTAGAAGCTACCTGAAATCACAAGTAGTTCAAGCCAAGGAGGTGGTCAAGGTGACATTTCTGGACAAATTTCTCTCTTTGCCTCCCGTGCACTCGTCACTTCCTGCCCTAACACAAACATAACCATCCACTATTCATTTGACTTTGACAGGTTAGCACATTAGAATTAGTTACCTTCATCAAGTGTGATTTTTTTTTGCTTTCATTTAAAAAATATATATATCAAAACTGTGATTGTAGGTGCATTTTCCTCACGATCCTCAGCAACCTGGTCCAGTGTATTTCTTGACTCCAAGGAAATGTGGTATTTTTGGGGTCCATTGTGAAGCCATTTCTCGCCAGGTATGCACTACAGAAAAAAAAATCCCCTATGGTGAAATCATTATTATTCAATAATAGGTCAACTACTTAGTAGATGAGGGGATGAACATCGGCAAAGGTGCTAACTGTGTTATCAGACTTGTCCATCACTTTTTGTCCACTCACAACTTAGGAGAGACCAACTCATTGCTGCATGCAGATAATTGCAGTGGACAGAATAAAAACAGGTAATTATAAAGAAATTTGTATAACTTGAGATAACGGGGTAAACATTCTAAAAAATAGGTTTGTGATGCAGTACCTAACATGGAGAGTTCTATCTGGTCTGAATAAAAAGATCGAAATCAGTTTCATGATGGTCGGCCACACGAAATTTGCACCGGATTGGGCCTTTGGGCTTCTCAAACAAAGATTTCGGAAATCTGTTCTTGGATGTCTGGATGACATGGTTCGAGTTGTGAACGAGTCTGCTAGTGTCAATGTAGCTCAACTGGTTGGCAGTGAGAGTGGCAATACCTTTGTACGCCAATATAATTGGTCAGACTACTTCCATAGGTTTTACAAGCGTCAAGCTTTTGATGGAATTAAATCTTTCCATCACCTAAAATTCGAACAAACGAGACCTGGAAAAGTAATGGTGAGGGAAGTGTTTGATAGTGAAGAAAAAGAGCTCGCAATTTGGCCAAACCACATATTCACTGGAAGCCCGATCCCAACGACTTGCCGCAAGAAATCCATCCACCAGGGCTCTCCAGAGAACGACGACAATATCTCTTCAACAAAATTCGAGAATTTTGTCCTGAGGAGAGCAGAGACAAAGTTTGTCCAAATCCGGATATTGCACCAGCTACTTCGACTGAAGAACTCTCAACTGCATCATCACTTTCATCTCCTCCACTGTCCCCGTCAAACACAACTAACTTCTCCCCTTCACCTTCACCTTCACCTATACCACCATCAAAGAGACAGTGCCACAGGCACAGGAAATGACATTACCAAACACCAATTTAAACTATCAAAGACCTCTCCATTGTAGCACATGGGCCCCTCTAACAATAGTAGTAGTGCACACAGTGATAATACTAGTGCGTGTACACAGTGGTATTACTAGTGCGTGTGAGCACAGAGTGGTAATACTAGTGCATGTACACAGTGATATTACTAGTATGTGTGTGCACAGTGGTAATACTAGTGTGTGTACACAGTGGTATTACTAGTATGTGCACACAGTGATTATACTAGTGTGTACACAGTGGTATTACTAGTGCGTGTGAGCACACAGTGGTAATACTAGTGCATGTACACAGTGGTATTACTAGTATGTGTATGCACACAGTGGTAATACTAGTGTGTGTACACAGTGGTATTACTAGTATGTGCACACAGTGATTATACTAGTGTATGTGCACAGTGCATACCCGTAGCCAGGGGGGGTTCGAGGGGTTCGGTCGAACCCCCCTTTAGAGTGACCGGAAGTAAATATTTTAGCGACACCCCACATATAACTTCTGGAATATCATCATCTTTCAATCGTGCTGAACCTGCGCTTGAATTATCTGCTGTTTCTGGCCTAGTCTGAGTCCAAGTGACCTAATAAACATTCAGCTCCTTGGATACATAATTTCGCTCTCAGATCGGCAAGATCTACGTTACATATATTCTTTATAAAGTGTAACGTAATGCACTTTAGTAAGAGTAATAGCACCGATAAGCGTGCGATTCGATATTAATAGCACAAGCAACGGATTTTTTTCAACAGATTAGAAAGGGAGCCTTCGGATGTGTCTGAGAAAGTTAAACCTCAAATATACAGATAGCAAGTGCACTATCTAGTGTAGCTACACTGCAAATGATTAAAAAAAACTGGCCTACTATTAGCGAGTGATAGCACGGGTAACCTGTTCTATTAAGGATCAGTAGCGCTCGCAAAGCTATTGAAATAGGACTCCGATTTGCCTCGTGTTATTTTAATCGCGTTGTTCGTGCTATTAATCATGAATAGCACGGTTACCCGTGCTATCACACGCTAATAGTAGGCCAGCTTTATAAAAGCTGCACGAGACTACAGTAAGCTAAAGATCATTTACAGTGTGGCTACTATGTATAGTGCAATCACTATCTCTGTACTTCAGGATAAACTCTCTCTTGAACTTTGCTTTAATCGATTGCTCCTCCTAATCTGTTGGAAAAAACTGTCTAATAGGGGTATAGCTTCTGCGCTAAAGAATGAGGTTGTCTCCAACTAGAAACTACAACTGTACATTTCCAAGGCTAGAGCTGCATGTTTTCGCTCTTACTCTTACTTAAGCTACCGTGGCATTTCACTTTGTCTTCACTTAGTTATAGCGATTTTTCCAATACATTTCGAACGGACAGTTTACACGCCGAACTATTAAATAACTTGTAGTACGAATAAGGCGTATTAATGTTGCACTGTTTATATACAGCTCATAGAAGCCTGGTTACACGAGAATAATACCGCTTTTCTCTCGAATATCAACAATGTTTAATGAATTATAGTTTTGAAGTAGAATACCTAAGTGCACATATCTTTTGTTTTTTAGTATTGTAGAAGAATTAACGAGGAAACGAAAGTAGGTGTGGATTTTTGTGTCTTAAAATCCGAACCCCCCAATGCCAACCGCTGGCTACGGGCCTGCAGTGGTATTACTATTGCATGTACACAGTGATATTACTAGTATGTGTGTGCACACAGTGGTAATACTAGTGTGTGTACACAGTGATATTACTAGTGTGTGTGAGCACACAGTGGTAATACTAGTGCGTGTACACAGTGGTATTACTAGTGCGTGTATGCACACAATGGTAATACTAGTGTGTGTACACAGTGGTATTACTAGTGCGTGTGAGCACTAGTAATACGCACTGTGTGTGAGCACACAGTGGTAATACTAGTGCGTGTACACAGTGGTATTACTAGTGCGTGTGAGTGGTAATACTAGTGCGTGTACACTGTGGTATTACTAGTATGTGTGAGCACACAGTGGTATTACTGGTGCGTGTATGCACACAATGGTAATACTAGTGCGTGTACACAGTGGTATTAATAGTGCGTGTGAGCACACAGTGGTAATACTAGTGCGTGTACACAATGATATTACTAGTATGTGTGCACAGTGGTAATACTAGTGCGTGTGAGCACACAGTGATAATACTAGTATGTGTGTGCACACAGTGGTAATACTAGTGCGTGTACACAGTGGTAATACTAGTGCGTGTACAGTGGTATTGCTAATGTGTGTGTTCACACACTAGAAATACCAGTTTGTGCGTGCACACACTAGAAATACCAGTTTGTGCGTGCACACACTACAATACCAGAACGGGAATCGCTAAGTTCACTCGATCTCAAGTACGGAAATGACGATGAAGCAGCACCTTCGCGGTTACGCCTCCCAAAATATCATTGTACGCGTTTGTTTACATGATAATGGACTTTGTCTTTGGTGCCGCTGGAAAAGAGAATGTAGTACAGTTCGTCCAGCTTAAAGAGTAGAAAGTACAGATCTCAAAACTTAGACTAGTTGCAATCACAACAAGCTTAGCCATACCTTTTTTGTGTTGTTAGATCCCAATCCACTCGAAACTAAGTCATATAAAACAGCATAAGTATAAGAACTACGCTATCTCCATAGACATTCCATACATTAAGCGCCATTTTTTTTGACGTCACAAATTCGTCCGTCCTACGTCACAACTCGTAGTTAAACTGGAGCCGGGCCCTCACACGGCAGCTCCTATTCGGGAACTTCCCTTCGCAAATTGACTGTTTTTGCTATGTCTTTATATTTCTTTTTCTGTGTACTGTGGGCTTACTTTGTTGTTACAGGTGGAATGAGCACCAAAGAGGACTTCAGCAAGCCATTTTTGAAGAATGAAGACCCCCTGGGACGGAGATACAGCTCTGCACACTGGCTACTATTCAGAGTTATTTCGAAGCGGCCGTAAGAGCTACTGCGCTCATTTTTTTTCCAGAGGTAGCCTGAGGGCTTCTTCGCAACATTACAGAGCCATATTTCTAATATCTATATATTTTTTTTTTTGTTAACAGTAAAATTTCATGCCGTTTTACTCGTGCGTTATTCTAAAAAAACTCTCTGTAACTTTATTCTAAGGGGGGTATTTTGCTCGTGCGCAAAATTTGGATTCAATTCAGTGATCCAGTTCCACGAAATATCAATTTTTATTTTCAAGTTGACAACTGATTCGCAATTTCACCCCGCCCCCCATAACGTTGAGCTCCGCGAACACGCAATTTATTTGGTAAGATAATCAATTAACTTGTGACAGCTCTAAAAAGAGCCCATTTGTAAACAATAATAAGAAATACAAATGAGCCGTGAGATGGCCGTTGTAACTTTGGAAATAGTCCCTCGAGCAAACGTGATGGCGTATTCCCGATGTTGCTTGGAGTTGGTTGCTCATTAGTGGGAGGGGTAGTTCAGCACAAGATTTAGACTTGTAGGCGATAGGGCTGAAGAGCATAGCGGTAGCAATCCCGATGGAAAGAACTGAAGTGATGATGATGGAGTCTATACGCAGCGGAGTCTCAATACAAGGTTGGTGGAATTGTCGGAGCTGGTACCAGTCAGGGTGGAGTTGGTCATGGTTGAGACAGAGTTTTAAGCTGCTCCAATGGCTTCCCCTGCAAGTATAATAGAAGGATGTTATTCTAAATGACCGTCTCAGACTAGTACACTACATACAAGTTATAGCTCAGAGACCGTTTGTGTCCACCTGCTTCGCGGTTTTTGGCGCCAAAGTTAATTGATTGTTTGCGTGACTCGGTTACGGGTCATCTCCCGCGTTTTACCAGCGTGTCCAAAATCCCCTGGTTTAGTTCACAAATGCGCAAGCGCAACACTCTGACATCACAAATACGTCGTCATTGAGATAAGAGCTTCCGCAAACGTCACAACTTACACCGAAAATACTAACACTCTCACAAAACCATTTTTATTTCGCTTAATTTTCAAGATAGGGGTTTCAAATTCATATGGATTAAAATACAACTATTTAGGTATTTTATATTAAATTCCCAAGACACTTACTTCAAAATTGCAAAATTACCAGCTTAAAGCATTTGGGGAGTTCAGTTTTTTATAAAAAATGAAATTAAAAATAAGTAAAATAGTATTAAAATATAAAAATTTGGTACAAATCAAATTAATGAGCCATAGATTCAGTCTGCAAAATCTTTAGACACTCGAATTCAATTTACTCTTTTTCTGGCTTAAAAACATCAAAAATATCCTCCATTTATAGGGTCACTTCTTCTATCTATTACCACAGTTGTGACCACAAACCACAATTTTTTAAAACATAATCAATTTCAATATATATTAATTTGTGTGTGTGTGAAGTTTCAGCTTCCTGACATCAATCTGACTGCACATGTATACATTTAAAGAACAATTAACAAAAAACAGAACTTTCTACTCTTTAAGCTGGACGAACTGTACAAGTAAGCGGTGGGAAAGCTGTCCATTGACACTCATTGGGTACCAGAGAGTCCGAAGCAACATAAATGGTCTTCTTAAACAATGTAGCTGGAGCTGCTATTTCTAGTTGACTTCCCCAAGTTCCTGGTTCTTTCATTTTCAGTATGTGTTCCTGTAATGAGAGTCCCTCAATAGTCCAACTGCTATAGACTTCTGGGTAGGATGCTGCATGCTCTGTTAATGTCTTTTGAAGTGTACTATGGTGTTTCTCACTGTGAAAAAGCTGCTTGGAAAGAGAGCGAAACAAACAGTTTCCATCAGGCTGTGCTCTGTCAAGATGTGTACTATGTCTTCTCAAAAATGTTATCATTTTTACAGAGCCATATACCTCTTTGTCCTGAAAAAAAACAACAACATTAATGGAAACATTTGTAATAAAAAGTGATAATAAGCTACCATTTTGTTGTTGTTTTTTGTCCAAGTTTGACACTTTCTCCTTTTGCAGACCTGTTTCAGTTTACCTGGTCCACCATACTTTGGTTTGTTTACACAAAACTTGCATTCATGGCAATCTTCTGCCTTGCAACCAAAGCACTCCCCACACCTTTTACGCTTCCTCCCTGTGGTAAAATGCACAGTATTGTATATGTAGTTGAGAATGCTTAATGTTGTATTAAATGATAGCTTTACCTGTGGATATTCTCTTTTTCTCGTGTCCATTTGAATTTGGTGAAGCGGGATCTTTCCAGTAACTGTGCAATTACCCAGAGTGTTATAAGATGTAGTCTTACTTCGTTGAGTTTCCTTACGTAACTCTGTGGCCTTTTTTCCTACACGATTGTGGTACCTCCAATCAGTTTTGGGTCGTCCCCGCAAAACTGATTTCGGAACAGGCCTATATTTCCTGCAGACTTTTTGTGCGCTCTCTCTTGCTTTCTTTCTAGCTTCTGGTCGTAAAATGAGTCCCTCTGATCTTGGCAATTTCTGTTTAAATGTGACTATTATTTCTTCTATTTTTGATGTTATTTCATGTAAATCATCTTGGTTGGCACAGCTGTATGTCATAGTCTCTAATACCCTCAACGCTGTTCTAGCTCGTTCACCTTCTTGCTTAAGAGATCTTATCATTGTCTACATAAACAAGCACATTGTATTTTATGAATAAAAAAAAATAACAGCAACAAAACACAGTAAAGAACCATATTTTAGTTCCTGGAGCTGACAAATAGCAGCAGTCTATTATTCATTTGATGTCAATGGACTTGAAAATACTGCTATGTACTAACTCATGCATTGGTATGAACCGTAAGTGCTGAACGTTTACTTGCTGTCTGTCCAAGTCTAACTAAAAGTAGCTAGGATCGCAATAAAATTTGAAGTGAAAAAAAAGGAGGCAAAGGAGAAATTCAAGAAAAGCATGTGGTCTAATCAAAATAGTTTGTAGTCAATAAATGTGTACTAACCATGTGTTGATGTGTCATGAGTTGAGTAAATTATTTGTAATGAACAATATCTGAAAGTGACAGTACCCGGGTTGTAGGCGTGAATTGAGTGAAAGTATGAGAGGCGGGGCTTGGTGTGTAGGAAGCCTCTCTGCCAGCTATGGGCGTGTCGTGTGGGTGTAAACTTCCTTGGGTACGTGTCACTCACAATGGGCCTCCTTACCAAGGTTCGAAGGACCAGACTGCCCACTTGACGACCTCAACCTAGATACTGCGCGTAGCCGATGGCCGTGAGACTTTCAGCCTTGCACAGTAAGGCAAAAGCGAGGATTAGCTAGAGATGTTATCGTTTCCCTAACCAGTCAGAGGTGAACAAGCAGTTTAATAAGTTATAACATGCAGCTTACATAGCGTATAGGATGACTGAGGTGACAGTGGTTACAGACTACAAGTATGAATATCATTAAGTGACCGCATGAGGTAAAGAGAGAGAAGTCCAAATATGGAAGTTACAAATTAGTGTTGAAGATGGTTTGTGATACATAAGCGTGTGTGTATGCCAAATTGAATTGTTCATTATGTCTGGACATGTACTGTCCCAGACAGACTCCAGGGCCTGGGAAAAGTAGGTGTCTTCTTCTTGAGTAATTAGTTTGTGCAAATTAGTGTAGGTAGCCGATTGTAGAGACATGAAGTGATGTGAAGAGAAAATCGTGAAGTGGCGATCAACGCTTGAAGGTGTGTTAAGTAGTTTTTAAAATTCGAAATAGTTCAGTGTTCATTGAGGTTGTTCTTCGTTTTCTGTTGCAGTGGTGACGTCTTCATCTGGAAGTAGAGGGATCAGCATCTGGGAGGCTCGGGTGTATTCCTTACCCCGACAGACAAGTTTGACGGCCCTCACCTGACCATCGTCACCTGGGAAAGTCTGAGTTACCCGGGCAAGTGGCCAGGACCGGAACTTGAGTACCTCATCCTTCACGTATACGAGGTCTCCTGGTTGCAATGGTTTTTGTGTCTTCAACCATTTGTTCCTTTCTTGTTGAGTGTACAGGTACGAACGGAGCCACGTCTTCCAGAGATCTTCTTTCAAACGCGAGACCAGGCGCCATCTCCTTAAATTATTGATGTTGCCAGTAGGTGGTTCCAGAGTGGGCGGAGCTCGTAATGGCCTTCCGATCAGGAAGTGGCCGGCTGTCAATATGTTTCCTGTTGTAGTTTCGTCTTCTTTGATTGGAGTGAGAGGCCGAGAGTTGAGGATGCTCTCGGCTTCCGTTACGAGTGTGTAGAGCTCGTCATATCTTAACAAATGAGGTGATAAGTTCTTTTTAAGTAGCAGCTTCATCATTCTCACTGCTGCCTCCCAGAGCCCGCCAAAGTGCGGCGCCCTAGGAGGGATGTTGTGCCATTGAATGCCGTTCTTCTGGGCGAAATGGGAAGTCTTCTCGTTCGTTTGTCTCGATCCGAGGAGTGCCTCCAACTCCCGGATTTCCTCCCGGGCCCCACCAAAGTTGCTGCCATTATCTGAATAGATGTCAGATGGGCAGCCTCTTCTTGCAATGAATCTCGTGAGGGTGGCCAGGAAGTCCTCCGTGGAGAGAGAGGCACATATGTCGAGATGAATGGCCTTGGTGGCCATGCAGACAAACACTGAGATGTAGCACTTGACTGCTGTCGGCTTGCGGGTGTGGCCTCGCCTGATGTGTAAAGGGCCAGCAAAGTCCACGCCCACCTTCATGAACGGTGGAGAAGGTGTGGTCCGAACCGTAGGCAGCATCCCCAGCTGTTGCGATAGAGGACGTGCGTAGGCTCGCTGACAGTTGCTACAAGTCCTGCTGAGTTGTTTCAGTAGGTTGCGCAAACCAGAGATGTAATACTTGTCCGCAACGATACTGTGGAGCGCGGCAACTCCTGGATGTAGGTAAGTTTTGTGCAGAGTCCGAAGTAGTAATCTTGTAAAGCTTGATTTCGGATGTAACGGGATGAGTAGTTTGGCTGAATTGGGCGACGAAGTGTTCCGTACCCGACTACGTAGGTAGAGTAGTCCATCTTTGAGAGTAGGTAGTAACTTGTGGAGTGGGTGGTGCTTAGGTAACACCTTGTCATCCCGAGCACGAGTGAAAACTTCTGGGAAGTCTTGTTGCTGTGATAGAAGTAGAAGTTTACGACGGGTATGAAATAGTTCTTTTGTGGTGAGAACCAGTGATTGAAATTTGAACTTGTCTTTCGTTCGACGTGTGAAACGGTAGATCCATGTGATGACTCGTTCCAAAGTGTGAATGGACGAGAACTTGTTCCATAACGAGGTGAGAAATTGACTTTGCGAAGTGTCCATGTCTGTGGCGGGACGAATAGAGAGTACAGTGATGGCTTCTGGTGGTCTTGCCAGTTGAGTTATTGGCCATGAGTCTGGCGAGCCTGAAAGCCACGGGGGACCAGACCACCACAATTGTGAGGTGATCAAGGCAGATGCCGCAACACCTCGGCTGGCCAAATCTGCTGGGTTGAACTGAGTGGCTACATGCCTCCATGTTGAGTGAGGAAGGTGATCGTGAATGACTTGTGTTCGATTTGCCACGAATCGGTCCTTGAATTGTTCAGGTGGTTTTGACAGCCAGTACAACACAATGGCACTGTCCGTCCATGGATGTATAGCATCGTTGGGAATGTCCAGTAAAGTAGATACGTGGGATAGCAGCTTCGCCAGCATGAGCGCTCCCAGAAGTTCTGCCTTGGGAACGGTGGTGTGCTTTACGGGAAGCACCCTGGCTTTAGATGTGACTAGCGAGACTTGAGATGAGCCATCTACCTGCACCGCGCGCAGGTAGACGACTGCTCCGTAGGCTGCTGTAGAAGCGTCTGCAAATCCGTGGAGTGATTTGGATGAAGACTTGGTGAGTGTATCACAGTATCTTCTAGGAAGAGGGTGTGACTTGACGAGTGATAGATCTTCCACCCAGTCCTTCCATTGTGGGAGGAGGTCCGATGGGAGGGGCTTATCCCATTGTAGGTTTCTCTTCCAACATTCCTGAAGTAGAATGCGTGATCGAATGGTAAAAGGAGAGAAAAATCCCAAAACATCAAATACGCTGGCTGATATTGACGCAATGTATCGTTTCGTTGGAGAAGTATTGTTCAGAATCGTGGGAACAGCGACATGTAATTGATCCGTGTGGACATCCCAATGAACTCCTAGTGTTTTTGTAGAGTCCTGGAGTCGAAGGGGTGTGGCCTCGACTTCCCGCAGACAGGGAGGGGTGTGGTCCATGAAGTCAGATGAATTGGACCTCCATTTCCGGAGTGTCATCCCTGCCCTGGAAAGGAGTGTGCACAATTCGTCCCTGATGCTGTCAGCTTCCTGTATGTCGGCAGCGCCGGAAACGAAATCGTCCACATAGAATACGGTTTCTATGAGGTGGGCGGCTCTTGGATACTCTGCCCGGAACTTGTTGGCGATGAAGCGGAGAGACTGTGTGGCGAGAAATGGTGAAGATGCCACTCCAAATGTGACTCTCTCCATTCTGCAGTCCTTGATGGAGTTGTCGTCGAATCTGAGCAGAAATCTATGTAGGTCTTGATGTATGGTGTCCAGTCGAATCTCCCGGAACATCTTGCTGATGTCCGCCGAGAGACCGACCGGATGTTGTCGAAACTGGAGCAGAACATCTGCTAACTGGGGGTACAAGTTGGGGCCCACCAGCAGGCAGTCGTTCAGTGATGCCCCTGTTGTTGTCTTTGCCGAGGCATCGAATACAGGACGCACCTTAGTAGTAGACGATGCGTCCTTGAACACCCCGTGTACCGGCATGTAGTACACGGGATGCCCAGGATGTAGATCTTCCTGGGGAATGACATGGGCGTGGCCCATCGTGATGTATTCCCTGAGAGCAGAATTGAATACGTGTAATTTATCTTTGGACTTGAGACTTTTTTCATTTGAGTGTAGGCGACTGAAGGCCTGTTTTCGGGAGTTTCCCAATGGTGGAGCGTCCCGCTTGAGTGGAAGTCGAACTTTGATCCGACCGTCTACATAGGTGGTTGTATTGTTGAAGTTGTCCATAGCTTCTTGTTCTGCTGGGTTGAGTTTTGAACATTCTGGAACTTGATCCAGTGACCATAGCTTGGCGAGGTCGTCTTTGAGGGATGAATCATGCTCAGTAATTGTAAAGACTGAGGTAGTGGACGTGAGGGGACCAACGGCCCCGTACCCAAACTTCGTTGAAATAAAGCGGTACGGACCATCAGATGTTGATTCCCCGCAGAAATCCCAAGGGAATTCCCCGCCAAGAATAACATCCACTGACCCTCCGAGCAGTGTGTCACTCAGCGTAAGGCCAAGAGCTTGAGCCCTACCAATGACAGTGACCCTGTCAGAAGGTGGGGACGTCTTGAAAGCATGAGGAATGATAGATAGTTTGATTGGATCAGTGGCGAACGCAGACGTAGTAGAGTAGAGTCGAGCGATCGTGTAGAACTTCGAACGTACAGAGTTTTGGCTGAAGCCAGTGTAGAGTCGATCTTGAGCAACTCTCTTCAAGTTGAGAAGTGATGCCAACTCCTCACTGATGAAACTTCCCCCGCTCCCGTGGTCGAGCAAGACGCGGGCTTGGGAAATGACTCCTGCGTTCTGCATCCTGGCTACAACTGTACAAGTGAAATAGCCAGTCTCGTTGTCCACAGAAACGGGATTGGCTGGCACGGCGGGTGGGGTAGTGGAAGAAGTGGGTTGTGTAGTGGAAGGAGCCGACGATGTGCTGGTGGAATTTGCACTTTCCCGGTGTAATAGGGTATGATGTCGGAGAGCACAGTGTCTGCACGTATGTTTATTAGTGCAGTGACGTACAGTGTGGGACGGAGAGAAACAATTGAGGCATAGCCTCTTCTCTCTCACCAGCCGATTTCTCTCTTCAATGCCCAGGGCGATGAAAGCCGGGCACCGACCCAGCCAGTGTGCTTCGCCGCACGAAGCACACTTGGCTGGCGTAAAACCTTTTTTCTTTGCTGAGGATGGAGTGAAGTTCGTAGGTCGAGAAGACGTAGTTGTAGGGTGAACGTGTGATGGTGTCCCCTCTTCGCACCACAGAAGACGCTTTTCCACGAACTGAGACAGGTCTTCCATGGTGGGCTTATGCAGTTTCTCCCTTAGGAGGCGTTCCCAGTCTTTCCAGGTTTCACCCTGGAAAGCTTGTTGGGCGTGGTGTGGTAAAAATAGTGACAGGTCATTGTCCACTAGTGCTTTCAAAGTTTTGAAGTGGTCAATTACTCTCTCTTTGAATAGTTGCATGCCTCTCTGAGAGTCTTCGACCTTTGAGTTATCAGCAACATATTTCACTAGTGAAGGGATGACAAGCTGAGGGCGTCCGAACTTGTGGCGGAGCTCATCGAGGAGGTCCTTGACTGAACCACCCCGACTCATGTAATCAGCCACAAGTCGTTTGCCAGCTTCTGGACCGATTGCCTGTTGGATGACGGCAAACTTGTCCATATCAGCCAGTCCCGCACCTCTATGTTCGAGTACAGAGGTGAGTGAAACCTCAAAGGCTCGCCACATCAACGGGTCCCCCTTGTATGTTGGGACTTGAATGTTGAGTGGAGCCATGCGAGGGGTCGTAGGAGGATGAATCGAAGTCGTGGAGGTCGTAGAAGGAGTCGTCGTAGGTGCCGCTGCCGAGATAATCAATTTCTTGATTTTCATGAATAGTGTATTTATCTCAGTAAACTCAGCCTGAAGTGCCCGGTTATCTTTGTGAGCAGACACCAGACGTCTCAGATCGTCACGCTGAGATGTAAGTTCTCGTAGTTCGTCTCTGTGGGCCGAGGTGATCTCCTCGTCCTCCAGCTCCTTGCATTTAGCATGGAGGACATCACACTCGGCAGCTACTTGACAGGCTTTGGACAGCTTGGAGGCCTGCCAGATGAGGTTCTCATATATTTCCTCATGCTTTGTCTTGTCAGCCTCTTCTGCGAGGAGTGATTCATGGTCGAGGCGTCGGTCAATGTCCTCCTGAAGCTCCATATGCTTGGAGACATCCTTGCGTATGTCAGCCTCCAAGGCCTGAACATCAGGAAGACACAACTCCAGGGCGGACTTCTCCTGGAAAGAAGAGAGACGTTTTGACAGTTTTGTTATGGCACCTCTGCGATGTGTGCGCTGTCGACGGATATGATCGACGTCAGGGTGATACGTGGATGACGTGTCGGTCGGTGGCGGTGACGTAGCCATTGGTGATCGTAGGATGCTTGCGATGATTGCAGATTGAATATGCACAGAAGCCGACAAGTCAACAGACTAGCTACGACGAGTCAACAGACTAGCTAGCACGACAAGTGTCAGCGATCAATCGAGCGATATGTGGTAGATGTAGTGGTCTGAGCAAGTAGTTGCTAACTCCTAATCCGGCTCGAAGGACCAATGAAAGTGACAGTACCCGGGTTGTAGGCGTGAATTGAGTGAAAGTATGAGAGGCGGGGCTTGGTGTGTAGGAAGCCTCTCTGCCAGCTATGGGCGTGTCGTGTGGGTGTAAACTTCCTTGGGTACGTGTCACTCACAATGGGCCTCCTTACCAAGGTTCGAAGGACCAGACTGCCCACTTGACGACCTCAACCTAGATACTGCGCGTAGCCGATGGCCGTGAGACTTTCAGCCTTGCACAGTAAGGCAAAAGCGAGGATTAGCTAGAGATGTTATCGTTTCCCTAACCAGTCAGAGGTGAACAAGCAGTTTAATAAGTTATAACATGCAGCTTACATAGCGTATAGGATGACTGAGGTGACAGTGGTTACAGACTACAAGTATGAATATCATTAAGTGACCGCATGAGGTAAAGAGAGAGAAGTCCAAATATGGAAGTTACAAATTAGTGTTTGTGATACATAAGCGTGTGTGTATGCCAAATTGAATTGTTCATTATGTCTGGACATGTACTGTCCCAGACAATATCATAATTCATGCTAATTGAGAGATCCCATGACAACCGGTACTAAGGACATTTGTAAACATCAAAGCTGGGGTTGACTATGATTACAATTGTAATCGATTATAATCAATTACAAGTTTTTGTGTAATCGTAATGATAATCAAAATCATGTGGCAAATTTGAGTGTAATTACTGGTAATATTAGCAGTAAAGTGATACAGCAAGTGTTAGCTATTGTGGTGGAGTACCCCCACATAACAGCACCACAGCACTGAACACTTATTTCCTAATAATCGTTACTTATCAGAACATCTGAACTCATTAATACTATTCCATTAATAAATGTTCTATTCAGTAGCACTATTCCATTAACCCTTTCGTTCCCAATCCCGCTTTGAAGCGGGTGAAGACCGGTTGGCTTCTCCGAATTTTTTAAAATAGTTACTTTATAGCTAGAACCTTCAGATTGCATACACAGGTGCCCAATGCATTGGAGAAGCATCTAAAATAGCTTTCAGCCAGGACTGCTTCGACAGTACCTCACAGCAGTTGCGTTTATTTCTTCCTCGGCAAAAAAACAACATCGGTTCTCCGTCGAATTTTAAAAAAAGTTACCTTCTTCACAGCAGCTTCATTTATGGATCCAGTCATCTCCAGAGCTTTGTAGAAGCAGCGAAAAATTGCTTGAGCTCAGTAGCCGTCCATAACACATTGAAACAACCGCTTCTTTGCCGACCAAGACTTTGCGGTTGGACTTACTGTCTTCTCCATTTTTTATAAAATCGCCAGTTCAACTGGGGACCTCCCTATTACGTACAGTCTTAGGTAATGCTTATTACATCATAGGAAAAAAGTGAGCGTGTCGTGTGACCCCGGTAACTATGCAAAAAAAATATTTTTTCAAAGTCATTTTTGGGAAAATGGCGTCTACAAGTTACAATGCGGTGCAAGTTTTAGACTTGCTTGATGCTGACTCTAGCGACTTGGGATCAAGCGGAGAGAAGGGAGACGACATCTAGGGCTATAGGAGGCCCTGTATCAGGGTTGGTGGACCAGACCCCGTCAACTCTGATACTGAAAATGGGAGTCAAGAAGATGATCGAGGTAAGCTTGTCTTTCTCTTGTCTTTCTCTTGAAAAATAGCAAGCTTCTGTTGTGGAAAGGACTTATTTATAGCTATATTGAGATAGAGTAAGCTGTTTAGCTATAATATATATATATATTTCATTGAGTTTTGAGATTTGAAAGTGGCTTGTGGTTTTTTGAACAAATTCAAATTTTCAAAAAAATTAAAAATTTTTTTTTACCACATATACTACTAGGACCAGATGTGAATGCAGTCACCGACCCCGATTACGCAGATGAGGCGACAGGAGCAGAGTCTTCCAGTGATGAAGGAGAGGATACCGGACCTGAGTCTTCCAATGATGAAACAAGAATAGGCAGCAGGTTCCAGTGATGAAGAAGAGGAAGTGGCTCCTCCTGCTCCGAGTTCTGGACGTCCTCGCGGTCGGAGAAGGCGGGAACCGAAGAACAAGAGTCGGGTGGATGAGGTAGGGGGAGAGTGGAAGAAAGATGACAACACACCCATTGATATTCCATAATCTTTTGTGTGAAGGACCACAGACTTTGATATTTGTGGCTGCTCCCCTCCCCCTCCCTGAACATCCCAAAAGTTGTAATATGTATTGTTATTGTCGTTGTCGTTGTCTGTGTTTTTGTGGTGTTGTAGTGGAGCTTCACACTCGATGTATATGTGTGTGCGTGGAGTTGAAATGTTATTCTGGCGCTTCCAGATCTAACCGGGGAGGGAACGAACTCGGGGTGGGGGGGGGGGGTCTTTTCCAATCGGGGCTACTATGCCCATGTAAGTTGAATTTCATGTGTGTGTGTGTGTGTGTACACCAGTCAATTTATGTATAATAAATTATAAATTTATTTTTATGATCTGTATTCACCTGTAGCTTCTTTTTTCTTGTGTGTGTGTGTGTGTGTATATGTGTGTACGTGCGTTTGTGGAATGAGAGAGAGAGCAACTGTGGACAAACAGTATGCGGCACTTCCGGATCCAACCTGGGAGGGAACTCTGGATCTTTTTGGATCGGGGCTACTATGCCCATGTAAGTTGAATTTCATGTGTGTGTGTGTGTGTACACCAGTCAATCCTAACCTGGGAGGGATCGTTCAGTCTGTGACACCATCCATGCCGGTTGAATTCCACGTGTGTGCTTGTACTGCTTTTCATTTTCAAATTACACTTTCTCAATACAACGATTGTTTATCTCATGGACAGTGTGGAGTATACATACCAGGGGTTCATACAGTGGGAGGCTAGCCCTGGGTTCCCCCCTAGAATTTTGGGAGTTGAATAGAAATGAACATTTTGGAAGCATTTATTTTTAGTCTGATATTGTATCCCATTATGTTCCTATCATAACTGAGCCATTTAGTGCATAGGACCGAACACTGATCATCAGTGTGAAGTATAGACTCTTATGCAAAGATGTGCATCAAAGTAGTGTAGGTTCCAAAAAATGGGTGTGGCGAAGTACACTCGGAGCCCAACCCCCCCCCCAAACAAAAATCCTGTATGAAACCGCATACAATACATCATAAAGTTGCAATTATATAGGATCATGAATAATTTGTTGTTTGTATTACAAATATCTTTGTTGTTTGTGTTTTTGTGTATATGAAATTGTTTTGTAGTGGAGCTCGACGTCCGATGGCATACGTTCCTTGTGGACACTCATAGATGTCTCCTACATGATCACAATCAGCACCACACACAACAAACAACATATTTTATTGTTGAACTAATATAATATTGGTATATAAAGCATCAAACAATATTATTTCTATTTTATTTTATTTTTTTATTGATGGGAAAAGTGGATTTTTTAGGGGGAAAAAATTTTTTTTTTGAAATATTAGTAGATGGCTTAAATATTATTCAATTTTCTCAATCAAAAATTGAGGGGAATCCCAAACTCTTGGTCTATTTAGTGATATATGGTTGCTATGGGGTTTTCCCAGCCAGCATCGAGTTAAAAAAATAAAACGGTAATGCACTATTCCGCGGTGGAAGATTAGATTTTTCCGCGCGCGTCCAAACAATTTGGGAACGAGAGGGTTAATGTATGTTCTGAACCCATTAGCACAGCACACACTTATTTGTCATCCCATTAAAAGGAACACTCTTGCATCTGTTCTTTTGTCTTGTTTTCTCTCATGCTGAAGAATTGTCCGAATTGCATTTAACTTCTTAATCAATTTAGCCATTGTACGGGAGGTTCTGTGTAAGGCTTTAATCAGCTTAGGATACTTAAGCATTTGAACAGCAAGAACTGGTGGCAGCCTTCTCAACCTAGAGTTGCATTTTACCACTGCTATAATTAGAATAAACATAGACTTGTAGCAGCTGAACTAAAGGCCAATATTCTAGCCTGCAACTACCTCCCTTCTCCAGCGTCTACTAGTCAAGAGAGTTGTTTCCATTGCTGGGAAATTTTTTAAATCAGAAATATTTCGTCTATCAAATAAACTGTTTGAAAAACTTACGTTTCGTCATTGTAACAATAATTAATTTTCTGACAATTGTAATCATAATCATAATCATACTATTTGACTGAAAAGGGGGGGGGGAAAGGGGTAATTTAGTACTGGATTTTACTGACTTGCCAACTATAATTACTGGTGTCAACTCTCAGAGTATCCAGGATAGAAAGAACCACTATTGGGTGTGAGGGGGGGGGGGGGTAGAAAGGGGAGGAATAAGGCTGGTGCTTAGGCATAATAGGTACACTCGGAACTCAGATCATAACAGATACATGGTACAGTTCAGAGGAATGTATGTTGAGGTATACGGAAATTCTGTATGAAAACCAATCATGTTTTATGACCACAGCTTTCCATGTACACTTATTTTATATAACTGTTTTAAGAGACCCTAAGTGTTAATAAACAATTTGTTTACCTTATTTTCAGGTAGATTTGGGAGTGTGGTTTGAGCCAAAGCTTGGGCTTCAGTCTGGCAGATAGCTTCAACAGATGGCTGGAAGTAATTGGCGACTGCAGAGTGATCTGTACTTAGGTAAGGACTGTTCAGGTAACTCTTCGGTAGACTATTCCAGTTCCACTTGGGATAGTGGGAAAATATTGCAAAAAAGTTTTTGCATGGCAAATTCCAAGTGATCCAGTCACGACAGGAACACGAAGGTTGAGTGAACACACTATGATTTTTCCCACTGGTTCCAGCTACTGAAAATACGCCTCCTTCATCATCAATTAGTACAACATCTTCAATGGTGTACTTGATCTCCTTTCCAAGCAGTGTGAAATAGTTGTCTTCGGCCTGTCATGTAAATAGTCAGGTACAAAGGAATTATAAGTTCGGTATTGGCTACTTTGTTAATAATTCAGGAACAGATATTTTTGGTAGCTTTCAGGTAAAAAAACTTCTACGATCAGTGTAATGATAGATGAGAGCATCATCTTCTTCTTGCGAGGCAAATAATGGTACTTGAATACTTTGTTAAGTGACTCTGTCCCATTGTTGGTGTTTACTGCACAGTGAAATTCTCTATCTCGAAATGCCTTTACCCATAACTACAAAAAAAATTACATGGTACATACTCACAATTATAAACAATAGATAATGTACTTACTGACTCGCCGAGTGAAATATCATTCCCATATCATACGACGAGTATGATGAGTGGTTTATTATACAGTTGATATTTTTATTCAACAAATTTCAAATACATTCTCATTGATTTTACTCAGTACACGCACACGTAGTAGAGCATTGAATAACTCGTGTTCAATATGGGAAAAGATTGAACGCTCACGTGATACGAAAATACTTTAGTAAAAATATCAATTGTATAATAAACTCAAATACCGTATTCTTGCCATCAGACACTGTGGCTACTATTATTTTCAATTTAAATTTCATTTTTGAATTTGGTGAAGCTAGATCTTTCCAGTCACTGATGCTTAGGCATTCAAGTCCGTGAACATATCATAGTCAGCACTAAAGATATATATATATATTTATTTATTGCAGTCTTGATATTTTTGCTTGAATATTTCCCATCATGCGAGCGTTCTGTATTCTCCCATATTGTACGCTTGTTATTGAACGCTCCAAGTAGTGCACGCATGGTGAGTAAAAATCAATGAAAACTGTATTGTAACCGGTTGAGTAAAAATATATCAAGAAAGCAATAAATCACTTATCACACTCGTCGTACAATATGGGAATGACATTTTACGAGCACGCAAAATATTTTTACGAGCCGAAGGCGAGTAAAAATATGGCGTTAGAGTAAAATATTTTCCCATATTGCACTCTGACTCGTGCTATAAGTATTATATTATATAGACACAAAACAACAAATGAACACAATCACTTGAAGCTAGATCTTTCCAGCTGTGCTCGTATGCGTATGTAATTAGTCTGGGTCTTCATAAAGTGTACGCGCACACACATATATGCCAGTGAAAGTAAAGAGCTAACATTCTTTATCATAGGACATTTTTTTTTACATATTCCCCTACCGTTTATTTGATTCTCTGCCACATGTGTGTGTAGTTAATCAATGAGATTGTGTTATTGGCGATGTGTTTTTTTGTTCCCAAACCCTCAGCACAGCAATAGACGAGTTGCATTCAATTCCGCAAAAATTTCAATTAACGTGACGTCACGCGTGGATGCCTGGATCCCATTAAAAAAAGTATTAGAGTCAAATTAGGTAAGTTTAAAAATGATTAAAATTTTACAATGTTTTGATGGAAAGCCACTAAGCTATGTTTCCAGAAACAGTACATACTCTCTATACCTTCCTTACAACGCTAGGTGAGCTTTGGAAGTCCTTTGGTTAAAAAAAAAAAAAGTGGGCACTCAACAGTCCGAACTTTGGCAAACTTCACAGCCAGGTTTAAAAAAATATTGTACGGGTTCTACAGATTCAATATATTTTTACAGGAAGAACTGTGTCACATTAACGTGTAAACTAAAACTGAGAACGCTATAATGGATAAATGATTTTTTTTTATTCGAAGAAGCGACGATGTACTGAGGGCGCTTAAAAGTGCCCGCGACCGTGGAAGGGTCAATTTATGGGTGAGTATATGTTGAACTTTTGTGACCCCCTTAGTTGAAAATAGCTTTCATCACCCTAGAAATCAACTGGTTCTGCGGGTTTGCACCACTGGTGCTTCATTGTTTATGAAGTTGGCAACTATAAATTGTATTGTATTACGCATATACTAGATATGTTTACCTGTGGTGAACTAAGCCACTTTCCATTCAGCCATTCCTGTACTGCAATGTTGTTTTTCCAAATTTTATTATACATTAGGTTATGCACATGCTGGCGATAGTAATGGTCAAGGGGTTGATCATGATCTGTTGGAGAAGGAAACTGAGCCACATCTCTGAGAAGATCAAGCAAGGTGCTTCCATCGTCAGAAGATAAACCATGCTTCTTATCTTTGACCCATCTCTCCCAGGCTTGCTCTCGGTGAAAATCACAAAGGTAAACCTTACAAGCAGGGAAAGTACCTTGAATGGCTTCAATCTCTGCTTCTGAATAATCTACCATGAAGTATGGAGGTTGCCATGTAGGGTTCCATGACGACAAGATCTGTAAAGCTTCTCTTATCTGCTCCGCTGTTTCTGACTGAAGTACAAAGTCAGCTACGGCTGTATATCCCACATTTGTTTTAACAGCAACAAAAAAAAGGGCTAACTCGTACTTGGTGGTTTTGTATGTAGCATCCATGAGAGATATTGTGTTGCCATACATGACCATGAGAGTTTGCTGCCAAGGCTCTTGGTGAACATAGAAAAGACTTTGTTCAAGCTTGTTCAATTCATTATCTTCGGTAGATTCAGTATATGGACGAAAATAGAAATGAGAGTTAGGGCTCTCTCTTTCCCATTTCTGAACCTTGAGCCTCAAATTTTCTTGATCAAGCTTGCTCAATTGACAAGCACGTTGAGCCAAATAGATGTGGTTGTGGACATCAGTAGATGTAGGGTAGTAGGCACGATCAGTTACATCAGGTTTGATGTCAATACATAAACTATGTTGCACATAGTGTTTCAAGGCCCGCTTGATTTCTTGTACTTCAGTTGTCCCTTCACTTACTAGCTCATATATCTTCTCTATGAGTTTAGGATGTACACGTTGTGCATACGACGTGGCTCCATGAGTTTCATGGTATGCATGATGCACTTCTTCTCCAGGTCTCCAGGCAAAATTACATAGTATTTCTTAACTAACTGTATTGGTTTGCTATTGGCAATGGAATCACGTAACTGAAATATATTTTCTTTCTTTTTCTGTTTCAGTTGTCTGCACGACAGAACCAAAGTCTCCTCCTTGCCAATATGGAACTCTGGATATAGAGTGATGGAAAATACTGTAACACATGCTGTACAACCTAATTTTCGTGTGCCTTGCAGATGTGTCCGTTTGGACGATTGCTGTTTCTGTTTATAATAATGATTCCCAAATTGGCAATCAAATTTTTGAGTTCTTGATATCATAAAAGGAGTATTATCAAATTTAACTTTTTCTCCTTCAATATTGTGCTCCCAAAAAAGTCTGGGTACCTATTAATAATTTAATTATGCTTTATCAAATGTGACCCGCTCTGAGAAAACAGACCACTTTTAATTTTTTCCGCAACCGCACAATAGGCAAAACCCCGGTAGGGGTGAAAAACAATGAAATTTTTTTTATTGAATATTCTTAAACTTCAGGCTTTCCTTCACCAGTGCGCCAAAATTTAAATCCTAACTCTAATGCTTTCTGTGTCAAACAGCCCTCTAAAACACTAACTTAAGAAATGGCCGTCCGTGTACGGACTTAGTAACTTACGTCATTATAGATGTTGCTATAGCAATTCCCGCGAAGTCTAAGCAGCCAAAATGGCGGATAAAGACGTAGCTAGAGCTCTGAATATACTGGGTGCTGATAGAGACCTGATAAATTCTGACAGCAGCGAGCTCTTGGATCTCATCAACGACTACTGGGCCGACGATGAACCCGACGACCTCAATGCCGGTATGGTAACCGCACCTACTAGGCCACTAAAATTCTATTTTTTTAGCCTTATCTAAGATCAGTGCTAATTAAGTTTGTGTGTAACTTGTAATAGATGAATGCAATCAACTAGAAACATTTGATGTGCAATCTGATAGTGATGAAGAGCTTGATTCACAAGTCAGTGAGGTTACAGCAAGTGAAATAGTGAATGCTAGTTATGTTAGTGTCTCTCAGCTGAATTCAATGGAATTTGCTGATGAAAGAGCTGTTGATAAGGCTGAGAATGCATCAATAGTCAAGTTTTATGAAAATGGATGCAATAATTGTCATTATGGAGATGATAACGGTCCCTGCTGTGCCAGCATGTCAGTTGACCACTATCACACAGTTCGCTGCCAGATGCAGGATTTAACCCATGACGAACTGGACTTGGTAGTGATGGGACAGATAATGGCAGGTTGTACTGATCCATCCTTGAGTGGCAAGAGATTGTCGCACACCACCTTTTTCCACTGTGGAAAACGAATCTGTTTGAAGACGTTCCTCTTCCTCCATTCCATTGGCTACACTCGCTACAAAAATATTAAAGCAAGTTATTTAGTTCGAGGAGTGGAGACTAGAGTTCACAAAAATAAAGGCAGACATCCTGTATTAGGATTAAGCTTTGATGACGTTAAAGGTGTAATACAATTCGTCATGAATTACTCAGGTACAATTAAATAAAATAGATTTATAATTAGGAAATAAGTATTAATTAGAATACAACTGTTTAAAAGTATGCTTACAATTAGATGCCAATGCTCTCCTCCTACCTGGCCGAGTTCCTGGGTACAAGAGTTCTGATATAAAGCTCTTGCCATCTAGTACAACAACCAAACATGCAATATGGGAGCTCTACATACAGGCGACAGTAAGTGATGACTCACTTAGAGCTGTTGGCTACTCCACATTCACACGTCTATGGCGTGAGCTACTCCCCAACATTGTAGTCATGAAGCCCATGAGTGACCTGTGTTGGGTTTGTCAGCAGAATAGCAGATTTATCACTAGATCTTCCAATAAACCTGAAGAGGAGAAATCAGCAGTAAGTTAATAACATAACTAATTATTTTAACATACTTGAATAATTTTAATTTTAATTAGACCATAAAAGCAGCAGAACAACACCTAACTGAGGTAACAAGGGAACGATCAGTCTACCGTTATGCTTTGGAAGAGGCTAAAGTTTCCATTAAAACTTACTTCACCACCTCAGCTGGTGCTTTTGAGCCTCCATCTCCAGGTAGCAACAAGATTGCCAACTCCACACCAATATTTGCCCATTACAGCTTCGATATGGCCCAGCAAGTCTTCTACCCAAATGATCCCCTCCAACCAGGTCCTGTGTACTTTCTCACACCAAGAAAATGCGCAATATTTGGTGTATGTAGTGAGGCAATACCTAGGCAGGTGAACTACCTTATAGATGAGAATTTTGACGTGGGGAAGGGAGCTAATGCTATCATCAGTATGCTTGACCACTTTTTTGACCACCATGGACTAGGTGAAAGGAAAGTACACCTGCACGCAGACAATTGTAGTGGTCAAAATAAGAATTCCACAATGGTTCACTACCTGTTACACAGAGTCATGACTGGAAAACATGACACTATCACTTTGTCATTCATGATTGCTGGGCACACTAAGTTCAGCCCAGACTGGTGTTTTGGTCTTCTGAAAAAGAAGTATAGGCGTACATGTATAGGAGGACTACCTGACCTAGTGGAAGTGGTTAACAACTCTTCAGTCGTTAACGTGGCTCAAGTAGTGGGCTCAGTAGAAGATGGACAAGTCTTGGTACCTACTTTTGACTGGCAAGCTTACTTTGCTCCTGTCTTTGTGAAACTGAAAGGCATAAAGAAGCTCCACCATATTCGTTTCCAATCTGATTCACCGGGATTTGTTTTTGTTAAAGAATTCAGCAACTCAGATGAAAATAAAGTGTGTTTAATTAAGAAGGGATCACAATCACTACTTCCTGGTACCCAGCCTCCACAGCTAACTGCAACTGGTCTTTCCTTACAGCGCCAGTGGTATCTATACAACAAAATTCGGGAGTTTTGTCCTGAGGATATGCAAGATACTACTTGTCCTTTACCTACTCAGCGTCTTGATGACCAGTGCACTCCTTCCCGCTCACCATCGCCAGTCCCAGCTTCAATTACAAATTCCCCAGATTTTGATGACCCTCAGCAAAAACGAAGGCGACATTGTGGATTATGCCATAAAACTGGACACAACTCCCGCACATGCCCTGAAAAATAGTAAAACAAACTTTGTTTCATTAATTTTTTCTTTGATTATGAATTATCCTAATTTCAGTCAACACTATCATTGCATTATGGAACTTTAAATCAAACAATAATTAGCTAGGGATACAACCACTTAACTTTAGCTAGTATACCTTTGTTCCACAGTTTTGCTACTACAAGAAGTAGGATTGATAGTGTAAAAACAACAGTTCTTACGTTTTAGCATGGAGGTGGTGTGATTAGCAATGTCAAACTCTTGACTTGGGAGGTGCCTAGCTAATAAACATGCACGGCAAAAACTAATTTTCACTACCTATCAATAAGTACTACTAGAACACTCAATATTCGCTACGCTTACCTTCTAATAACCATAGAAACTCATCAAAAATAGCGAGAAAGACTGTTGTTCAAGTTCAAACTGCTGCGAGTCACAAATCTCCCTTCCCGGGAAAAAGATGACGTCATCGTAACGCGGAAGCGTTTACGGAGAAATACCTTTGAACTAAACACTCGTAAATTTTAATTGTTCAATACCAGAGTTGAGGGTAGCATTTTTGAGTGTATCTTCGCAACGGTGGTGCGTCCTAGGTTCATTTTTTGGCTACAAATTCTGGAGAGCATCTATAATTGAATACAAACAAAAAGAATTTTGAAAAAAAATAATTGTGGTCCGTTTTCTCAGAGCCGGTCACAAATGCGAAGTAAATTTTTTTATTTTAAATACATCAAATGACAACCATCAACATTTAAATACATGACAACAATAACAACAAAAAACAATGTAATTAGCCATAAGGGGATTTCTTTCAGGGTTATTGTACAATATAGCGTCAATGTATTCCACCTTTTCAGATTATTGCTATAGCTAGCCAGATTTTTTTCGTTTGGTGGTGGGGAGGAGGGGAGGGGGGGGGGGGTATTATTATCTTATTATCACTTTAGATGTGCAAACATTTTTTTGAACAATAACAAAGGAATGAAAACAACGATGGCATTAATGTTAAATTTCACAAGTAGCTACAGACCTGCTAATTACCTTCCCAGTAGCCTTCAAACCCTCTTTCCACTTCCCTGCAGCCATAGAAGTCCAAATCCACTGAATGTTCCAGCCATACCCGGATTCCCGCCAACGGGGAAAAGGCGTGGCAAATTATCACGAAGGCGCGGCTTCAACGTCACATCCGTACTTCAGATCGAGTGAACTTAGCGATTCCCATACCAGAACGCACTAGAATACCAGTACGTGCGTGAACGCACTAGAATACCAGTACGTGCGTGAACGCACTAGAATACCAGTACGTGCGTGAACGCACTAGAATACCAGTACGTGTGTGAACGCACTAGAATACCAGTACGTGCGTGAACGTACTAGAAATATCAGTACTTGCGTGCATGCACTAGAAATACCAATACGTGCGTGCACACACTAGAAATACCAGTACGTGCGTGCATGCACTAGAAATACAAGTTTGTGCATGCACAGATTAGAAAGAATAGTATGTGGGTGCATGCACTAGAAATACTTGTCAGTGCATAGGTATACAAACTTTAATGAACACTTAAAATTACTGCTTGGATTAACAACAGACTTACTTACCTTTATCTTTTCTTTATAATTCCTACTTCCATGGTACCTCACTAGATAAGCAGGTAGCAGCAGCACCAATATTCTCAAAGCTAAAAGAAAAGGAATAAAAATACAGCGAAAATGGCTACCAGCAACAACCCCGAAATAAGGAAACACTTCCTACCCTTTCTAAAAGCTGTTTCCGTAACAAGATAGCCTATCACTACCAACATAGAACTACAGATAGGCTCACTCACCTTTGCACAGTAGACAAGAAGACTAAGATAAGACAGTAGTAGAGCTGCTTTTGTTTCGGCGGTTTACGCGCGGTAATAAGCAATAGCATAAGGGTTGCGGTTGAATAGCGAAATAACGCGGGCACGCCCTTAGCAACGCCTTTGGCCTCCAAATCTCGGTATTCAATGGATCTTTACTTGCTAAATGGAGCGGTTCTGTGTATTATCTCGGAAACGGTTCGTCAGTGGCTCTAAAACTTGGAGGAGTTCATCTTCAGGTCTTGGTCGGCTTATTGGTGTAAAAAAAAAAAAAATTGTGTTGGTCGCGTTAGCCGGGTTTTCACAAATCCGGTCACATATAGTGAATTTCTCCATTCTTCAGCACAGATTTTTGGGACTTTCTCCTTATTATTCTACTCTCATTTTTTGTAGACTCATCTGGATAATTTCCACTTCCCACATAAGTGCAAACCTTCTTTATCAGTTCATCTTCCCTGCCCACTATCATGAACATACAAGCAAAGATGAATTACTTCACCAGTGAAATGCAGTACATGTAGCTAAAATTTTTATTCTATTATCATTATTGTTATTTTTTAATTATCCTGCTATAACAAACTTTATTTTATTTCTTCTTCTTTTATTTATTTATTTATTTATTCATTCATTTTTTTTTTTTGAATAGCTAGCTATAGCTAAATCATCCATATAACAAACACTTTGCAGGGTAACTAACTATAGCTACCTATAGTAGAGTACTATGTTTAATGAAAGATATTCTTCAGGCTTTTTCAACACTTCATGATCTACAGAATTCCAACACTTCATGATCTACAGAATTCCCACTCAAACAAAAATTCTGGATAGCTGTACAATACATTCTAAATAATTTACCAGTATTTCTCTGCTTTTCATTAGATTAAGGTGAATTATCTTCTTCCATTTCAACTAACTACAGATTCACCTGATTTAACTCTGCTAAGGCTAAAAGAATTAGAGAAGTGATAATAAAAAAATTCTGAATAATGGAAAAGGATTGATGAAACAATGGTGATGATTACCAGTTGAAAGAAGTGATAATAAAGCTTTAGAATGTGATCTATTCACTACGCTTAGTATGTGGGCTGGCGCACCGGAGGGAGACAGAAATTTGCAAGGGGGGACCAAATTTGACAAACAAAAACGGTCGGGCCGGACCAAATTTTTCGGGGGGAACATATTTTTATATGACAGGACCTGCTCTGGGAGGCACAGACGGACCTGCGCTGGAGGGCACAGACAGATTTCTGTCATCTGTCACCTCCATCATGATTAACCAACTCGGGACCTGTACAATATTATAGATGAGAATGTACATCAGATTTATCAAAAAACTGTGCAATTTAATGCTGACTTCGAAAAAATGAATACATTTTTGACTGAAAACAAAAATATTTATTAATTTTTTAAGATATACAGCCATGCACCATTCTTTTTTTGTGTGCCATGCATTAAGTATTATTAAGTATATATATTTAGAATGATTCAAAACATGACTGTTGACAGATTGTATTCTGTAAGTATGATGTTCAAATGTCAATGTTATCATGTTTTGCTATGGGTACCTCTACTGGAGTAGCATGTTTTCTTCTGCCTTGCTGCAGAAAGCTGTTTTCCTCTTTGTGCCTGCTCTGCTAGCCATACCGACCACAATTAAATACAGGCCACGAGCCTCTGCTTTGATTACACAAAAAGCGAAAAGATTGCCAACTATAATTTTCGAGGTTGTAGGAGGGATAGTGTGCGCGTGTTTTTTTAAGCCCAACCACAGGCTACAACTCCTTGGTTTGGCAGCTCAATTGGGTCAATTAACGGTGCACGCCCGATGCTATGTGCCAGCACCCTTAAGTGTGTTACTATACTCAGGAATGACACTTCCATACACATGTAGGGCATGCTAATATCTAGTAAACCCACTGAGCATGTACAAGGTGATCATATGATACAGGAAGTGGTGTAATGAATCGTGAGGGTTAAATTGAATGTATGTAATTAGCTAAGCCGAAATAAAATAATAATAATAATGCATGCCGATAGTATAATAGTTCTAATATGGTGTTAACGTAAGAGTGTCTAGGGGAGTGGCTACTCTACCACAGAGTGTAATTTTATTGTGTACTAACACACTACAGTAAAGCTCCCTGTATGAATTGTACTGGGATTGAAATGTTAAAAATCTCTTTTTCTCCTCATCGGCAGCGCCCAAAGGTCCTTGCGAAATTATGAGAATATCAAATTTTCTGTGACGCTGGTCCCATTTTATTCACTGAGCATGTGTAATAGAATGGGCGGTATGGGACAGCTTTGTGAACAATTTAAGGAGTTTGTGTACCTTGTGTGCGCTCATACTTAGCGTCGGTTAATGGGGATTCACAATGGTTAATCCTACTAGGTGTCTTTTTAATCTCGTTATTTGCGGTAGGTACCAGCACATACTAACAGTTCAAAGTTCTTTATGGATGTCGTTGGTTATACTAATTTTGGCAGGTTAGAATTCGATATTGTATACCATAATCGTTATAGTATTAGGATTAAACAGTTTGGTAAATACATTTTACAATGATATGTGCCTTATTTTATTGACAAATACTTCGTAACTTAGTGTTAACGGGAAAAAAAATAATGCATACCGTAACAGCACTGTTGAGTGTATTGTAAATTCTTCACACTAGTTAACTGTTACAAGGATAAACAATATGACAATACCAATTTAAGCCTATAATATATAAAGCTTGAGCAAATCGATATGCAATTTTTAGTCTTTCAATTTTAACTTACAGTGTATGGTGCAGCTAGTACACGCTAATTAGAAGTCTCCCAGAAGTGGCAGAGAAGTTCAACGTGCTTAAGGAGCAACAGTTCCATTGAATTTAAGACCAGCCAACAGCATCTACCAGCAGAGTTTGCATAAGTATTATGCAAAACTCTGCTTGCAATACAGATATACTCTGCACACTGATCATAACAATTCAGACACCTTAAACTACCACTTGCAGACTAAGCAAGGACAAACTGCTCATTATCACTCTACCCGACCCTTTTCTCATGTAGCAGGTGGGTGCATGTGGCTAATGCAGCTTGTACAACGGAGAAAGATACAGGTGACTCCTAATAGTTTTAGTGACGTTACTTAAAGGGCATCCAACAGTCTCTTACTGTCTAAGGACTAAAAACACTAAGTTTCTCTAGACAAGTGGAAATTAAAAATTCTGTCACATAAATGTTGATTCAGTGCAACTTTTTTTGCTTGTCTTAGTCTTCCAGAGACTGGAACATTCCAAATCAATTTTTTGCGTGTGACAAAATGATTGACTGATTGGCGGATAAGTTTAAAAAAAGAGTTGAATTGTATGACATGGTAATAAGGGTGCTATTACACTTTTTGAGCGCTACAAAACCCCAGAAGAGGCCAATGTTGCTTGGGCGTACTAAATTTACTTCGGTTCCCCCCCCCCCCCCCCTGTTATTTTTATTTCTGCAGGCTGGCAAGTACTACTCGGAGAAATCACTAATCGAAAATGAAGATTGAAAGTCTGTCGCACCCTAAGGAGTACCACCTTTACCAATTTAGACTTCCCCAGCAGTACTGCAAGACTACCACTGAATTTTAGAGGCCGATTTTTTGTATATAATTTTCCTATCCTAGCGAGCATGCCTTAACCATGATTTTTTGTCATTTTAGTGTTCTTTATATTGGCCTTGGCGTGTGAAGTACTGTCGATAATAATATCGATTCCGTTTTACTTTAGGTCCTAGGTCATACATTGAGCGCATCGCGTCGCGTCACCTTGGTCCTACATTGAACTTATAGCGTCGCTAGTGGAATTTCAATGATATTAAGTAAGATATAAGGGTTATATACAACAAAAATCGGTTGATTAAAGTGGGTATTGTTCCTTGACATGCTCATACATTAAAAAAAAAAGGATCATCATTTTTAAACTTTCTTCTCCACAAATATTCAGGTAAGTATGTGTCAAACAAGTCATCACTTGTGTTCATGACACCTCTTTTTCGCATCATGAATTTCACCTGTGACAAAGTTCCTTCAATAGTTTGAGTGTGTGCCACAAAATTTATTGAGTGGTTGACCGTCTGGTGGCTCATTCCCAGAGATGTAATGGAAGAGCATGACCTCCACTCATCATAATAACTGTGGTGCCAGGTAAAATGTATTGCTGAATGATTGGTAGTAGGGTTGCAGCGGTTCTATCTGGTAACTCAACCATGAACACATTGTTGGTTCCCCTTTCTACACCTCCAAACACCCAATGGCCATCTCTGTATCTTCCTCTGTTGTATTGTTTTCGTCCAAATTTTGACTCATCAATTTCCACCACTTTTCCTACTCCTCCTATCTGCACTGGATGGTCTAGAAACCACTGTGCACATATGTCTCGATGGAAATTATACCAATCAACAATGGAGTGTCCAGTCTGCTGTACAGCCATAGATACTGAATCTTCACAAGCCCACAAGTAAGAAACTTCCACTATCTCATTCAGCTTCAAATGGCTACCAGAAAAAAAACTCCCATCTCTCATGGAAATTACAGATTGGCATCCAGACTTGGGGCTTCTCCAGCAATAAGACCCCTTCTTGATGACAAAGTTGCATACACTGCCACACTTATTACAGTTAGCACTATTATTTAATGCTCCAATTCCCTTTAACCAGACAATTGTGGCCTGCTCACTGTTTGTATAGTAGTTTAAAACTAAATCTCTGAATTTAAGCATAGTTTGTTAGACCTTGTTATAAATAAAAAATTATTGAACAACCACAACAGTAGTCAAGGTGATCGGCGCATATCGGCGCATGTTAGCACGTACTGAGGGGCTGAGGAATTGAGCGCGCGAGCGTCACGATGAGATCGTAAGGTGACGCGACGCGATGCGCTCAACGTTGGACCTAAAGGGCGCGCGAGCGTCGCGATAAGACCGTAAGGTGACACGACGCGATGCGCTTAATGTAGGACCTAAAGTAAAACGTAACCATAATATCTAATCGTTATGGGATCGAGCTTTTCTGGCCCTTAGGCCTTGTCAAACTTAGCCTGCGTCCATTACTAAGCAGTACCTGTCGTAAATTCAGGATCCTTTACTTTGGTGAGCGAGGAATTTTGATTGTAAGTAGATTCCACCCTGCCCCAACCGTACACTTGTATGATAGAGTGAGGCGCTGCAGCATTTCGTGGACTCCATTGACTTTGTGGTGGATAATGCACCACTATTCAGCTGGAGTGCGCTGCTAAAGACGCCAGGGCGTTGCTGTGTGACGGCACCCTCGACATAAAAAGATAGTGTGAAGGCTTATGAATCATCCCTTTATCTAGCGAGAGTGAGAGTGAAAACAATATCATTATTATTATAGCTGAATAATGTGAGAGGAGGTATTGATTGCCTTAACTCACCTAGGCTTTTCAATGCCACAAAATGTTAAATAAAATTATATTGGAAAAATTAATCAGTTAACTTTGCCAGAATATAAAGTTGAGTCAACATATTTACTGATCTGCAGCTCTATCAACTGAATCAGTTCCTATAGGACAAGTGTATCCCAAATTTCAGGTTGCAACAATTGGTAGTAAAGTGCGTGTGGAATGTGGAAGTACTAGTACATCAAGGTGGACAAAGGATGGAAATAGCATCAGAAACTTGCAAAGAGAAAATGATCTGGTAATATATAGTGCTGATGTGGAGCATACTGGGGTATACAGTTGCAGGGGAACAAATAAATTAGGAGAATACTTTTCATCTAAATCAGAAATTATTGTAGCAAGTAAGCTCATTTAAAGTCATGTAGTATATTCCTATATGACAGTCTAGGTTATTTTTAGTGAGTATGTAAGGTGTAACAAAATTTATTGAACAGCAACAAATATTGTTAATTTCATTACTTGATGTTACTTGGGGGTAATGGCCAACGAAACACATCTCCAAATGAAGCTCCCTAGATAGCTCCTTTTTAATTTGGTGTTAAAAGATTAAAGTCTTGAATATGATATAGATAAGGCTAGTGGTTTATGACATAAGAAAGTGTTCCTCACTAAGGGGTATATTCTAAATGGGTTAGTTTGGCAGTTAAAATCAATTGCTATTTTGTTTAATCCAAAATCAGGTTTTTACTTAATAATATTAAATATAATTAAATTCCTGGATATGGTACTTGCAACTGTTGTATTTTGTTTGTATGTTTTGTTAATCTACAGGCATTTCAAGGGTTGGTGTATCTTATTATCTATTTTACATTTATGTTCTTTTTTAGTAGAAACATTGATAAAATTAATCAATGGAAATATTGGATTCTTATTTCTTTTATTTGATTTACCTCACCATTTTCACTCATTAATACATTTCCTTGTTCACCTCTTAACTGTAACAAATAGCGTATTAACTTACCACCGCCACTAACTCGAATATAAATGGCTCTCCCATAAGTTTTTAACGTCACCCGCAAAAGAATTCGAAGCGGTAAACAATTCAATTTCTAAGGTTTTTACGGGTAATGGTCGCTAAACCTGAGGATTCTGTTTAGTGAAGTTTGGGACGGGGTCGAACGCCGAGCGAACACAATAATACGAGGGTCAAAGCCTCTGGTTTTGCGACCATTACCCGTATCACCTTAGAAATTGAATTGTTTACCGCTTTGAATTCTTTTGTGGGTGACGTTAAAACTCAAAAACTTATGGGAGCTCCATTTGTCACTTATAAGCCCTACTCAACAGCATTTACTTGAAAATTCATTGTCCACTAGTTCGTCTAGTGGTAAACAATTCAATTTCTAAGGTGATACGGGTAATGGTCGCAAAACCAGAGGCTTTGACTCTCCGTATGGGTGGGAGGTAAGTCTTGCGTAGGTATGTTCAGTTGTGTGCAAATATTGTGCGTTACAACTATTATTAAGAATGTCACAAAGAAAACTTTAAATAACGTGACTTGATTTTGTTGCTTCTTTTGCAATTAAAACAGTTGCGGGGAGCTGTTACTATGGCATTGAATTACCTTTACCGCATACGTAATTTAAAAACTCGACTTTATTTTTGTAGCTTGAGTGTTAGTTGTTAAAATCAATCATTTAACAATAGTGGAGTTTAAGGCTCCCTTGCTATTTGTGCTCAAGCACACCACTAGTTATTATTATATGTCTTAGTATTAATTTGTTTGAGTCTATTTATCATGTTATTTCTATGCATTTCTAAAGCAATTTGATCCCCCCCCCCCCCCCCCCCCCCCCACCCAATAAGTACTCTATTTGTTTGCTTAAAGCAATAAGCATTTTTATCATCACCACATATCCTTTAGCAATCTGCATCTTTTGTTTTTTGTTTGAGTTTACTTTACTTTTTGCTAATGGAAGTATTTTTATACATGATGATGTTCTTACTAATGAAGATCATCACGATTAAACTTTCTGGTTTACTGCTTTGTAGTTTATTATGGAAAGTTCAGATTCTTCAATTAACTCACATTTATTGTTATTGTCTATTACATAATTTTAATAACCTTTCTAAAAGAGTTTTATTATAATACTGAACGAATCAAAGTGTAGGCTGCATCTACTAATATTGTGTTCAATCAGTCTGTGCTCATTTCAATCTGCAGAGTAAGATTTTATACATAATAATCGGATGCTAAAAGGACATTAAATTATGCTTTTCTCATGTGAATGGTAAAGGTATAGTATTGTTGAAATACCGGTACTATATTTGTTACAGTTAGAGATGATTCACAAGTAGAGGATACAGACATACGTGTACCACTGGGAGGAACAGCTCTTCTAAGTTGCTATTCTAATGGCGCACCGTTATGGTTTTTTAAAACACTACAAAGTAATCCAGTACATTTTTCATCCTATAATTTCATTCATAATGTACAGCCTAGTGATGAAGGAGATTACTACTGTGTTGGAGAAACACTTCATGGGGCCTATTTCGTATCCAAAGCAACAGTTCTTATTGACGGTAAGTGTAAGACTATTGCTATTGTAGCTATAGCTATTGTGATTTCTATAATTTAGAGAGCGGAGAAAGCAACAACAGGGAAACTAAATATCAGGACAACATAAATGCTAATTACGCTGGAGAAAGAAATGGAGAAAAATTCTACCAAGATGACAAACATTATTCTACTAATAGTCACCAAAATTTGAAGAATAATAACCAGGATATTAATGATAAAAAACATGAACTTGGAAATGAACAGCACGAGGAAGAATATGATCATCTCATTGGCTGTAAGTGCACTTCTACTGCTATTTTAGCCATAGCCAGTGTAATTTCTGTAATGTAGACATTACAGAAAGCAAAAATATGGATAATTACAAATCAGGATATGATGTACATCAAGAAGAAGTCTATAACAGGGAAATAAATATTCATGATGACATGGATGCTAATTACGTTGGTAGTAACCAAAATTTTAAAAGTAATAAGCAGAATATTAATGATAAAAGATATCAACTTGATAATGAAGAGTACAAATTAGGAGAGTTCAAAAAAGAATTTGTTCATGATGGATCAATGCTACCCATTAAAAGTAAGTTTGTTATGCAGTTGTAACACTTTTGTATAGAATGGATGTTGCTAGTTAGTGTGACTCCTTTTACAGGCTAGCCTAGTGGAGCACTTAGCGCCAAAAAAAGCATTATTTTAACACCAAAAAAATCATTATTATTTTAACACCAAAAAAAGCATTATTTTAACACCAAATAAGCATTATTTTAACACCAAAAAAATCATTATTTTAACACCAAAAAAAGCATTATTTTAACACCAAAAATAGCATTCTACATAATATAGTGACACATGCTATACATTATGGAAACACATTGCTAAACTTTGTTGGGACAGTTCTAGAAGCTTTCTATATGTGTTTATAAATAGTCATAACCTTAATACGTAATCAGTAATCTTAGCACAATAAAGGAAATGACTGATGATATTATTAAAACTGTTAGCTGAAAAAATTAGAGAAGTTTCTTAAGGTGCAAGCAGAGGCAAAACGTATAATTTACTATAGTAACTTATTTCATACTTTCACCACCTTTCCAGTACACGATAGGGCTACATGTCCTGCATGTTAGCATATTTAGCCCTATCCTTTACAGGGAAAGTGGTGAAAATATGAAATTTCCTAAATACGTGATGACAGGAAATTTCACTTTTTTCCCTGTGTTAAGGTTATCCAGAGTTACTAGTGGTTCAACCAGGAAGCTCTGTACGTATGCAATGTGGGAGTGCAGATTCCACCAAATGGATGAAAGGTAGTGATGAAATAGCACACCTACAATCAGGAAATGATATAGTGATAGAATCAGTTAGAAATGACCATAGCGGAATTTATACATGCCAAGGAACTAAGCCATCAGGAGAAGTTTTTCGTTCAACAACAGAATTAAGAGTGGAAAGTAATAAACACAGCTTAGAGCTGACATGAAGTTATATTACTATGTATATAATATCTATTAATTTGTGGGCAATAAGATAATACCCATTTAAACTATACTATTGATTTTGGTAACCCTGATATTTTGTTTGGCAACAAAAATCTTTTATACTTACAAGATTCACAGAATACAGTGAAAATGTTGACTTGGTGTACTGATATGATAGATGCAAGATAGAGTAGAACCTATAATCAAGTACTTATCACCAATAATTGCTGAAAGGGTCTTAATATAAAGAAGTAGTACTTCTTAATAGGTCAGTAAAATATGAGTTTGGCTCTGGGAAGTTACAAATTGATGTCAAATTTGTTTTGTTTATTTCCACAAGAGATGGGATAAGTGAATTATCATGAAAAAGTGGGTATGATGATGCTAGACATTATTCTGTGACATAATTAAGAGACAGTAATATGATATTGTAGCATCACAACATATGTTATGACTTTATTTTGCATATGATAGTAATAATTCAGTTTTCATGATTTACAGATGTGTTTGATTATAATAAGAATTAGCCATTTTAGTATTCTTAATAAATTTCCCAGTAGACACTATTCACATTATGACTTCCTTAATTATTTATAATGTGTTTGAAACAGAAAAAGACAACAATTTCATACAACGAACAAATGAAGAAGGCAATTCTCGTTATAAAGAACAGATTGAAGATTCCAAATATTTGCAAAATGTGGACAATGAATATTATTATAATGATGATCAGCACAATATAGATTACTATCCTGATGAGCAGGAGGATATTTCATATGATGATCTGCAGCCTGATGATCCTCAAAATGAAGGTAAGGTAATTATATAAGATTATTGGACTACAATGATTGATATGTAAAACATTTTGGAATTGTAATACAATTAAAAAAAAAAGTAAATTAAGAATATTTTTAGAATTCAAGAACAGTATTATAGTCGAGCCCAAGTACAAGTCCGTGCCTGCAGGAGGTTCTGTGGAATTTACATGTATCACTGATCTGGAAACGAATTGGTACCATAATGATAATAAAAACTTGCCAAAAAATGTTAAAACCATAATGGATGGTCAGAAAAAAATATTATTAATATCTCGTGCTACGAAGAAGAATTCTGGTATATATTCATGTTTCAGTTTTGGAGGTATAATTGATAGACAAAATTATGACCTCTCCGAGCTCAATGTGGGAGTATTGGATGTTGGAAACAGGAAAAAGTACTGTATGTATTTGAGCTTTGATTTATTTTACTTTAGCTATTAAGTTGACTTATAAATTTTGTAAATTGTTCAAAGAAATATATCAAGTTGCACTAACTTGTATATGTCCTGGCAAAATGCATGAAAGCTTCAGCGTGCTTGAAGAAAAAATTTAGCAGTTAATAACAAATACTGAGGATGAAATGTCTTTAAATAATGATCATAACTAATTAAAGACAAGTTGTTTACTAAATCCAATATTTTTATAAATATACTGCTGCTATGTAAAACAATGTATTATGCAAGATTCAAAGACTATGTAAATTTTCTGACATTATAATTTTTTTTATTAAGGGGAGCGACTTCAAGAAGAGCTAAACAGAGAAGCACTGAGTACCCAACTCCGTAAGTTTCTAGTTCGTTTTTAATGAATAGTCTATTGAATTGCATATAAACTCCTGTCTCCTTGGCTTGTCTCATTTGGTGAGGCACTCCAGATATGATTAATAAGCATCAATTGGTCAGATAGCAATACAAATAACATTCTACATTTCTTCTAATGTTGTACACAAAATGCTACTCATTATCATTGTTGTCTGACCAGCTTTTCACATGTGATTACATTATGAAACATTAATTTTCAAAATCTAAGAATAACTACTGTACCATTATACCCACCACAGGTGTTATATTGCACTCATCAAATAATTTAATTTGCCATTGATCTGCCCCAGAATTGAATAGCTTTAGAACTAACTCATATTGAGTACTAGGATATTTATGATCGACTCTCAACAAAGTAGTTCCTAATGTACTCTTGAATCACCACAAGTCATATATGATTTGTTATTGGTACATTTTGACACATCACTAATTGCTAACTGGTTGCATCTTCCATTGTAACTTACAATAAAGAGTGCCTTAAATTATTAGTCTACCCAAATTAACCAAAAATTAAGATGCCATAAATTTATTCCTCATTAATTGAATAATCACTTTATATGTTATGTTTGTAGCGCAATATTTCAATGCTGAAATTTATCCAAAATCGATGACAGTTTATGAGGGTCAAAATATGCACTTACTTTGCTATAGTAGAGAAAACATCAAGGCACTCTTTGAAGGCGAACCTGTTCCTAGCAATGTGTTTGTTCGTAAAACTAGTCAAAACCAACACAAGATTATAATCACTAATGCAAAAAGACATAACAGTGGAAAATATCAATGTTATGGAAAATCTGAGTTTCCATTTGATAAAGATAATCGTGATTTTGGAAGAAATGTGGCTTTCATAAAAGTTACAAGTAAATGTTATACAAGAGTCAATTGCAAATCTGACTGTCACTAAAGATATGCAAGCCTCAAGCGAATAACGATAAATGTATTTGTTAGTCGACAACAATTACCTCTGCCATTTTACTTTAATATACGCAGAAATCTTCACTTAATTTCCTGTCATATACGTCGTTCAGATATGAGAGGAGAGGGTCTACTATATATATATATCATTCACGTACATGTAATAGCTAAGTGTAAATTATGTTTATGCTTTAATACATTATTACTGTACATATTTAAATGCTATTAACTGTCGTTCCTTTATTACGAACAATCTATGGTAAGTTAATAACTCCTGTGTATAGAGTGATATATTGCCAAAGATGGTTATTATATATATCTGACTATTTTAAAATTATAAATTTTATGTTTTCTTATATTTTGTCCTCTAGAGAAGAAAAAATTCAGAAAGTTCAGAAAGGCAATTTCTGCTGTTGCTGGTACATAAAGTTAAATGTGTTTTGGTAGCTGAATGGTTCTTATGGTTAGCTGTCACCTGAGAAATGACAATATTTATAATTTGCTGTGTTAGCATCACCATTCAATACCATGACATATCAGTTTAGTGAACTATCACTTTAACTATAAGCATTAAACTTTGCAGGTATTAAACTAATAATGTATTTGTCAGGTCCTCAATATACTATGTACAGTATTCAGATTGCAATTAGTCTCATGTCAAGTTAGATTGAAAGATTGGATAAAACAAACCCCAATTTGTATGTAATGTATCTGGAGCTAGTTGTTTTTTTTCCATACATATGCACATACTCTTACGTTATAATTTTCTGTCAGTTAGTATTAGTAGTTATTATTTGAGTGTACTCATTTTATCAGAGGCTGACAGCAGGACTTGGTAAATGAAAAGATTTATTATTTTACACCGTTTAACACAGAACTGACTTTTACTTTTAGCACTCTAAAACTGATGTCTGAAAGTACTGCACTTGTGATGATTAATTATTATATCCAATATTCTGTTGTAAATACAAACACAAAGTCCAGTTAATACTCAATCCTACTATAGTTAAACCCATTTTTAAATGAATCTCTAGTTATTTCGTCACCTATATTATCACAACCAGTATGGGACAAAACCTAATTCAAATAGTGAAAATTCAGAATATATGAAGTCACTCTCAATAAATAAAGTTTACTGTTTGATGATTGTTAAATTGATCTAGGTTATGTAGATAATCTATTCATGAAACTCACAACACTGGAGAAACAAGTCCAGCAGAGAGGCTTACAATGTTTACCATAGCTAAATAACCATTTTAGAAGAATTGTATCATTTTGAGATAGGACAGTGTGTTGTAGTTACATAAGAAATGTGTTCTTGTGGAGTGCTTCCATGGAATTTGCAATCCGTATTTCTGTTTAATTTCGTTCAATTAAATTTCATTTTTTAATATTTCATTACATTTTAATTTCGGAAATTAAGATTTATACGAAATTTTTTTCCCACGAAATTTGTTTTACACTAAAATTTCTGATCTAACCATGCGTGCGTGCATGAAATGGCTGAGTTGGAGCCTTAAGCACCTCACTGTTGGCAAGTGCAATAGCTCTAGATGGAACACTTGCTGATAGATCTCCATTTGCTTCAGGAAGACCCTCCCTGCGCGCGAAGTACCGGTGTAGAGACATGTCTTCCTTCTTGAGAGAAAAATGCTCTACTAGAGCGCGTGGCATGCAATTTTTCGTTCCTTAATTGTGACCCTCTACGGGAAAATCGGGCACAACGCGGCCCCGACGAAAAAATTATTTTTGCACTTACACACTCCTCGGCAAGCAGATATTAAGCTCTCCAAGTTTTATCGCTGTAGCTTTAGCCATTCCCGCTATATATCACCTAACCATTCCCTCCGTTAGGCTTATTTAATACAATTTTAAGAACTAAATCGATCTTTTTGCGACGTCTACGCATGCTGCGTTGTGCCCGATTTTCCCATAGACGGTCACAATTATTCATATATCCAAATATTAATAAGAAAATATTTCATAACTTAAATTTTCCGTATAATTTAATTTCGTATACTATGCACATTTCGAAATTATATCAGCATCGAAAAAAAAGTGATATACGGTATATAAGCCAGCTAGGTGAGAGTGTACTATCCTCATATATATAAATTGGTGCAGAATCTAAGGAGGTGAATTCTCATGAGACATTCCATCATGATCCCCGTCATAACAAAATCCTACCACTGATAAATGTTTATCTTTCAAAGAATAATCTACTTTTGTAAAATGTAGGTAAACCAATCCGTAAAGTGGCATCTAAAATACGAAATGTTTTTCGTTCAAGTAAGTGTATATAATAAGTAACAAGTTAGTTTATAAAGTTTTATTCTTTATTAGATCGTAATGATGACAATTTCTATAATAACATGGATAACAATTATAGAAGTAATTATGATTCCTATGATGGTAAGTTAATCGATTGCTTTATGTATATAAAACAATATTGTATATTTTCAAAATATATTAAGTCACATAATTAAAAAATTGTGAACTTTATTAAAATGAATGATTTAATATAAAATCTATTTTAAAATTTGTTTACAAGTTGTCAGTGGATATGCTTGGGCTGATTTCTTTGGTTAATCCATAGATCCATCACCATTTTATTATCGAATCAATGTTAATATTATTATGTAACTGATACTGACCTTGTTTGTTAATATTTATAGCTGAAAGAAAGTTATTTAGGCCAATAACTGGAGGAATAAGTAGTCAACGTAAGTATTATGGACTAAATAATGATGTAGTGTAACAACAAGTTGATTTTTGATTATGAAGTTTAGATCTCTAGTCAAATATTATATCTGTTATGAACTCAAACATTTTAGCTGTTCTTCAGCTACCCGTAATCCGTGAAACAAACTGTATCTGCCATCACTATTCATCCCTTAGAAACTGAAAGTGGTCAACGTATCATAAGTACCAAATATCTGTTAGTAATAGGCAATGTATGTTGCATGAAAACTAACTCAACAAATTAGCAAATTTATCTGATGACAGCAACGTTCAATATCTTTCAATTTTTTCTTTGCAACCATCTGGATGCTTGCGAATAGGGATTTTGTGTCAAATGAGACCTAAACAATTCTGTTTGGAAACTTTTTTCTTGTTATAAATGTAGTAAACTGATAATATTTTCCCGCATGAAACTACTGTTGTCATCTGAATGTATCAATATTGGATGTGTTGGAAAATTAATGAAAAAAGCCAACAGTCAAAGAGTCCTTACTAGTTTGTAAACTTGTGCAAGGTCATAATATAACTGCTGTGATTTTTTCATGATTAGCTCTTTAGTTTTTATAATGAACCATTTGACATGGGTTGTTTGGAAGTTTTAAACAATATTATTGGATAAGGAAAATACTGAATGTGTTATCAATACAGTTCCACATCATCTACCATATAGTCATAGGAGTAATAGATTGAATTTATAGGAATAAAAATTATAAGATAATTTAGACCAAATTATGAGAACATTCAAATGTGCAAACAAAATAAGTGGGTTTGTAATAGACTGACTCTAACTTTAATTGTACACACACTTGAGGCACTCCATTCCAATTTAGTTCACAAACAGTTCAGCACTTCAACTAGCTATGCTTGAAAATCTCGTTACAGATTAAAGTCTATAATATTAAGTTTGGATTCCAATTTCAGGTTTGAATAATCATTGAAATTATGTGAGCATGTCAGCATGAATAAAAGAGATGCTTAAGTAAGCAAAGAAGGTGTTTCTTCTGAAATTGAATTTCGTATATTTAATACTTCAACTATGTGTCATAGTAACACAATTTTTGTATATTATTCATAAAGATAGAAGCGTGTATTACCAAAAATCCTCAAATGGTACTGGACTTCACAATGCAAAAAAAGGTAAAGTTTTAGTGAATGGATGATTTGTAAAAATAAACTAAAAGTTTGGAAGTATAACGATGGGTATTTTACTGTTTTGCATGATTAATACAATATAATTGACTTACTTTCAGCAAATTGGCAAGGGGTATTATTGTTCAGATATATACAAACTACTGAAAATGGGATAATTTTACCACAGACGTAGCAATAATAGATAGACATGTATTAGTGCACATGTACATCACATGTAATAACAGCATTTAGTATTCACCATCAATCATATTATATTACATTTATCTTATTGTATGGAAATTTGTAGTGGGATATTTTTTGTATGCTTGTTTGTTTGTATTGAGCTGTTCCAGGTTTATTTGCATACTGCCAGTTTCAAAATAGATGGTAAAAAATTACCATTCTTTTGAATTAGCTTTTATCTATTCTAGTCATTTGTTCCCCCATCCACTCTCCCAGTCTTTCGCGTATTATAATAATATTACTTAATTTTACAACACAATTTCTACCTAATTATGTAATCAAAAGTAGCCTAGGTCTTAAGATGTGGGTGGTCTGGCTTGAATTGTGTGTTATACAGTATTTCTTTTTAGATATGAATTTAGAAGTAATTATTCAAGCTCACACAATAGTTAGTTGAATTTACAATTCAAGTACTATTTTCAACTTAAAATTTCGAAATTAATTTTTTCTACTATAGAGCCACAAAAATGAAGCTATACTTTTACTTTTTTTCAAAATTGTCACTTATTTTAGTCACTCTTACACTATCCAAAAACAATTATGTATCGTAGTGGACTTTCGTTGTGGACTCAAAGTCCTCCATCAGCTCACAATAATTGCTCAATTAAGTATTGCTATACATCATACACTTAAATACATTATTTCTTTGAATATTTCGGCCGCATGCAAGTGTTATTTTCCATATTTTCCAGATAACAAATTTTTAAAGGTTTAATAGTATGATAATATATTATTTTAGATTGTCCTCATCTCAACATTACTGGAGGAGTAGTTAAATATCAGAATCATAAACTCAATGCAATTATAAAATGTATCCAAGGCTTAAAACTTCTAGGGACTCCAATACTTAAGTGTCAGAGTAATGGAACTTGGAGTAATACACTTCCAACTTGTATCAGTAAGACATAGTGTGTCATATTTACTTTTAAATAGTGTGTTATAAACTTTTAACATTTTATATTAATTGTTAATTTTTATCATTTTTAGAGAGAAGTCAAGGTGTCGTGATAAAATACAATACAATTGTGAAGCTACCAATTTTACTCACAATACTTTTCATGAATTGACACTATTGACTCAATATTATGTTTTACTTGTACCAAATACCTCATGAAGCAATTATTTTACTTTCAACCCCAATAATTGTATTTCCTTGTAATTTGGTTTTTAATTCACAAGACTGGTGTTAAAATACATACTACAACATCGATCAAGTTATCTCTACATTTATATCACAAGTATGTCAAGTGGTTCTTTAGTGTCATACTGTTTTATTTCCTTCTCCATTGCAGTGCCTCTATTATGAAGTAGTCATAATGATGACTCAGCTGAAAAGTTGCCCAGAGTGGAGCTGCTAAATATTTTAATGTGCATTGTATTGTAAGCTTGAGGCTTCACATTCATACAATATACACACCTAACATAAATAAAAAATATATATTTAAATATTTTTATAACATAAAACCCTCTTGTGGGTAACAGAAGTTTAAATAAGGTTCTGTGTTCATTAGATCAGCTGACCAACATAATATAGAAATTTAAGAAGACTTAGAGAAGAAGTGATGTTGGTTGTAAAGATTATTCTCCCATTCTAGTCCAGAGTAAGTTAATAAATCAGGCTTTTAAGTATCTCCCCCAATACTGAGAGTAGTAGTGTTCAAGAAACTGCTCCTACTTAAATTAGTGAAGCAATTGCAAGCAGCATATACTCCTCTCTACTATGGGTTAATCCTAGAACTAGTACATTTTGAAGACACATCATAATATTTTTATGTACAAGTAGAATTGGGGACAATCTGATGAGAGTAGTTGTGAAAGTTATGAAAGCTTGTAGGACAAATGGTAAAATTGAAGGGGAAGACTATAATGATCAAATGTTATAGTTGCCATATAGTAGACATTTCCATAGAGAAATGGAATGAGTCAAGTGAAGAGCATTATGAACAAGACATTGGAGAATCACCATCTAGAATCAAGACTGGCTAAGTTAAGTATAACTGAGAAATAAAGTATGCACTGTCGATAAATGTGACGGAATTTACTTCTTTCTTAGCACTATTCATTATACCAGGCTAAAATTTCACTAGTAACATGCTATCTTCCAACATCATTATACAATTTGAGATATTAATTTACAAATGCTCTATTTCACAAATATATCATAATTATGTAGAAATGGCTAGTTGCATTTTGTTACCAAAATTCATTTCTGAAATTAATTTAGTCATCTTTTATCGAAAACTGTGAACAATGGCGGTTATAACCAGATATTTGGAAGTATTGAAATATGGCTTTGCTATAATAAGAAACTCGATCATTTCTGGAGAGGAATACCATTGGAAGTGTATAAATCTTCCATCAGAGCAGAAGTACACTGTGCTTTGGTGTGTCCTACTTGTGATCTACCTGCTGGTCGTAATATATGTGGCTTTTTTCCGTATAATGCCTGCAATGTTTATTAACCTTGTCAAAAGTCAATTTCATCAGATTATTTTTTATTTCATCATGATAGCTAAATAGATTGAGCGCACAAGAGTCATCTTGATGCAATCAAATGAATTGATTGAATCATACACTACTAAAAAGACAGTAACAATGAGTCAGAAACAGGTCTATGGGCTTGTTTGTATTTGAACTGATCCAGTTTAGAAGCTGTTGAGGTCCCGCTTGCATGGCCCATTAGAGAACGATCCTTTACCTAGAGGAATGGGAGGGGCTCATTTGTGTTTCAGTGTTGCGTGATAAGTAGCCTCTGGAGATGTAATTTGCCTTTAATTATTTACTATTTTGTTGTGCAGCTTGCCCACTGCCAGAGAAGTCCCCTTGAAGTGTTCATATGTCCTTCATCTATAATTGAAGTATTATTACATGTACATCAAAAATTATTTATATCATAGACTAGATTAACTTTATTACTGCACAGAAGAGGTAATGAGTCACTAAAATGTACATTATGTGTTTGGAGAGT
>WLWD01001349.1_pt1 | contig 106272 bp, 67 predicted proteins | sample 6712731 | NCBI WGS metagenome assembly WLWD01 (sample SAMN12718690, study PRJNA576275) | sponge metagenome | isolation source: marine sponge | host: Mycale hentscheli | place: New Zealand: South Island, Marlborough, Capsize Point | collected 2014-11-01 | reverse complement strand
AAAATAACCCACCTACTGTGGAGTTAAGTAATGCCATTAGCTAGCTACCTGTTGAAGAGGTAAAAAAAATGGTGAAGGGACATATAAATTCTAGTTAAAAACTAGCAAACAGGACATTATTACTGATACAGTCCATAGATATACAACAGTCCCACACGCTTTGTGAGAAAAATTATTACTGAGGGTGATAATGATGATGAAAATCATAATAAAATACTATGAAGTGAATCAAATTGGTGGACCAATAATTGAGTGCACTAAGAGAAAAACCTGTTAATGCTAATTCAATGTCCAAACTTCTGATAGCTAGTAATGGAGTTAGCAAAATTGTGGTAAATATTTTTTCTTGTTTTTCGTTTGTACCTTGATTCTCAAAGACAACTATCTGGATCTATATATATTCAATTTAGGAAGTATGTCTTAGACCTCTTAACTTTGTCACAAGTCACAGTATCGCGAGGCTGTTGTTTAGCTACATACCATTTTGCTTACCTTTCTTTTAAGTTGCCAATATTTGCTAGCAAATACATACCTTTTATCTATCTCAACTTCACAACATGAAGCTGACTGAGAGTAAGATGTTCAACTATAGCTACTTGCTTTTATAAATGGTATTTCTGCCAGAGTTTGAGTCTGTCAGACAGGTGGTTGCATTTATGTCTCCTGACTAGTTTATGGAGATGATAACTTCACCACAATCAGGTTACTTCTAAGAAAATCCACAGCACAATAGGCAGGCCACCACCAGGCTATAGAATTCTGAGAAAAACCAGCCAGTCTCAGTTTTCAAGGCGAGTTCCAAGAAGAAGTAGGGTGGTTAGATAACCATCACCAAATTTCACTCCCAGGAATTCCAATAGCCAGGGCTGAAAATCCTAAACTTTTGCTATCAGCAGTTAATAAATTTCATAATAAAGCTATTCCTGTAATTTGGAAGCTCTGTGCAGCCTGGCGCTGGTGCTACAGCCAAAAATAGACCAGGCGGTCAGCAAAACTAATACATTTTCAATGGGACACGGTGTGCAGTGATACCATCGGTGGGCGTGGTAGGATGTTACGTGATGTCATCATGCAAATCCCCTATTGAACACGACTGAGAGTCAGCTTCGCTCGCTTCGCTCGCTCGCTGAATTAATACTTTATGTGCTTACATACGCTTTTCAGAAGTAGTGATAGCTCTCTTAGTACTGACTACAGGTGGCTCTTGACAACTAACAAGCCGCACTTAGCCGGAAAAAAAAGGAAAAAAAAAAAAAACAAAAAAGGCGAAAAAGTTTTCGGCGAACGCGAAAGACGAAGAAAGTTTAGCGAACGAAGTTTTGAATTTAAATCTGGTAAAGGGTCTTCAATGCCATAGTAACTGGTCGAATCAACTTTTTGTTTCTTGAAAAGCAAGCATTTTCGAAGGAATTTTCTCACACTTTGGAGCTTAAGTATAAAGCAAGGCTTGCTTAATGCTGTAGTGTCAGAATAAACTGGGGTCAAGCCTAAAAAGCCGTGTTTGTTGAAGAAAAAGGTTCCCTGCGCGCGCGTTTAAAGGGCATACGTACAATCCATACATACATACATATACAGTGCTTCCAACTTAAAGAGTGGATTTTTTTAAACTACTGTATAGACCCTCACTACAGTAATTTAACATACACATACCTTTTCTTCATCATCCCAACAATGTTTACAATAGTAAAACTGCCTGTTTAGAGAATGGAAAACGGAGAACAGCACTTTTCTCATTCACTCTAATACATTTTACGCCATTTTTTTTGACGTCAAGATTTTGCGGTAGTTCGTCATTAAACGTAGCTAGTTAACGAGCTAAGGTCGAACGGTTATTTCCCGAGCAGTAAGACGGGACTTTCCCTAACTGCAACCGACTGTATGGATTCTCATCGTTCTACTAGCATCAGTAAACGAAGTCGAAATCAGTCAGAATTGTTGGCTGGTATATTACTAACTTGGAGCCAAGCGGTCATCTTTTTCAAGAGCTGAAGAAAAGCTGAAGAAGTGTAATACTCCCAAGGCCCAGCATTCGGTATTCTGACAACATCAAGGCGATGCAGTTGGAGTCCTACTGGTTGTGCAGCTCCTGACGGAAGCTAAAACGCTGGCCTTAATAGGCAGTAACGCCGTAAAACTTGATACCTAGGGCCTGAGATACAACCATAGCTAAATCAGCCATACCCGTGTAACAATTAGCGGTAAACTGGCGCCCTTGCACAAATACGCATGCGCTGTTTTGTGACGTCGCGTTTACGTGTACTAAAGGCCCACAACCCGCTCTAAACGTCATCATTTGATGACCCTTACCGTGTGTAAAAAAATTTTGGTGAAAAACAGCCACAACTCACTTAATTTTCAAGGTATAGCTACCAAAGTTATACATAATAATTTTAAGGCAATTTTACATCATGTGTCAAATTTTTAGAGATATAACTCAATAAATTCAAAAATCCTGGCTTAAACACTTTTTTTTAAATATTTCGAGATTCAAATTTCGTGTGCCCACAAAATTAGGCTCAAATGAAACTTCAGGTATTAAAGTATCAGTATACCAAGTTATAGAGATAAGGACAAATAATTTCTCTTTTTTCAGCTTAAACAGTTCCAAATTTACTGTCTTGAAGCTCCCAGTTCCATCACCTATAACCACAACAATAACCACAAACCCACAAAATTGTTTTGTCTGTATGTTAATATGACATTAATGTATAATAATACAAATTTTTAGCTTTCTATTACACATACTTGAGAAATTATAGCAGAATTAGCAACATTAACCAATAAGGTAAAAAATCCACTCTTTAAGCTGGAAGCACTGTACAACAAACATGATCCGGTGACGACACGGAAGAAATTAATGACGACAAAATAAAATGGCGATAAAGTATAGAGTCTATGGGAGAAGTCTGCAAGCTAAATTAAAATTCTAGTAAAAAATGAAACTAGCTATAATAGTAGCTATGGTAAAATTATTATAACTAAAACTAAACTCCTTTACTAAAACAACACAAGTAAATTCCATGACAGTATGGCAAAAAATAAACAAAACAGCATATTTTGCTTCTAGTGTACAATTATCAAACAGTTTTCACAGGTTTCTCAACAGCTGGTCCCAAAAGGTCTCTTGGAAGCAAAAGTTATGCCTGGTGTGGTTTGCTGGGAAAATTAGTCAATGTGTCACTAGTAGAAGTCATACTAACTGCAAACAGATACTTACACAGAAGGCATGCAAACCACGTCTACCGAGTGTGCAGAAAGTTAGTAGGGCCAAAACCCGACCAACCCTACCATTTGCTACGGCCATGGGAGCGGCCTGCGAAATCAGGACAGTTGGGACCTACGGTACCAGGTTCAGTATTTGTGTCTCCAAATTTTCACAGATGACACACTTCATCAGATGTTCAGAAATACTGTCTATCTTCACAACAACTTTTTATTTAGAATGATGATTGCTCACTTCAGCTTGCACAGACCACAATACATTCATTGCATGACACAAACAATCACTTTTCTTAATTTGGTTTCCCTTTTCGTGAAGTTCGGTTGCAGAATATGGGTGTGGCCTCAGTTTTTAACCACAGAATAAGTGTGATGCAAATCAAGTGCTTGCAGAAAAGGCATACATTTTCCACACACTGCATGAATTGTTTATACTTACCACACTGAATATTACACCTCATTGTTGACCACAGTGCCAGACGTTTTTACCTAATCATTTCATTGGGTGTAGGGTCATGCGTCCTATTAATATGCTGAGTTGTTTCATTCTTTTATACTTCAGGGTTGAAATGGTAGAAAAGACCCATTAATAGGTAAACACCCAGTTAAAGTAGCAAGTATATATAGCAATGAGGCATATATGTATTTGCAGCTATCTGACGGTTCTAAATGACTTTTCAAGTTAAGACTACCAGACTACAAAGTTTAAAGATTCACTTTCAGTAACATTGCAACTACATAATAGTTTACACATGTATGTATGTATTTCGTCCACACTAGTTATCTTCACAATGTTATATAGGTACGTGACTCACGAAATAACTCATGTTATTTCACAGTGTTATTTCATCGTGAGTTACCAGTCCTAGTGCAAACTACAGCAGTGAAGATATCTAGCATAGTAGAATAAACTACTAATGGCATGATATTTCACTCTCAGGCAAAATATTTCACCATATCACACTCTGACTCATGTAATGAAGCACCAGGAGGTGCGAACCCTCAGCGTATGTCCACCAGATAACCTCAATCAATTAAAACCCCTCTCCGTTGCAGAGATCAGAAGTAGAAGCGAACGTGTCAAAAATCATTTCAAACCTTTAGCATTTACACACAGACAGTTGCTACTTACAACGATACAAAGAAAGAAGCAAACAACAGAGCGAAGGGAACACCTCTAGGTTAAAACAGATCAGCTCTGCGGTATATAACTCGACTCTAGCCTCCTCACAGGCGTGAAGCGCGACAATTGCAACAGAGCAGTACAAGCCGGCGCAGGGCACTCTCTAGCTGCAATTTTTAGCTCACGTGATTATAACGTGCTGGTAAAGGGACGTTACCGGTAGCACAATAGCACAACGATCGTACGTACGGCTAAAATCGACTAGCTTTTTCTTGAAAACTAAGTCGAAACAAAAAATTCTAGCACATTAAATGGACTTACTTTGCAAATTTCTCTATCTCTACATCGTTTCAGAGCCCGGAAGGCCGTCGTCATCGAGATCCGTTGTTGAATGACACACACAGTGACACACAGACAAAGTGACTACTGTAACCCTCTCGCGCATGTGCGCTAAGGGTTAATAAGTACTATATATATTGTGAGTGTGTCTGGTAAAAGGGACCTTGTGGCATAAACCCAAAAGATAGAGTTTTTAATGGTATTAGTTGCTACATTTGAAATTTGGCACAGACGTATAAGAGTAAGTGTCACTAACATAATTCTGCCAAAAACAAAAATTGGAGAAACAAAGCAGACTTCTGGTGCCTATATATCAATTTCAAATTTTGCGCCGTAAGGTCCCTTTTTTGGGACCCAACATCAAAATATGCAAGGGTCAAAGTACAAATGACTTACATACATTTGAAATAATGGTATTAGTTGCTACATTTGAAATTTGGCACAGACGTATAAGAGTAAGTGTCACTAACACTAATTCTGCCAAAAACAAAAATTGGAGAAAGAAAACAGACTTCTGGTGCCTATATATCAATTTCAAATTTGTCCCTTTTTTGGGACCCAACATCAAAATATGCAAGGGTCAATGTACAAATGACTTACATACATTTGAAATTTGGCACAGACGTATAAGAGTAAGTGTCACTAACACTAATTCTGCCAAAAACAAAAATTAGAGAAACAAAGCAGACTTCTGGTGCCTATATATCAATTTCAAATTTGCGGTCCCTTTTTTTAGACCCACTCACATATATATATATGAGCTCAGACTATAGCTATATCAATTTCAAATTTGTGGTCCCTTTTTTGAGACCCACTCACATATATATATATATGAGCTCTTACTTAGCTGTGATGCATTTTCTCCTTATCTAATTATCTCTGCCTGGAACAAATAGTAGTTGCTTCTTTTCCTCACTGGTAGGAATAAATAGCAGCACACTACTGATAGCCTCAACTACAGCTACAGTCACTATAACATGCACCCAGTTCGCGCAAAGATTAGCGACAGGATGACAACAAAACCGGCATTCTACTATTACATAAAGGGTGCGCTAGTGCATACTGAAACACACTAAACAATAATAATAATAATAATAATAATAATAGGAAATTTTTCTCTTTTTAACAGCCAATATTTTTAATTATAACTTAACCCGACGTTTCGACTTCTTGCCGAAGTTCTCTTCAGGGGTCAAAGAAGTCGAAACGTCGGGTTAAGTTATAATTAAAATTATTGGCTGTTAAAAAGAGAAAAAATCCTATAATAATAATAATGTTTTAGGACTTACTTGTTCGTGGTTTGACAGAAACACCATACATGTATTTTGATTGCAAAATATCAGCTAATTCGTTGTAGTTTATACACCGGAGAGATAAAACTAGAGAAGAAGCCAATTGAATTGATGACAGACCTTTATTCTTTCGATGCCAGAAATTTAACAGATCTGTTTTACAATTAGCAATGTTGCCTGCATGTTCAGCTGCAATTTTTTTCATTTCAGAGTAAGGAATCTTGAGAAAAATACCAAAAGTGAACCAATTGTCTGTTAGTTTTTTCAGATCTATAATAAACTTCACCATCGATTTGTCTGCACAAAAATTCAATGTAGCAAGGCATGTAATAAAGTACCAAATTAAATACCTTCTTCAGTCGCCATGACTAGAGAAAGTAAGCCTTGACCAGAAATCCTCACGGGCTGTATCCCTTGCTTCTCCTTTTTTTCACATCCGAGCCGCCACAACCGAGCCGAAAATAGGCACCTAACAGCGTTTACTGCCGCTTTTTATTGGCCCGCCACGCCGCTGAATCAGGAAATAATATGACCACGCAATCGGATCGAATCCCTCCCATCCCCTCCCTAGCCTGTGAGTAATTGCCCTACACTCACCACGAAGTTCACGCGCGAAAAATTGCAATGCGTGGAAGCAGCGAAATAGTAGTAGTGGAGGAGGAGGATAGGCCACATCACACAGCGGCGCCTGCGTCACAGTGCATACTAACTTGTGCAAATTAGGAGTGCAGTGGCTGTATTACATAACAGGCATTTTTATCCATGAGTGGATATTATGATTAGCTACTATAGGTGAGCACTCTTTCCAGCTGTTCAGCGACCCAGTGTTCACTTTTTGTAGAGTGGGGGATAGACAAACCACTGGGGGGGGGGGGATGGGGGGGGCAGTTTCACGTCATCTTGGTTTTTTTTGGACCCCACTTTTTTGTATGGTGGCCACGAATTGTATTAAACCTCTTCATTCATAGTTTTAAATTTTTTTGGCTATTGCTGTACCATATAGTTTTTAGTTCAATAAATAAAAAAAATTGTTTTAAAAGCTCTATGTCAGAATGTCAAAAAACATCATTAATGTATTGGTTAATAACTTAATTTGTGAGCCAGTCCAAGAAAAGGAGGATAGTCAAGCAGGTCAGCATACAACAGTGGCAAGAACATATAGTGAGGGAGGGTGGGAGGGTTCTTTAAATTATAGCGCCACATCCCAACCTGGCTTGTGGCCTTGACCCCTCCCTTTTAATACTCTCTCAGCCTCAGCTCTCTAACACAAAGTAGTTAAATCCTAACACACACATCACACTCACACACACACATCTAGTAAGACTACTTGCTCCCTAGCACTGAGATGTATATGAGTAGTGGAATAGGATAATTATGGGGATTTTATCATGTTACTGTTGGAAGCAAATGGTTGTTTACTAGAATACCATGCTTATAGTTAAATAGTTGGAGCATCTGTTATTTAATGTGATTAGCTATGTGCAGACAAAGCTAAGAGATATCAAAACTTTTATATTCCCTTTGGGCTTTTCTAGCCTCCTACCCCTCACTGTATGCAGAATGAGTTTGCAAGCATATTATTTTCATTTTCATCATGTAAGCATAATATCTTCATTTTCATAGACACAAAATACATGTTTGTTTATTAACAACATGTGCAGAAATCTAAATTAGTTAGAATTACAAAAACTTACAATAAGGACGCTAATAAATATACTAAATTGATGTTCAAATTCTAGTGATAAACTGTCATACAAAATAATAATAGCTATGTGGTAGAAAACTATTGGCTAATTAAGTTATACGAAATAATTATAAAAATATAGAATGAAAAGACAGGTAACAAATTTTTTAGGTAGTGATAAAGCTTAAATTTATTTGTAAACAATTGCTTTCTAAGCTATATTAAAACAAATCTACTGCAAGAAATTGTGTGGTTGCTTAACGTGTGCTTGGCGTTTAGCTTAGTAAGCCAGTGAGTGATAGCTAGCATAAGGTTGCTGTTAGGAATCACTTTAGTTACTAGCACAAATCAACGAAACTGGTGGCTCTGAAGTGGTGTAATAGATAGTGAATCTAATCTACAGTGAAGTAGGCCTTTCGTGTATACCTGTCCTATTTGTGTGCATATTTGAGTCTATGAGTTAAGAGTGATATGGTAAGATAATTCATAATCGACTATGTGATATGGTAAGATAGTTCACAAGCAACTAATTTATTTCCATTAGCCACAGGCGAAGAACACAAAAGGCCTGCTAATGAAGTATCTCGCCATTTCACATTCTGGCAAAATGTAATAAGAGTTTTATTCTATACTAGATATTTTATGCTGTCCTCATGTCATTGAATAAAGGGGCAAATAGCTAAGATGCAGAATTTTTTTATAATCTGAAAAGCACATGTGTAGTTTAAACATTAGTCCAATAGCAGAGTCTCCTATTAAATCAACGAAGTCAGATCTGTTATTTAACTTTCTTTACAAATTTCTTCTAGTTTGATTATCTGTACCAAAAAATTAATGTGTTGCAGCCAAACTTAAATGTACTATTTATTCAATGTATAAATATTATATGATGCTTGCAAAGACCAACTTGTGAAATGTGACTCAGTTTGCCTAGTGGCCTAGGATAACTAGCTCCTGTTATGCCTTGCAACTGCATGAACTAGAGTCTGCATGGGTGTAACAGCTCAAGCACCCTAAATTTTGGACCTCTAATGCATATTATTGTGGAGTGTAAATTATGACTATAGCAATTATTGCTATACAACACTGTAGTGATTCTCTTAATTCATTGTTTTGACACTTTCAATCCCTTGACTAGTTCCAAAATTATATTTTGTCTATACCTTTGGTTTGTGCTATATTATTTGAAATTCTGTTTGTCTCCCACATAATGTAAGATGTAGAGAAATTTCATGGATAATGATCTGGAGTAGTTGAGAGAATTTTATGGCAATCAGTCATGGCTAGAACATCACCAGTGCTATTACAGTATTATTATTGTGCTATATTTTATAATGGAAAAAATGTAAAAGAAATTAATGTGGTTTTATGTTTGTGTCTAGAAAGCTAGTTAATATTTGTATTTTGGGTTAGTTTCTGCCGCTTGTTGAACAAAAACAATGGTGATAGAGTGGCGATATCCAGGAGGTTCACAAGACAAAACATTTATTGTACTGCTACTTTTGGTTTCAGTCTAGACGGGTGAAGTTAGTCCTTGTGTATTACAGCAGGACCCATTACCTACTGCTATATGGTGCTGGCACAAAACACAATCCCACCTAGAACCTTCTACACTGTCTATGTAGAATTTACACTAGCATAGGATATCAAACAGCATCAAAACATTTTGATCTTTACCTGAGAGGTCCCCAAAGGAAATTTCATATTTTATTTTCAGATTATCTGCTATATCATAAGAATCAAGTGTCCATGTAAACATCTTATTAGACTGCAAATTGTCTGTTTTGGTGATGACCTTGAATTCATTTTTAACCAAATATTCAACATTTCAACTTTACATTTTTCAATATCAGACCCATTCTTTATTAAAATCTGTTTTATAACTGCACAAACAGAACATTGTAATCGTATTATGAAGAACCATAGAAAAGAGCTACAATACCTTCGGCCATTTTTCGTACAGTACTTAGGTGAAGAGAGTCTCAACGATTCCGATGAATTTTCTTCGTGCAACATCTTTTAATAGCAATTAGACCCTCACCATCATACAGTGGCTATTACGCTTACGCACAAGCGCATAATGACACCAGTGGGTGCTTGTAATGTGCAGCCTCATAAGATCCCGCTGGTGGAGTTATAACGTACTTACAGAGTGTGTTTAATTTGAAAAGACTTGTGGGTGTAGGTAAGAAACTACTGTTGGATGCAGTCAAACTTCCGAATAAAGGACAAAATGGGAACACCAGTTTTGTCCATTGTTTAGAAGCTGTCCCTTCTTGGAAACCATCATTTTTTGACTACTTATCTAATATTTGATTGTACAGAGTGTATTAGATTATATGAATTGAGTGAAAAATAAATAAATAAAATAATAGAACATAATACTGGCTTTTTTGAACAAAAACAAAACAAAACAACACATCAATTATAGTCTGTTTTAATAATGAAAAATTTTTTTTAAGTTCACAATACTGTTTATAGTTGTTCCTTACTCTCTGACTTCTTTATGGTCATGATGCTCCAAATAGCTATGAGCTTACATTTTCCAATTTGCTTCTTTGAAGCTCTTCAACTTGGTGAAGGAGAAAACAAATGGGTTGTCACCATCATTATCATCTTCTCCTCCTGTTGATTAAAAAAGCTGGATTCCCTATCTCAGTCATTTATGGAGCTATTTGACGGAGGTTAAAAGTACCGAATAACTGAATTTCATTCGGGAAGTTAGAGGGGTTGCTAAAATATCACACTTATAAAATTATGCACACCGAGTACGTTGTGCAAGCACAACATGCCCTAGGTTCACTCCTTTCCCGCTTTAGCGATTGGTAAAAGTCTGACTAAGCGTGACTTGGCTGCCGGTTAGAAATACACTTTATCTACCGCCTCTGTGGACCCGAGATAGAACTTGTTGATTCAATAAATTTTGTCTGAACTGTAGTAAATTTTGATATGTGTCAATGAATGTCCATTAAGTGAAACACTTTTTGTATGGTGTAGCAATAGTGGGAATTCTGTTGTCCTTTGTCCGGAACTCGGAAGGTCCGCATCTCGGAAGCTCCTAATATACAATTTTCAATAGGAAATCCATCCGTAGTTTTTGTGTTTGTCTTCTGTATCGCGGTTGTCCGTTTTTCAGAAGGTCCGTTGAACGAGGTCCGACAGTAGAATTATTTATAACTGTTTAACAACTTATGAAGAAAAAAGAAAAAGAAAAAAAAGAACAGCAATAACAATGTGTTAATTGTAGTTGTAAAGTCAAGTCTGTTTTTTTTGTTGTTTTTTTACGTTGTTGACTCAATTCTGAACCAAGTTATAGGTTGTCAAAATCAAAGTTAACCAATTATTTCATTGTATGTACTCATGAGTAGTTCCCATGGTAACAGATACAGTTATGCATTATGTCTCATTTCATCTTGAACCCTAAAGCCATTACTGATTGAGTATGTACATATCATAGAAAGTCTTCGCCCACTATTTATCATAGGATGATGGGGAGGAAGAGAACAGTTGAAGGAAGAAGAGTAGTAATGGTTGGCTCTACAAATGAATATGATTAAATGTATTGTATGAATAGTACTGAGAATTTGTTGATGCTTCAGATGCGTACTACTGCATGATGATTGTCAACATACATATATATACTGATGGTTTACTGACAGTTTACTTTGTGTAAACTTACTGTATATGGTGAACCCGGAACTATAGCATGGTAAACCACTGACAGTTTACTTTGTGTAAACTTACTGTATATGGTGAACCCGGAACTATAGCATGGTAAACCACTGATAGTTTACTTTGTGTAAACTTACTGTATATGGTGAACCCGGAACTATAGCATGGTAAACCACTGACAGTTTACTTTGTGTAAACTTACTGTATATGGTGAACCCGGAACTATAGCATGGTAAACCACTGACAGTTTACTTTGTGTAAACTTACTGTATATGATGAACCCGGAACTATAGCATGGTAAACCACTGACAGTTTACTTTGTGTAAACTTAACTGTATATGGTGAACCCGGAACTATAGCATGGTAAACCACTGACAGTTTACTTTGTGTAAACTTACTGTATATGGTGAACCCGGAACTATAGCATGGTAAACCACTGACAGTTTACTTTGTGTAAACTTACTGTATATGATGAGTCCCGAACTATAGCATGGTAAACCACTGACAGTTTACTTTGTGTAAACTTACTGTATATGGTGAACCCGGAACTATAGCATGGTAAACCACTGACAGTTTACTTTGTGTAAACTTACTGTATATGGTGAACCCGGAACTATAGCATGGTAAACCACTGACAGTTTACTTTGTGTAAACTTACTGTATATGGTGAACCCGGAACTATAGCATGGTAAACCACTGACAGTTTACTTTGTGTAAACTTACTGTATATGATGAACCCGGAACTATAGCATGGTAAACCACTGACAGTTTACTTTGTGTAAACTTACTGTATATGGTGAACCCGGAACTATAGCATGGTAAACCACTGACAGTTTACTTTGTGTAAACTTACTGTATATGGTGAACCCGGAACTATAGCATGGTAAACCACTGACAGTTTACTTTGTGTAAACTTACTGTATATGATGAACCCGGAACTATAGCATGGTAAACCACTGACAGTTTACTTTGTGTAAACTTACTGTATATGGTGAACCCGGAACAATAGCATGGTAAACCACTGACAGTTTACTTTGTGTAAACTTACTGTATATGATGAGTCCCGAACTATAGCATGGTAAACCACTGACAGTTTACTTTGTGTAAACTTACTGTATATGATGAGTCCCGAACTATAGCATGATAAACCAAAAGTATACTGATAGTAATTTACAATAAAAAGTGTTCTGGATTTATGGTGTACAACTTTAGTAAAACATCACTCATGCCATCAATTGTGGTCCTAGACAATTGCATTTACTCTTATATCCTTACATCTTCTTCTTCCATTTCGGATTCTGCTACTTGTGCAGTTGATTACATTTTCTTTTTAATTAGTTATAGATTGTAGCCATGTTAGAAGGTAGTTGTACCATATCCAGACATGGTACAACAATAACATGAACTCGTGTACACCAAACTTATGATTGTGCCAGAGTAAGATATGCTTGCATCCTCATGCACATAATAGCAAAAATGATCCTTAATATGTTTCTTTTATAATGTAATTAGAACATAAAATTGCTACAAAAATAAAATCCCATGCATATCTGACAAATATAAGCACAGTGCCAGAGGTTCTACTATATGTTGATAAAAATAAAACAAAATGATAGTGAAATTCTTTTGGTTGGTTACAATGAGCTAGCATTTATACCTTCAAAAAATACACCCAATCAACCCACTTCTTAATATATATTGCATATTGGTATGTATTTAACCTGTAATTACTAAATGTAATTTCTTATGCATCACGTGTATTATTCACTCCCAGGACATTTGTAATCAAGAGTATTTTTTATGTCTGTCAGAGCTCTCTAATGAGTAAACTCCTCTATTTAGGTATCTTCCTCTTTCCCCATCAACAAAATAAGTATTATTTATAATATTTTAAAAGCAAACAACCTCTGATTTCCAAATTGTTCTTAGATCAGAGATAAGTTGACACTTTTGATCCCTTGACTTGACGGTGTCCCACCACATTTGTACCATGGGTCAACCAGCAATAGCAAAAAATTACGCCAGGCTCTAGAACGTTTGCAAGTGGTTAAACATGAGTTTGAACACATGTTAGAGTTAGGTATTATTCACCCTCTGATAGTAATTGGTCTTCTCCCCTCCACATGGTCCTGAAGAAGACTGCGGGAGATTGGAGACCTTGTGGCATTGAATTGAATGACGGTACTTGATAGATATCCCATCTCCCACATTCACGATTTTGCTGCTACCTTACAAGGTACCACAATTAATCCCATATTGACCTAGTACGAGAATACCATCAAATCCCTGTTGAACCCAGTGAAATTCCCAAAACTGCTGTCATGACTCCGTTTGGTCTATTCAAATTCTTGCGAATGTCATTTGGTCTGTGCAATGCTGCCCAAGATTCATTGATGAAGTCCTTTGTGGTCTCAATTTCGTCTACGGCTACATTGATGGCTTACTCATCGCTAGTGCAACATTGGAGGAATACAGCAGCATGGTCTACTCATCAACATCTCAAAGAGTGTGTTTGGAGTCGTTCAGCTCAACTTCCTTGGTCACCACGGTGACGTATCTAATGATGGTATTCATCACTTGACTGAGAAATTGCAAGCCATTTTGGAGTTTCCTCAACCCCCAATTATTGCAAACTTCGTGAGTTCCTCGGTGATCAATTTTTACCATAAATTTATCCCTCAATGTGCAGCCATTCTTGAGTCACTCAATGCACTCTGGTGGGCACCAAGCAAAATACCTCACTCTCATAGGATGATGCTGCAAATGCTGCCTTTGCCAGAACCAAGGACGCCCGGGCAAAAGCCACACTACTCGTGCATCTGGAGCAGAATGCACCTACTTGCATTATGACTGATGCTTCTGAGCTAGCTGTTGGAGCTGTCTTCCAGGTCCAGCAACACATTCAAGGGCAGTGGTGTCCCATCACTAACTTTTCGAAAGCTCTCAAGCCAGCCGAGACACGCTATAGCACTTTTGATCATGAGCTATTGGACATTTATCTGTCACTCAAGTATTTCAAGTTATTCATTTGAAGGACGTGTGTACCATGTGCTGATGGATCGCAAACCCCTTATGTTTTGATTTGACTGCTCGCCCTGACAAATACACCCCTTGTCAGACATGTCATTTGGAATGTCATTTCTTAGTACACTTCAGATATTTTACACGTTAAGGGTGCACACAATCCTGTTGCTGATGAATTGTCACATGCAACTTGTGGAAACTTCACTTCGGCTCTCAATTCTCTACCCGTCGTTGACTTCACAGCATTGGCCACTGCACAGACTACTGATCCTGTTTTGGAGCAACTGCACTCAAATTCTTCCTTGAGTCTGCAGACTGTTCCTCTGGCCATGTCAGATGCCATGGTTTGGTGTGATATGTCCTGTGGGGTACCAAGACCCTATGCTCCACCTGAATTTCGCCGTATCATCGACTAAAAGGGGATTTCCATAGATGGGCATGCACATGTCACCAATGTCAACAAGCTAAGATTCACGAGCACACAACCGCCCCACTTGCTACTTTCACCCCACCAGATGTCAGGTTTAACCACATTACATTGACTTGGTCGGACCCCTCCCGTCCTCCAATGGTTTCAAATGCATACTAATGTGTGTGGATGGGTTCACTAGGTGGACTAAAGCTGAAGCTGTACCTATTGTGGATTGTACAGCTGCCACAGTTGCTCATCTGGATAGCATGGTTTGGTGTGCTGTCAACTGTCACCACTGATCACGGTCATCAGTTTGTGTCAGAATTGTGGAACAGCCTCATGAAACTCTTAGTTACAAAACGTGCATACCACATTGTATCACCCGATGGCAAACGAATTAGTGGAACAATTACAACGTCAGTTCATATCCGCTCTGAAAGCTCAGCACATTTGCCAACATTGGGTTGACTCTCTGCCTCTATTTCTTCTAGGTATTCGGACATCAATCAAGGAAGACCTTTCCTACACTATAGCCGAACTTCTCTATGGCACCACTCTTTACCTACCTGGAGAGTTCGTATCTCCATGTGGCAATGGCGACACAGATCCAGCTACCTTTGTCACTAAGTTGAAGGCCAATATGCTCTTATTGGGACATAGACAAGAGGTAACTGTGAAGCTATACTTGAAGATGAGCTCTACTGACTTAAGCCTGTCAATGGAACCGGTATTGTAAAGACTTAATTAAAACTTGCATCAGCTTGCATCAGCCAACACAAATGAATAACTGAATAATTATGTTGTATTCACCAGCTTGGTTGTGTATTAGCTATAATAGTTAGTGTTTTATACTGTTCTCAGAGTCACCACTGAATCTGTAAGCGTGCATATGCTTTTTAGCTACTATTTTGAAATAAACTTTAAATATTGGAGTATAAGGTATTAGTTATTACAAGAGTCCTGGACACAGGGCCTTTGAGTGCCGTAGTAGTAGCAGTAGCAGTGGTCAAGTAGTTAGTTCATCTGTTGGTAGTGAGGGCGTTCACAGTAGTTCTCCGGGTTACTTGGGAGTTAAACCTCCCGGCATAGTTTGTTACTCCTGTAGAGAGCCGGGACACAAGTCCCCTGACTGTCCTAAACGTAAGTCCAAGTCTGATGGTAAAAGTGATGGAGTTAAGAGAAAAACTTACAATGCAAGTTGGGTGGCTGTTAGAGATCATCCTTCCCACACTTTTGGGTTTGTAAATGGTACCAAATGCGAGATCGTGCCCGATACTGGGGCAGAAATTTCCATAGTCCCTGGGTGTCTAGTATACGAGGACCAGTTGACCGGGGATACTGTTGAAGTAAGGGGCTGGGATAGTGACCCAGTTACCTTGAGAGTAGCCATTGTGAACTTTGAATTTAAGGGTAAGTGCTTCAAGCACCGAGTGGCTGTTGCCCACCGTGATAGTTTGGCCGGTAGGGTGTTGTTTTCGATTCCCATGGAGCCGAGTACGGCCGAGCACCTCTTGTTGGGTGCCGCCACCCAGGCAGATAAATTGCTTGAGGTGGCGGGGCAACTGCATGATACCTGCAGCACTCAGCCTGCGTCTGAGGACGTTGCCTGCTCTGGTGATGGGGCGGTGGAGGTACCTTCCACCTCCTCCGCTCCCGTCTCTACTCAGGGAGAGGTAGCCACAGTGAACGTTGTAACCAGAAGTGAGTCTGTCAAGAGAAAGCGCAGACGTAGGAGACGTAATGCCAGAAACGTTGAGTTGGCTGAGCCTGTTCCTCTTGTGTGTGATGAGGAATTTGCTCGTTTGTCTGTCATTGATACTTCTCATGTTCCCTCTCTGTCTTCTGTAAGTGTTGGGTCTAACAGTATGGAGCCTTCTGTGTCTGAATCTGGGCTTCTGAACGGGTCTGACGAGGATGGGGATGGGGCAGTAGTTGGTGGTATCGCTGTCAGTGACGGGTTTGTGGTTTTGTCTCCCTCTACATCTGATGTGTCTTCCCTTTCTGTCTCCAGTGAAGTTGTTTCCAATGTTGAAAGTCGAGTAGTTCCTAGTAGCGTTGTTGTTTCCGATAACGTAGTTGTTCCTAGTGAACCTGTTTCCAGTGAAATTGATGACCTCGTTTTGTCTGTTCCCACTTCGAGCGGTGGTACTGAGTCTGTTGTCGAGGCTCAGAAGTCTGATGACTCCCTTTCTCCCTTGTTAGAGTTAGGTCGCAAGTCTCTGAACGGGTATTCCTTGGAGGATGACATGCTCGTGCATTCTGTTTTAGTCGATGACCAGTTAGTTGTGAAAGTTGTAGTTCCCGTAGTTTTTAGGGAGCGTTTGTTGAAACTTGCCCATGATAAGACTGCCCACGTAGGAGTCCGTGGGATGAGGAAGCTGCTGGGTAACAAGTTTACGTGGCCTGGCATGCACAGTGATGTATGTAAGTTTGTCAAGTCTTGTGATGTTTGCCTGAGAATGAATAGTGCCGGTAACAAGAAACCCTTGATGGTCGAGAGAAGAATAGTTAGCGTTCCGTTTGAGAGCGTGTGTGTGGACTTGGTTGGTCCTTTGCAGAAGGGAAAACGTGGGTCTAAGTATCTCTTTACTTACGTTTGTTTGGCTAGCAGGTGGCCAGATGCCATCCCGATGCGTACGGCTTCTGCCTCTGAGGCTGCTCAGTGTTTTATCGAGGTCATTAGCCGCACAGGGATCCCCCTTCGAGTGTTGTCAGACAGAGGTAGCATTTTTCTGTCTAAGTTGATGACAGAAGTTTGTGATCTGTTGGGTATTGATAAGTTGGCCACATCTCCTTACCGTCCTCAGTCCAACGGAGTCGTTGAACGCATGCACGGCAGTCTGAAGCCGATGCTCTCCAAGGCTGTTGACGCTGGGGTGGACTGGGTAGATTTCCTTCCTTTGGCGTTGTTTGCCTTGCGCCAAGTCCCTAACAGAGACCTCGGATATTCTCCCCACTGCATTGTTTATGGTCGTGATGTTTTGGGCCCTCTAGACTTGTTGTATGAAGGGTGGGTTGAGAGACCTTTTGATCCAGTCGATGTTGACGAGTGGCTGGTTTCCTTGAACGACAGGTTGGCTGTCATTAGTGACTGTGTTGTAGCCAATCAGTCTGTGTCCAGTGGCAAGCGGGCAGAGTGTTTTAAGAAGGGTGTCAGAGACAAACCTTTGGAGTTGGGGTCCCTAGTGCTCATGAGAGTCCCGGGCATTAAAGCTTCCTTACAGGCTGCCTGGGAAGGCCCTTACACTGTAGTGGGTAAATCGTCTAACGTGACTTACAAGGTTACCAAAGGCGATGATCACCCGGTGAGAGTAGCCCACAGATGTAACTTGAAGGTGTACACCTCTCGCCCTGCTTTGCAAGTGAATGCCATTACAGTTGTTGCCGAAGATAGCGGCATTGATGAATCTTTGCTTGTCAGCAAAACCTCCTTGGATGGAGACGTGTGTGACGGTTACAAGAAATGTGACCTAGATTCCTTGTTGTCTGATCTCAGTAGTAATTTCAGTGTGTCCCCTGGTTTGTCCAAGGTTGGGTCCTGTGTTATCCTTTTAGAAGATGGGGCGTCTGTTGTGTCCTTGCCCCCAAGACAGATACCAGTTGGCATTCGCGAAGCCGTCAAGGCTGAGCTGGATTCCTTGCTTGCTGGTGGCATAATAGTAGAGTCTGATTCAGATTGGGCTAGTCCCTTGGTACCAGTTAGGAAGAAAGACGGCGGAATTAGACTTTGCGTTGACTTTCGCCGGTTGAACGCGGTGACTCCATTGCGACGCTATTGGTTGCCGTCTTTAGCAGAAATTTTGGACCTGGTAGGTCCCTGTTGTTGTCTTTCCACATTAGACCTTACTTCTGGTTTTCACCAGATTCCCATGGACGTAAACTCGAGTGAACTCACGACCTTCGTGTGTCCCTTTGGGAAGTACAGATATGTTCGTATGCCGTTCGGGCTCAAGAATGCCCCGGCCATCTTTCAGTCCATAGTAGAGAAAGTGTTAGAACCCGTGTCTCACTGTAGCAAGAATTATGTGGACGATGTTGTTGTTTTTAGTCAGTCATGGGAAGAACATCTTACCCATTTGAGAGCAGTTATTGTGTGTTTGGGAGAAGCCGGTTTCACCATTAAATTGAGAAAGTGTCATTTTGGCAGAAAGTTTTTAGTTTACTTGGGTCATAGGATCGGGTGTGGTTCCCTTTCTGTGCCTGAGCATCGGGTGGAGGCCCTCAGATTGTTTGCACGCCCTGTTAGTAAGAAACAGTTAAGGTCTTTCCTTGGGGCCATGTCCTATTATAGACAGTTTATCCCTTCGTTTGCCTCCTACTCGAGCCGCTTGACTCCGGCGACCTCGCTGAAGGCTCCTCTCCAGGTGGTCTGGACCGGGGACATGGATTCTGCTTTTCGTAAGCTTAAAAGTAGTGTGTGTGATACATGTGTGTTGTTCATTCCTGTTGTTCATGATGTGTTCGTTTTGTATACCGATGCTTCTGGCTCGGGTGTTGGTGGTTGTTTGCACGTGTGTCGTGACGGTGAGGAACTCCCTGTCGGGTTCTTCTCGAGACAGCTCAGACCGGCGGAAAAGAACTATTCCGTCACAGAACTGGAGTGCCTGGCCATAGTAGCCTCCCTCAAGCATTTCGAGTTTCATCTCTACGCAAGGGAGGTCAAGGTTGTGACTGATCATCAGCCGTGTTGTTCGCTCGTAGTGGGATGTCGCCTAAACAAGCGTCTCCTCAGATTCGCCTTGGCTCTACAGCAGTTTAGTGTTTCCATCGTGTATCGACCTGGCAGAGCCCACGACAACGCAGATGGGATGAGCAGACAGGCGTGGCCCTGTGATCCGCAAGACTCCGCCTTTGTGGCATCAGATTTGCCCCCAGTCAAATCTTAGCGGGGGGAGTTGTGGGCGGAGGAAAGGAACATTATCACAAGAACTTATATTGTTTTGTTGGCATGTCATTTTATCGTTGTATTATTATCTTTATTGTATCATCTGCTGTGTGTATGCATGCTTTAAGTTATTGTCCGGATGTCTATCCGTGAACACCTTCACCTACGCATGCGTGTCTGTTGCTATTTAAGCTTGGACACGCCTGCGTATCGTTAGTTCCTTCTTGTCTTAGTTTATGCAACACTGGGTTAATAGCCAGAGCGTTTGCGTACTAATCGACTGTGAAGAACTCTGGTGGCAGCGAGCCACAGAGTTCAGGCGTCTGCGTTTGTGTGAGTCCTTTGAGCCCTGTGGTCTACCTTCTGCTCTTCGTGAGCTTCCCTGGCTTCGTGCCTTGTGCTTTCCCTCTGTGCCGGCGGTTGGTCTCGGGAGTGTGTGATCCCTTCGAGCCCACCAACCCACACCATTGAAATCCTAAAGACAAGGATTCTTTAAGGTGAACACTGTGTAAGAAGTGAGTTTTATATAGCAAGATGAATCAACACCAGCAATTACCTCAATCACTTGCTCACTCACCACCCAACTAAATTCAGTAAGGTCGAACAAAAAGAAAGCTTACTCAAGAGTAGCCTACTTGGACTCCATGCCCACTTCCCCTGTGGTTTCCCCGCCTCTCACTGATGATTCCTCTTAGCAAGTTTCTCATTCCTCCCCTACATCACGTACCACTCGCTCTTGTTGTCGTGTTTGATGGCCTGATTGCCTCGCTGACTACGTTCCTTAACTGGTCACTGGAGGGGGAGTTATGTAGTGATCATTGAACTACATACTCATTTTAAGGATTGTATCAGTCGTTATTTCTGTTTTGAGCTCACGTGATATAAAAAAAATTCAGTTATTTATCATAGTCATTGCTCTTAGAACATTCTTAGAAGGTAGTAGCTAGCACTCACGCTATAACCTCGACTGTTTTGGGGTCACGTCACCCACTGACTGAAGCAGGAAACCCAAGACAAGACCCAAGAAGAAGATAGAAGAGATTAGAAGTAGAGAATTGATTTCATTTTTTGTTCTCATTTCATAAATGCATAGTTGCCAACTATCCCGGTTTTGCCGGGATTATCCCGATTTTTTTAGCCTTTCCCGGTTTCCGTTTTTTTTTTAGCCTTTCCCGGGTTTTTTTAGCCTTTTTTTAGCCTTTCCCCGAATCCCGGTTTGCAATAGGATTTCCCGGAATTCTGATAGAGTTAACCAATTATTGGTCAAATACTCAATATTAAGGTCCACGTTATTAAGGTCCACGAGGGGGTTAATAACTATTAGCCAACAGCTGCACACAATAGTCTGCAAGTTAGTCTGCTTGATATCAGTGGTTTGTGTAGTGGTATAGCTATCTGTACAGCATATCTACAAGGGTGGTTACTATAAAACATTTTTCATATAAACTTGGTAAAATGGAGCTCCTGCAACCGAGGTTAGGAAGCTGTGCTGGGTTTATCAGGCGCCGCCGAAGCTCGTCCGAAATGGAAACACTGTGACCGAAGTCCAAATGCTGTAAGTAGGTGCTCTAGTCGCCGCCGAAGCCCGCCTAGAATGGAGTCCCACGACCGTAGTCTGGAAACAGTGGTAAGATGCTTTAGAGCGTGTAGGACGAATCCTAGGAGTCCTCAGAGACGAATCTCTCTCGGCCCTCCTGTGCTGGTTGTAGTCCCTCACGAACGTATTCGATCTGGGTCCTGCTTAGTGATCCTCCTGGGAACGTCTTCCTCCGGAGAATCCCACCGCTGCCACCAAAATCTGTGGGGTCTCGCTCTGCGCACAACGCGAGTCGCCAGCAGTTCTGGTTGACAGCAAATAGTTCGCTGCCACCAGAGTTCAGCAAGAGGACTAGCCTCACCTTGAGCTTTCAATAAAATTGCTACCGTATACTGAACTGAACACTACACGTGACGAGTGAGCTTATGTATATCGTTCACTCGCCAGTCTGACCAATGAAAATGATACACACACTCAATTACGACGATGACACATAATACTACAAGTGACCTGCGCACAACAACTCACACTCAATGTTCTACGTGATACACAACTCAACTAAAACATGATAGCATAATACACAACATAAACATAAGCTAGTTCTCTCTGCGTTCTATCTCTTCTTCTCTCTCATTCTCCTTGCTCTCGAATGTGGGCTGGCCTACATCAAAACACTGAAACAAAGAATAAAATATTGTTGTATGAAATAATAAAGTTCATCATTTGGTACAGGTGAGTGAATCAAGAATGGCTGAAGTCTTCTTAAGGAGGTTAGTGATTATTCAGTGATATTCAGGATCCAGAGTTGGAACACAAGTAGCTATAAATAGCCAGGCTGTTTTGGTAGACTGTTGGACGTCAGTGGTGTTCTCAAGCGAAAAATAGACCTGGAAAGTATCTTCTATAATCACAGACTGGAACACTCGGGCTCTTAATTTCTTTCAGCAATATTCATGCTATCTTAATGATATTCATGATGGTTAATTAGTGGGCGTGGCCTATCCCGATTTTTCATTTTAGAAAGTTGGCAACTATGTAAATGTTTTAGTTTGTAAAAGTTGTTATGGTACATTTGCGTGCGAAGTTATGTATTCTTGGTCAGGTAAAGGGTCAAACGAATGTGAGTCAATTTGCACTTGTGCAGTTGGCTCAAACTTGGACTTAAGTGTTTGTGTTTGGTATTGTCATTTAGTCCATTTAATTTTCTGCTAGTTGTGTCCTAGACTAGTGTCTTAAGATTTTAAATTAAACTTAAGACTTACTAAGATTTAGAGCCTAGGTGTACCTGTTGGATATTGGCCACACTACAAACTCTTGAAGCCAACTACTCATGAGGATTTTGTTAGTCTGATTGCTACTATAGTTAGGGTAGTGGTCTCCCTTGTTCTTACGGTAACGGTCCTACCTGTGTCCCACTGTTCATCCTATCCAGCAATCCCGTGGGACTTTAAAATCCCATGGGATATCTGCCTGTCCCACTGATAGATAAATGGTGCCCCAGGGTCCATCTAATCCTATGATTTTATGAACCTTGGAATTCCACAGTTATGTATTCGTCCCATTTACAGGTGCATGTGCATACCACTGTTCATCACCACATGCCACAGTCCCATTCGACTTTGGTATTTCATAAAATGGCTACTTGTCTTTCTTATTGATACATGTGTGTCTTAAGACTTCAAGATCCCTAGGTGGGACTTACACTCACATATCTGTAAGAGGGACATATGGACATCCCATAGGACCATATGGGATAAGATGGACAATTTACGATTTTTTTGGACGCTTATGCTGAAGTTGTGTCTCTGGCAATTCTCCCATTAGCAATGTAGACACGGTCGGGTAAAGGGTTTGCCTATACTGCTTGCTTTGTGCTGAACTTTCTAAATCTGACCAGATCTAAAATATTTTTTTGTTATGTGATCCTTTGGGCAATGGCAAAATAATACCAGTTTGTTTCACCAGAAACTGCCACTTCTACGTTGCATGTCCCAAGTGACTTGTGAAAATTACATCCCCATGTATATACTTTCAGTCAAATAAATCTCAAGTGTGTTAATCAAAGTGTGTACAGTATATGAGAGAATGTAAAAATAATGTCACCGGTTTAGTTTGTATTTATACGTGATGCATTTGGTAAAGGGTCTCATTATTAGAAGGGAGCATGTATGCCTGTATATTAATCACTGTATGTCTTGTGTGTGTAGATATGCAGCTAAAATCCCTGATTTATTTGTGAAGTGTAATGCGTGATTTATCTATTTCTGTGTGTTTTAAGTATTAACATAGCGTGTGAGTATCACAGAGCCAAAGCACACCATTTCCCAGTTGTATACTATGTTGTACACTATGTTGTTATACATGTCATGTTTTAGTCCAGCAGATAAGAAAAATTATTGTGACAGAGTGGACCAAAGCATGAAACTTGGTATGCAGGTTCGGTTTGGCATATATAACAGTATCAGAAGGGGTGCCAAAAAAATTGTTTAATTAAAACAAATTTTTTAAAGTGTGAAATTTTGATTAACAGTTAATTATGTAAAAGAGCTCAATATAAATTGTTTATTATAATGTGTTGTGGTTTAATACTTTAATGTTAATGATTAGGAGTCACCTGATATTACAGGCAGCTAGACTCTTTAATAGAACTTGCTACGTACAGCTAGCCAGGTATAGCAAGTTTCAGAGAATTTATTTCAGTAGAATAAAACCATAATATTTCGGCTTGTGGAGCCTTCTAGTGGTTACTGAATTGAATGAGGGTGACTGAACAATGAACTTTGTATAAACATGATACAGATCATGAGATCATTGTGTGGTGGGGCACAGCCCCTGGGAATGACTGCCACTAATTGGCGAGCGAGCGTAGCTAGCGAGACACTTACAGGGGTAACACAATCGAAAATCGGGGATGTTTATAAATTTATTTGTATATATGTTTGGACGTACGTATGTCATTTTGTACTTTGACCCTCGCGTTTTTGTGTTAGTTATGTGTCGACCCTCGTCCCAAATTGCACTAAACAGAATCCTCTGGTTTATCGATCAGTACCCGTATCACCCTAGAAATTGAATTGTTTACCGTTTTGAATTCTTTTGCGGGTGCAGTTCAAACTTGAAAACTTAAGGGACTTCCATTTCTATTCGAGTTAGTGGCAGTGGTAAGTCAATGCGCTCTTTGTCATGGTTATAAGCCGTACGCAACAGTATTTACTTGAAAATACATTGTCCACTAGACTACTGCGAAGGTAAGTCTGTGTAGGTGCATTCCAGTTTTGTCAAAGCATTGTGTGTTACAACCACTACTTAGCTAAAGAATATCACAAAGAAAACTTTTAAATAACGTGTATTGTTTTGTTGTTGTTTTTTTCCTTCAATTCAAGCAGTTGCAGAGAGTTGTTACTATGGCACTGAAATCCCTTTACCGTGTATGCGAAATTAAAAAACTGGACCTTATCAGTAGCTTCAGTGTTAGAAGTCAAAATCATTCATATAAAAATATTATAGTCTTTAGGCTCGCTCGCCAATTGTGCTCAAGCACATCACTAGTTAAATTATGACTACACCTTCACACCTCTCAAGTACAACTCACTTGTCACAGAAATTGTCCAACACCAACTAACATTCCCAGGCTAGCTATCAGGGTAGCAAGTTCTATTAAATAGTCTAGCTGCCTGTAATATCGCCGTTTTTTATTTTTGCTATAATAATTGTATTGGGCGCGCAAATAAAAAAATTCGCAGGTATCGTCGATTATATTGACCAAAGTTTCTTGTAAGACATATTTTTGTAAAGGAATGTATATCTGGATGGCAACCCTTCTAATATTGCTGTACATACCTTCAACAAACACTGTGCTAAGTTTCATGCTTTGATCCACTCTGTCTCAATATTGCAGCAAAAGTACAATTTCCCACTGGACTATATTACACTCTGCTAGCTAAATGTCAATATTTCTATTTACAGCTCGGCATTATGCTATTAAACAGATAGAAAATTAAACCTACCTGGATATTGAACTTACCTGTACCCTACACGCAACAACTAAAGACCCCTTGGTAATCATAGCTTACACTAGTAATGGAATGGCTAGAACGGAAGGGACAAGTTCACTGTCTACTCAGATTTAACACATGATCAATTGTATTGAACCACATGACAAAATTCAGGCTCGTGTGCAGTGGGAAAGCTGTAGTTTTACTATTTCCATAGATTTTTTGTATTAAGTTTTGGAATAGCACTTTCCCTTTAGTTTGAAATTTATGAGGAAATATTTTTTAACCACTTTGGTGTGAGCGTTCCAATGGTGCAAATCCCTAATAAACTATACTCTCAAATTAATATGGCAAAATAGTTCACTCTCAGGTTTTCACTGGCCTGTGACTCATGAAATAAATCTGGCCTGCTCATGAATATTTTGCTATATCACACTCTTGACACATGGAATATGTACTATATATAGGAAAGGTAAAGGGTGAATTCTGTTACGTTTATAATGGCAACTCTCTGTCTCAACCTTCCACCATTTAGGTAAATAGGATTAAAGCCAGGATATTCTGTACTACATTTCAATCAGAATCATTCAGTTCAGTTATTTTATAGAAAATGACAGTGACCTCACAACAAACTGACACTCTTCAATTGTGTACATAATAGTACCATGGTCATATTCACACCTGGGGCTATATAGTATAACTTTTTTCTAGCATCATATGTACCATCCTAGCTAAACTGGTGTGGCTCAACAATTCAACTGTACCGGATCGATACCCCATCCCACATCTCCAAGATTTCACAGCTTCACTACAAGGAACCACTATATTTTCGCATATTGATCTGGTGCGAGCATATCATCAGATCCCGGTAGCGCCTGAGGACATCCACAAGACTGCAATCACTACTCTGTTCGGTCTTTTATAATTCTGTCGTATGCCCTTCGGGTTGAGAAATGCTGTCCAAACCTTTCAACATTTCATAGACGAAGTCCTTCCTGGGTTGCAATTCTGTTTCTGTTACATTGACGACCTGCTCATTGCCAATAGCTCTTCGGATGAACACCTTCATCATCTTTGCCTGGTCCTGGAACAGCTCAAACTCAAGGCATGGTGATCAATGTCGCTAAGAGTGTGTTTGGTGCATCATCCCTACATTACCTCGGTCACGTTGTGGACCCAACTGGTATTCGTCCACTAGAAGGCAAGGTCCAAGCGATTCAGGATTTTCCCCAACCGACCACTACTAGTAAACTTCGAGAATTCTTGGGACTAATCACTGTTATTATCGTTTTATTTCACACTGCACCTCTATATCTCTCTCCACTCACCTTTCTGCTCAGGAACCATGGTCGTTCTTCAGACACTCTTGAATGACAGACGCTGCTTCAGCTGCATTAAGTTAAGAATGCCCTGGCCAATGCCACGCTGCTGTCACATTCTACACCTGACACTCCTACTCATGTCATGACTAATGCCTCTGATGTGGTAGTGGATTTCAGGCTCTTAGCAGCTCAGGTAGATGGCCCGGACCTGCCATGAATCCAGGCTGATACATCCCTCCAACTTCAGCCCATTCCTCTAGTTCTGTCTGATGGCGCCACCATTCTGTGTGATGTCTCTACTGGAACTCATCACCCTTACGTTCCTGAGAGTTTTCGCATAGCAATCTTCAACTATTTTCATTCTGTTGCTCACCCTGGAATTCGGGAGACCCAGTGTTTGGTGACAAGTAGATTTGTGTGGCCTGGAATCAACATGGATGTGCAAAACTGGGCTCGATCCTGTGTAAAGTGTTAACACTCTAAAGTTCATTGCCACAACACTGCTCCACTCGGCACCTTTTCCAAGCCAGATGTTTGCTTTGACAATATTCACATTGATCTTGTGGGTCCTCTTTCTCCTTCGAATACATACTCACATGTGTCGATCGCTACACATGATAGCCAGAAGCCATTCCCATTCCAGACAGTACTGCTGACACGGTAGCCCGAGCATTTGTGCAGACGTGGATATCTCGCTTTGGTACTCCTTCAACAGTAACGACTGATCATGGACATCAGTTTGAGTCACACCTATGGAAGGCCTTCACCGAACTCCTTGGTACTAAGCACCTACATACTACAGCCTACCATCCCATGTCTAATGGACTCGTCGAATGGTTACATCGCCAGTTAAAAGCCTCTATCAAGTCCTATCCTTACCCTGAACGTTGGGCGGATGCACTTCCCTTGACCTTGTTGGGAATTTGCAATTCTCTCAAGGAGGACATAGGCAGTACTTATTCTGAACTAGTTTCTACGCTACGATTGCCTGGAGAATTCTTCGTCCGTGCTATGACGAGCTCAATACTGACCCTGGCAGTTATGTCATGGAGCTCAAGCGTGCTATGCAATCTTTGCGTACTACGAACTCCAGTGTGCATTCTTCTTCTCAATCTAGCATCAGTATTGACCTGTTCTCGGCACCTTATGTATTTGTGCATCATTGCAGTCAGGAAGCCACTCCAGCTACCCTACTTTTGTCCTTTTAAAGTTTTGCGTCGTACAGATAAGTATTTTCTTCTGGATCTCAATGGCCGCCAGGACACAGTATTAGTTGACCGACTCAAAGTGGCTCATTTAGACCCCTCCACTACAGTTACTTGATTGCCATCAAACTCGAACTCATCCAGTTCAGATACTGCCACGCCCTTACCTACACTTCAACCACCCATCCCAAGCACTACACATACTACGAGGTCGCTCGTACATTAATATGTTGGGGTGTGGTGGGTGTAGTCTATCCTTGTTGTCAACTATGTTTACTACATTGTAAGAGCCTATTAAACTCATACTTATTTTTGTCAGACTCTGAAGAACCAGGTGCTAGTTTCATAGTTACAAGATGACATTGTATGCTGCATATATGCTACTTGATGATGTTAGATCCTCAGTTGTGTTGCTGCTAGGGTTTTACGAATTATGCTCATTTTTTGCTGTTCCACCAATTCTTGGCATTGCAGCAATATGCAACCTAAAATTGCTATTATGCTCCTGATTAACCCTCAGTGTGCATGCGTGAGAGGATTATAATAGTCATCTTGTCTATTTGTCTGTCTGTCGGTCTGTCACGCTCTGATTTAGGAGAATACTGACAATTAACAGTTGATTTAGGTATGAACTTACTCAGGACGAAGATTTAAGACCTTTTATTGTGCTACTTTTCTTAATTTAGGGCTAATCGTTGAGAAAATGCGAAGCTTTCAACTCCACGTAAATACCAGCTTTTATGGGCAATGCCACCTTGCATCATGTCATAATAACGTGAGCAAATAATTTCTGCAGCCAGCGGTGTAGTTTGCTTTATGCTCAGGAAAGACAACGGGGTTGGAAGAAGTGAAGTTTCACTTGAAAATGTATATCGGTGAGTGTTTCTGGCTAGTTTAGCTTATTCTCTTACAAAGACAGCGTTTCCATGTACCATTTTCATTGGTCGAGCTATTTTGATGCCTCATTAAAAATAACCAATATATTGCTTGTTCTTTTGGAAGGAGATTATATTGTATTAGCTAGTTAGTGTTTAATAGCGCAGAGGGTTTGCACCTTTAGTGCTTCATTATGCTTGGTAATTATGGAGATGTTCGTGAGTCACAAAGCTATGATGCAGTGTTATACATGGTTACAAGCTTCCCTCATTGGCCAAGCGTGGATTCTTGGTCAAATGGAACTGCAGTATTCCTAGGTAGTCGTGATCTACTCTTACATCAACTACTGTTCCCCACTTTTTGATGTATTAAAGCAAGTAACAAAATGTATCTTGGCATGAAATTTAGTAACAGAGGCCTCAATAAAAATGAAAAGTGTTCCTAGTTTGAGTGCTAAAAGCATATTCAGGCATGGAGACACCTGTGGACAGGCTGTACTTTTTTGTTGTTGTTTACTTTTCTCCTCTGTGATTAACTTTTAAGTATATTATTACATATCATTAGAATGAGCTTGAAATGCTCCATTTAAATTACTATTTAGCTAGACTTGCGTTTATATTTGTTTGTTTGTTTTTGCAAGTTTCCATATGTTACCAATTGTGCCCACTACTATTAAGCCTGAAGAGTGAGTTAAGGCATTCCCGGATGTTTTTTTTTGGTGGTGAAAATGGAACTAATTATGCTCAGTTTATGAAAATGAGAAGTATAACATCCCATGAATCATACTTACAGACACACTAATTCTAGGAGAAATATATCTTGAAAGGACAACAAGAGAATGCTAAGGGCACTCGTTATGCTCAAAATTATGTTGGCATAATTCGTAAACCCTAGCTGCCACTCTCTACAGCCTCCCAATCTCAGACGATAAAATAATCACTCTGTTTAAACAGACGACTGACTGCCACCACTTGCCAGCTTCAACTGTCTATGTAGTGATTAAGCTTTTCCCATAACAGGTAAAGAATGATGTATGAAAATACTGAATTCAGGGTAACTATAGTGAAAAAACAACATTAATAGCATACTTTAATACCGTTTGGTGCACAAATAATAACAGGAGTTGTCTTCTTGGAGCTATGGACTATCAATAATATTGATCATTTAGTTCAATTTTAGATCATCTACTAATCCCTTTATATTAACAGTTCATATAGCTCAAGTATCAGTCAGCTATCAGAATTAGCAGTTGCCACTTGGCTATAATAATTTTTATTTATAATTGTGCTTGTAATTCATGAATATAACTGGATTTTCTATCAAACTGACAGGAAAGTGAGAGGTCACTAACATGAATTGTTTTAGAAACAGCAGAAGCCCATCAAAGACCAATAGATAAGTTGTGAAAGTTATCTCGCTATATTATATAGTTCATGTTGCTAATTCAGTCCCCAATGATTTACTCTACCAATACCCAGGTTTAGCCAAATTGCTCTTCAGACAGTATGTATTCAAGACCCTTTCCTCCCATGCACAGCTAGTGGTAAAGGATTTGGTTATCGAGATTAATTACATCTATGTCTAGCACTTTTTCTATTAAAAAGGTTTCTGGTCCACCTCACTCCCAATAAAAAGTGTTTTCTAATAATTAAATAATAAAAAATGTGATCAACTACAAGCTAGACACTATCAAGGGTAACACAATTTAAAATTGGGGATATTTGTTTGTTGGCGAGCGAGCGAAGCGAGTGAGACACTATACAGTGGTGTTAAATTGAAAATCGGGAATTTTTGTTTAAATATATGCGGGGACATACATATGTCATTTTGTACTTTGACCCTCTTGTATTTTTGTGTTAGCTCAGTGTTTGACACCATCCCTAACTTCACTAAACAGAATCCTCTGGTTTTTCGATCATTACCCACATCATCCTAGAAATAGAATTGTTTACCACTTTGAATTCTTTTGCGGGTGCAGTTGAAACTAAAAAACTTACCCAGTTCCATTCCTATTCAAGTTAGTGGTGGTGGTAACTTAGTTATAAGCCCTATGCAACAGTATTTACTTGAAAATTTATTGTCCACTAGAGTAACACCAAGGTAAGACTTGTGTATGCATGTTCAGTTGTGTGAAAGTTTTGTGCGTTACAACTACTACATAGAATATCACGAAGAAAATGTTTAAATAATGTGATTTGCTTTTTTTTTTGTTGCTTTTTTTTTATTCAGACAGTTGTGGGGAGTTGTTACTATGGCATTGAATCCCTTTACCATATATGCATAAAATCGCCATTTTTTGGAGCTTCTAAGTACTGCTTGCTGTTGGTTGTCAAAAGCCACTGGTAGTCAGAATGGCTTCTAAAGAAGCTACCACTACTCAGGTGAAGCTGAGATATGTAAGTAATAATTCCATTTTTGTCATTTAAAGTTACAAAAATAACTCTGGCCTTCTTTTCTTAGTAGCTGAGAGCTTGTTCAAGAGTTACTGGTTATAGAAGTAGTAAGAATGGCTTAAATTTGATACTATAGACTTATTATTACTCAGGATATTAAGGTAAGGAAGTATTTCTGTGTATATTTGCTGTAATTAATTTTTAACTACTAAGAATCCTTTATTGTCATCATGTTATAAAAAAGCAGGCAAAATTCATCATATAACATTATTGTAGTTTTAAGCAAGATAACAAGGCAGGCTCGCTCACCATTTGTGCTTAAGCACATCACTAGTTTATATATTATATGTGTGGACATAAGTATGTCATTTGTACTTTGACCCTACCATTTTTGTGTTTGCTCCATATATTTTGAAGTGTTTCATTTGTGCACAGGCTTGCTCGCCATTTGTGCTCAAGCACATCACTAGTATGGTGCTACTTCTTATTCTTCATATTGCTTATTTACATTTCGATAAGATAGGCCAATAAAAAGGTTATTTATTGAATATAAAAGTAGTTTAGCTCACATAATAACATTTTTTAGTATTATGCCAGTTTAGAAGATATATGTATGTGGATGAATGATTGAGTTATAAGTAAATAGTATAATGGCATACTTGTACTTTTAGCTATTGGTATAGCACCAAACAGCAGCATATTTGAAAGTATTATTGCACAAGATGATCAAACTGTGAGGAAGAGTTACTCTGAGTTTATGATTGAAGTTCAACAATTATTGCAGAGAAGCAATGTGCCACTGGATATTATTTGTTTGTATATCAGTATTCTTGAAAAAGAAAAAGATAATTTATTATTATATTTCTTCAACAAACAAAATCCCACTGACATAGCATCATTTATGGAGAACTATTCAGGGCATCCGAGATGGTGGAACTTTGCTGTAACTGCAAGTTTGGCTCTAAGATTTGGTTGTGATGACGGAATAAAGCTAGTGGAAAAATATGAGGAGAAATTGGGAGTTTCTTTACTAGATCAAATTTCACAAAAGTTACCAGTAATTTTCGAAGCTAAAAAATTGGTGATTAAAAACAGTAAGAATTCCGAAAAAATAGCATCTCTTTGCAAATTTCGTTGTTCTATTGCAAACTTATTCAAAGTAGATGTTATGGAAATACTACCATTATCTACAGAAAGTGAAAATCAGTTGACATTATTGTATCCAGCATCTTATGAGACTCATATTCACAGTGTTGCTACAACACTGGACACAGAATGTGAAGATCTTGGAATACATTCTATATGTTCTAACAGGTACATGGTTAAGTAATATGGTGAGAGAGACTGTTAGGATATAAATTAGGTAGTGTAGTTTTGAGTAGCCATAATATTTAGCTATTTTTTTCCTTTCCATACTTTTAAGCATGTTCACAGCAACGAGAGTTGATGTGGTTATTGTACTTCACTGTTTTGTCACATGTGCTACTGATAATCCAATCTTTGTATGGATAGACAATTGACACAAGTTGATACACCCTTGATGTTATCAAGCATTGCTGTGCTCAGTCCAACTAATCCAACTTTTTTACATACTAGCTGGATTGATTCTAGCAAGAACCAAAATTGTAAACATTTTAAGGCTTCAGACATCGAGACCAATCGATTGGGTTTGTTCCTCAGAGTCTCCTTGAAACCAGCTGTAAGATTGACTAGTTCCGAACTGAAAAAGAATCGGATTCTTTTTCAGACTAATTTGCTTGTAATAAGGCTATAGCTACCTACTTTATATGCCTGGCTGTTTGTTTGTTGATTTTTGCAGTTGCTTGTAGAAATTCAAAAATCAAATTTGAATTCTAAAAGATGCCCAAAGTGTTGAAGAAAGTCGGCATCGAATAGGTTAAGCATTTTACCATACTACCATACTGTAGCTAGTCCGTTTGCCACTTCAGTTAGCCACACCAACGCTGGTAAAGATTGAAAATAGAGGTAAAGAGCTCAACAAGTTTACTACATCTATTAGAAAAATGGGACTACAGTAAAACTTTGTTGCAATGGGTTATTAACTGTGTACGTTGTCTGGAACACAGAGGTATCCGTATTTTGGAGTCTTAAAGTTTAATGTAATATCTATAAAAAGTAAGATCAGGGACAAGTAGTAGTCCACTGTCAGTTTGTCCACTTTATAGAATGCCCTTTATTATAGGTATAACAGAAGTATTACAACAAATCAAAGCAACCCTAACCTATATTTACTACTCTATATTTAATACATGTTAGTCTTGTATTAATTAATATTTAAATTGTAATAAAAGAAGTCTAAGTTATTCCATTAAAAACGGTTTTAGACTTTTGGATTTGTTTAAACCGAAATTACTCGGATGTTTTGTCATATATGTATATTTTTTCTCACAGTTCTGTTCTTTGGTCCAAAAAATCACAACATGAACAATCTGCTGGAGATACCAAGGTAGCAATTATTAGTGATATGCTTATTAGTTCTCATATATAATATATATTTATAGGAATTGGAGATTTCTACATCATCGAATGTTTATCGGTAAGGTACTAAATGTGCTATTTACGCTTGTATGTCAGTAACGACAATGACGATGATGACGGTGACTGACACTGTGTATTCATGAATAATTCATGAGCTTAAATGGTTGGGTAAAGTATTGTCCTTGCAAGAATGGGTAAAGTGTCGTTACATTCAGTACAAAGTGATTAATTGTAACTGAGACGCGGGCGTAATAAACGAGGAAAGACGGTGTAGGTATCACAAATGAAAGTGAAAGTATGAAAGTTGATTAAATATATCTAAAAAGCAGATAGAATCAGTGAGTTAACCCTTTCACCGCCAAGTTTACATGGGCCTTGTATTCACAATAGACCAAATTTAGTTAACACCCATGGCATCAACATCTATAAATTATGATATTTATTCTTTAATAGCTAAATTCAATCAGTATTATTTATAAACTGTTCTTCTTTTAAATAAAAACTTACTAAAATCTCCTTGCTGTTCTACTAGTAACTACTCATCATCTGTACTCATATCATCTAAAATTGAACGGTCTGCCACAGTATCTGAAAGATAGTCAAGAGAATCTCTTGATAATAATTGCTGGCCCATGAAAGCAGTAACTTCTTCTGTTTCTCCATTTTGTTCACCTTCACTGGAGCTATCTACTAGGCCGAATACATCGTCACTATCGTCACTATCCAGGACACACGCCAGGACCTCGTCTCGCGATAGACTCGCCATTTCTTTACTCAAACTACTTTGAACTTTCAGGAAGTATTACCCTTAGTTACCTTTGACGTAATTATTCTATATTAAGAACAGTACTAAAATAGTCATTTCTAAAGCTTTTAAGCTTTGTTGCGTGTCGATAGCATGAACGGTTGATTTTTTATACTTTTTAAACACGGCCGTACTGCTGAGCGCCATATGGCGCTTATGGCGGTGAAAGGGTTAAGGTGGCGTAGGTTTAAAAAAGAACGGAAGAGAAGGCAGTAATGATGACGATGAAGACGATGATGACGATGGTCGACAGTGGTATTCATAAATAATTCATGAGCTTAATTGGTTGGCTAAAGCATCGCCTTACATGAATGGGTAAAGTGTTGTCACATTCAGTACAAAGTGTCGTCACATTCAGTACAAAGTGTCGTCATATTCAGTACAAAGTGATTAATTGTAACTTAAACTCTAACATAATAGGCGAGGGAGGACGGAGTAGATGTCACAACAGAAGGTGAAAGTATGAAAGAGAAGGAAAAATGCAATAAATTGTAACTAAAAAGCTGAAGGAATCGACGAGTAAAGGTGACGTCAGTTTTGAAAAGATAGGCGAAAGTACGAAAATGAACGCAAAAGTTTCACAAAACAGCTTAAGTCCACAATCATAATAGTATGACAGAGAGATTAAGAGAGGTAGACAAAGGAAAGGAGACTCCATGACTCAAGAAGAAAGAGGTGAAGTAAGGAAAAATAGGAAATAAGAAAAGTTGAAATAGTTTAGAAGAAAGAGAGAAGGAGAAAGTATTGTATTTAATTGCCTGAAAATGGCAATTGAGAAAAAAATTTGACCGAGAATTAGGACACCAAGCGACCAAATTTTTTTGTTGACTACGGACTTCAAATACTCAGAATAGAAAGTATGAAACTTATAAAGAGAGCCTCAGCATTTTGAAAGAATATGGATACAATTTTTTCCTACCAGACATCAAGAGTAATCGATTGGGCTAGTTCCTCGGAGTCTCTTCGAAACATGCTGTAAGATGGACTGGTTCCAGTTCATTTACGGGCTTTTAGAAGCTTTTTTGCTTGTTATATGGCTATATCTACCTACTTTATATGCCTGGCTGTTAGTTTATGTTGTTGTTCTTTTGCGGATGCGCCACAGTAGAAAATCTAAATCGAATTCCAAAAGACGCCCGAAATGTTGAAGAAATTCGGCGTCGAAAGAATTAACCAATAAATTGTAGAGAATGATTACTGAGCAAGATAACTTATGCTATATTGCATTCTTATTTTGCAAATACATCAAGCACAACTGTGAGTAGGATATTTTCTAGTAAACTTATATTTTGCCAGACTATTGTAATCCGGAGTAGATATTAATTTATCTCAATAGGACACAAAAACTGTATACCAGAAGAAAAAAAAGAACTGACTACCATGATACTAATATGACTCAAATTTTAATATACAAGTACTAATTTTAAAAATAACTTATGCAAAATGCAGTATTTACATTTTATCAAAAGGTAAAAGTGTTGCAGGATTAAGTTATCGTGTTAAAATTTTCAAGTTTAGTAATGTTAACTTGCTTTAAATATACTGTGATCCACACTTTTTAGAATTAATCCCAATTAGAACTTGATTCTGTTTACTTCCTGTACTTCACGTTGTCAAGGTTTTAATAGAGATTATTATTATTCTTTAATTGTATTTTGAACATAAGAATAGAATCTAAGAGTCTTGATCTGCTTGGCCATGAGGTTAAGCCTGTGAGTCCAATGTTCATTAGCTTTAGTGCCCAAATTAAGCAATTACCACTTAAGAATTTTAATATACACATAAAATAAAAAATACATATATGTGACCGGCTCCCAGAAAATCGACCATTTGCAAAAAAAATAAAAATTCATTTTTTAGCTTCAGTAAGCCCAAAATTTATCAGGAAGTACGATGAGCCCAGCGTTTTTTTCCGACGCTTCTCCGCAAAGATACAAACAAAAACACTACACGCGTTTTCACTACTTAAACCGTTCGTTTTTACGAGAAAAATCACTTTCCAGCGAGACGCCAAAAGTCCGTAAATTTCTCCGCGTCATGGTTACGCCCACATTTGCCGGGGGGAAAATGGCCGTTTGTTTACTCAAATCACGTTCTCTATAGATTTCTAGCCTTTTGGCCTTCTTGTTCACTAACTGGATATGCTGTAGCGCAAGCTGTCAGCACCCAGAAGGTTTGTAGCGTTAGCTTCTCTCTGCCATATTGGTCGACACTATTAGGCTGGAGCTATTTCGCGGGAGTTGTTATGTTGACTCTGTGATGACGTTTTTTTATAAGTTCGTTCACGGACCGCTTCAAAAGACAAAGTAAGTTTAGTGTATGAAAACGCTATCTACTAACGCTGAAATTTTGCACAGAAGTCGAGAAACCCTTGTACTTACCCCTGTTAAAAAAAATTTAAAATCCAGAAAAAAAATTTTCGGCTTTTTTCGGCCTTTACGCGTTTCAATAATTTATTGCAAATGGTCGATTTTCACGGAGCGGGTCACATATATATATATATATCAAAGCTAAAACAATTGAACACTACCTAGCTATTACTATAATCTCCTTCCAAAAGAAAAAGCAATCTGTTAGCAAATTTTAAACAGCTCGACCAATGAAAATGTCTTCATAAGAGAAGAAGCTAAACTGGGCAGAAACACCCACTTGTATACATTTTTAATGTGAAGCTTCACTTCTTTCAACTCCGTTAACTTCACTGAGCATAAAGCGAACTACATCGCTGGCTGCAGAAATTATTTGCTCACGTGATTATGACATGATGCTAGGGGGCATTACCCACAAAAGCTGGTACCTATGCAAAGTTGAAAGCTTCGCGTTTTCTCAACAGTTAGCCCGAAAATAAAAAAGTAGCATAATAAAAGGTCTTAAATCTTCGTCCTGAGTAACTTCATACCTAAATCAACTGTTAGTTGTCAAAATCAGAGTGTGACAGACAGACAGACAAACAGACAGGATGACTACTGTAACCCTCTCGTACATGCACGCTGAGGGTTAATAATACTAGAATTATTATTGCATTGTGATGAAACTCAACATCGTAATATTTCAGGTTTATTAAAACTGTATCACACACAAGTGTGGGTCATCAAATAAACACAGTTTCATGCAGTTACAAAAAGCAGCATGTTTTGTTGTTGACTATATAACACAGTTTTAACGAAGTTTTACAGTAGCTAGCAATGGCTGCAAGTTCAAGTGTTGTAACCTAAAAGTAGTATCAAATGCCAACACACTTATGCCTATGTGAACTTACTGTGGATTGAAAACAGATTGCCCAGGCAAGCCCATAATATATGTGTGTGTGTGTGTATGTAGGTGCATGTGTAAATTGTGCTTGGAAATGGCGATGTAACTAAATAAAGTTTTGAATGTGCTATGTGTACTGTTAGTAAAATGGTGGAGCATGAATGAGCCCCACCAAAAATCCGAGACAACTATATCCTATTAATGTGTGCATGGCATCATGGATTCATGTTCCAAGCCTGTCATGAACTCATGACTATTGTCATGTAAGGGTTAATAACCCTCAGCGCGCATGCACATGAGGGTTACATTAGTCTCTTTGTCATTCATTTGGTCTTGAAACAGCAAATTTTGAATGCGGCGGACTTTTAGCCTTGACAGAAGAAGAACTCTGACTAGATGGCGATTTAAATCCAATTTGCCACTTTTTTAATTTCAACTTGTTTTTGAGAATATGAGAGAAAAAGCAGACTCTTCTTCCGTGAGTGCTGCTACATAGCCACGCCCATCCATTCATATACCTTCCATTTAAAATTATGTGCACTCACTTGAGCATATAAATTTTATTGCGCCCGAGTCAGATTTGTTACGTGTGTTCTATAGTTCCAGCACTAATCTTTTTTTCTTTAGTCTGGTGTTGTGAAGTCTCTGCGCCCTTAGTGTTCGTGTAACGTGCATGTCAGAAAATCAAAATGTTCTTGTGGTTATTGTTTTTCTACCAAGCCATGGTTAAGACTAAAGCCAGAGAATGCCATAAAGTCCTCAGAAATTCATAAAACTGCATGGACGAGTGTCAAGCACATAAAAGATCTTTAGAAAGTGTGTGACAGTCTCAGGAGCACAGAATGGCTGATTCAAAACATCATACCCATAAAAAAGCCCTTAAAACTCCTGGAGATGCAAGCAGGCCAATGTTAAATGCCCTAACTAAATAAGTGTGGTGGGGTGTTATGTCTATAGCTATTGCCAACTTATATTCAATAGTATTCAAGATATAATTCCATGTTGCCAACAGCACACAACATTCACGTGACATAGAAATGAAAGACAAATTCTGAATACAGAATTTGTTGGTATGGTAAGCATCGTGATATGAGTAAAATTACGCACCAGTATACATTACCACTACATAAGTTAAAATTTATATCCATGTATAGAGCAAAACTATATTATTGTTATAAGCTGAAAATGGAAGAACTTTGTTGTTCGACATTAACAACTTCTTTCGCAATTTATTGCATTTTTAGAAACAGTGATTTGCACAGCAGTCATTAAGTGTTAACCTATGATTGCTCATGCCCACCTCCCCACCCTTTACCCTCCGTAACCATTGCTGGAAGGAGGGGGATTGGTAATGTGCAGGAGAGTTGAAATTGTCAAATTCTTACCCTTGGACTCTGATATACTGGCAATGGGGTCAGGTGAAGGGGTGTCTCTGGCCCTGTTCATATCCTCTCAAGCGAAATGAGCAACTTCAAGTTCACAGAGCAGGCTAACTAACTTGTAATGACATTGCAACTAGAGACTCCAAGCAAAGTGGATACTTGATCAGCTCTATTTCCAGTCATCACATTAGCCACACCATTGAACACTCCTGGTGCCTGCTTACAAGAATTTCTGCAACAGGCTACCATGGCTGTGTTATTGGATTTGAAACATGCCTACTTTCTTGCTTCACTAGGCCCTGTTACAGCACTTATAATGAACTTTTGGTTGTCTTTTTTTTCCTGCTTACTTTGAGTCCCAACTTACTTGAAGCAGCCATTCTGCTACTGCATCACACCCACACAAAATAGATTCATCTGTGTAAAATGTATACTGAAGCAGTAACTGAAAACCATTAGCGAGAGCTGCGGCTGACAAGTGAAAATGATGTTGCTACATGGCAGAAATGGACGGAAAAAAAACAACAACAACGAACAATACCAAATTCACATTTGTTGATGACCTGCCGACCCAACACCATAATCATCTCCTGCGGTCAACTCTATTTTATATCCGGGAATTGTAACAAACAGATTTGAATCATCTCTAATCCCCAGAAAAAACTCCTGTTCTGGGCCATCTGTCATATCAGCCCTGATTGCACTCCCCACATGAGTGTCACCGCTCACTGTACAAATTCCTCTCCTAATAATAGTGGAACATTTGAGTAAGTGATTCACACAATGGAAAACAACAATGGCAATATACAAAGTGCCTATGTCATCATAAGCACCATTGCACAGAAAGTTGTTTTAACTTAAGGAGTACTTGTGAGCGTAGCTTGTCACACACAAGACCAGATTGATGGTGTGTGAGGGATGTACAGAAACATGTTTATAGATACTCTCTCAGTCAATATTTACCATCATTCTCAGGGACTAAATGCATGGACATGTAAGCTTTAACTCTGATAAACTAAGATCGAACACTGCGCATTGCTGAGCTTCTGCCAATGGATGTGTTTGACTGATTGCCTTGGAAGGCCAATATTTTGACACTCAAGCTGAAAGTGCACCACTTTGAAATTAAAATTTAACGGCATTCTGAATTTTAAGTGCACTTACCATTAGAGTAATTTTCAGGGGCTTTAAAACTCTTGTTAAGTGATAAAAGTTAGAAGGGGTTAAACTGGACTTGCCATTGAACTCTGAATAAATAATTCAGTTATATAGTGGCTTTTATAGTCTGCTAAGTGTTGTTTGTGAGATAGACAAAGTTAACAAAAGTTCAAGCATTCAAATATGTCACAACTTTAGTCATGCACACGTAATATTGGAATTACAATTCAATTTTCTTTTTTTTCAGGTACTTAAGTAATTAGGCACTCACATGAAAAATGAAGATGCATGTTCTATACATAATTGAAATCTCGTCCTGAGTTACATCTTAGAGTGTCTCGCTTATTTGTATAAGAATAAAAATTAGTTTTTTTAACTAACTAAGATAACTTAACCCTCTCGTTCCTGAATTGTTTTGACGCGCGCGGAAAAATCTAATTTTCTACCGCGGAATAGAGCATTGCCGTTTTATTTTTTTAACTCGATGCTGGCTGGGAAAACCCCATAGCAACCATATATCACTAAATAGAGCAAGAGTTTGGGTTTCCCCTCATTTTTTGATTGAGAAAATTGAATAATATTTAAGCCATCTACTAATACTTCAAAAAAAAAATTTCCCCCCCCCCCAAAAAATCCACTTTTCCCATCAATAAAAAAATAAAATAAAATAGAAATAATATTGTTTGATGCATTATATACCAATATTATATTAGTTCAACAATAAAATATGTTGTTTGTTGTGTGTGGTGCTGATTGTGATCATGTAGGAGACATCTATGAGTGTCCACAAGGAACGTATGCCATCGGACGTCGAGCTCCACTACAAAACAATTTCATATACACAAAAACACAAACAACAAAGATATTTGTAATACAAACAACAAATTATTCATGATCCTATATAATTGCAACTTTATGATGTATTGTATGCGGTTTCATACAGGATTTTTGTTTGGGGTGGGGCTCCGAGTGTACTTCGCCACACCCATTTTTTGGAACCTACACTACTTTGATGCACATCTTTGCATACGAGTCTATACTTCACACTGATAATCAGTGTTCGGTCCTATGCACTAAATGGCTCAGTCATGATAGGAACATAATGGAATACAATATCAGACTAAAAATAAATGCTTCCTAAATGTTCATTTCTATTCAACTCCCAAAATTCTAGGGGGGAACACAGCCATGCCTCCCACTGTATGAACCCTGGTATGTATACTCTACACTGTACATGAGAGAAACATGTATTGATAAAGTGTACTTTGAAAATGAAAAGCAGTACAAGCACACACGTGGAATTCAACTTACCCGGCATGGATGGTGTCACAGACTGAACGATCCCTCCCATAGGATCCGGAACCTCCATACAATACCAAAAAAACACAAGACAACAATGACATTTGTAACATAACAGCTGGCCTCGCTGAATTGCAGCCCCCCCTCCCCCGTCATTACTTTTCACTGACATTCTTGTACCATAACCCCCCCTCCCCCGTCATTACTTTTCACTGACATTCTTGTACCATAACCCCCCCCTCCCCCGTCATTACTTTTCACTGACATTCTTGTACCATAACCCCCCCCCCCCCCTCCCCCCCCCAGCCCTAGCTGGACACCCAAATATCAGTAAGTTGAAAAAATGAAATTCAACTTACCAGGCATGGATGATGTCACAGACCGAAAAAGACCACCGAGTTTGTTCTCTCTCAGGTTGGATCCGGAAACGCCACATACTGTTTGTTCATGGTTGCTCTCTCTCTCTTTCCACAAATGCACGCACACGCATACACGCACACACACACACACACACAAGAAAAAAGAAGCTACAGGTGAATACAGATCATAAAAATAAATGTATATTTTATTATACATAAATTGACTGGTGTACACACCACACACACACACACACACATGAAATTCAACTTACATGGGCATAGTAGTCACGATCCAAAAAGATCCAGAGTTCCCTCCCAGGTTGTATACGGAAGCGCCACATACTGTTTGTCCACGGATGCTCTCTCTCATTCCACAAATGCACACACACACATACACACTAGAAAAAAGAAGATACAGGTGAATACAGATCATAAAAATAAATGTATAATATAAATTGACTGGTGTACACACATACACATACATGAAATTCAACTTACATGGGCATAGTAGCCCCGATTGGAAAAGACCCCCCCCTCCCCCCCCCGAGTTCGTTCCCTCCCCGGTTAGATCTGGAAGCGCCAGAATAACATTTCAACTCCACGCACACACATATACATCGAGTGTGCAGCTCCACCTCCACTACAACACCACAAAAACACAGACAACGACAACGACAATAACAATACATATTACTTTTGGGATGTTCAGGGAGGGGGAGGGGGGAGAGCAGCCATAAATATCAAAGTTTGTGGTCCTTTACACAAAAGATTATGGAATATCAATGAGTGTGTTGTCATCTTTCTTCCACTCTCCCCCTACCTCATCCACCAGACTCTTGTTTTTCAATTCCCGCCTTCTCCGACCGCGAGGACGTCCAGAACTCGGAGCAGGAGGAGCCACTTCCTCTTCTTCATCACTGGAACCTGCTGCCTATTCGTGTTTCATCATTGGAAGACTCAGGTCCCGTATCCTCTCCTTCATCACTGGAAGACTCTGCTCCTGTCCCCTCATCTGCGTAATCTGGGTCGGTGACTGCATTCACATCTGGTCCTAGTAGTATATGTGGTAAAAACTTTTTTAATTTTTTTGAAAATTTGAATTTGTTCAAAAAACCACAAGCAACTTTCAAATCTCAAAACTCAATGAAATATATATAATATTATAGCTAAACAGCTTACTCTATCTCAATATAGCTATAAATAAGTCCTTTCCACAACAGAAGCTTGCTATTTTTCAAGAGAAAGACAAGAGAAAGACAAGCTTACCTCATCATCTTCTTGACTCCCATTTTCAGTATCAGAGTTGACGGGGTCTGGTCCACCAACCCTGATACAGGGCCTCCTATAGCCCTAGATGTAGTCTCCCTTCTCTCCGCTTGATCCTGAGTCGCTAGAGTCAACATCAAGCAAGTCTAAAACTTGCACCGCATTGTAACTTCTAGACGCCATCTTCCAAAAAATGAATTTGAAAAAAATTTTTTTTTGCATAGTTACCGAGGTCACACGACACGCTCACTTTTTTCCTATGATGTAATAAGCATTACCTAAGACTGTACGTAATAGGGAGGTCCCCAGTTGAACTGGCGATTTTATAAAAAATGGAGAAGACAGTAAGTCAAACCGCAAAGTCTTGGTCGGCAAAGAAGCGGTTGTTTCAATGTGTTATGGAAGGCTACTGAGCTCAAGCAATTTTTTGCTGCTTCTACAAAGCTCTGGAGATGACTGGATCCATAAATGAAGCTGCTGTGAAGACGGTAACTTTTTTTAAAATTCGACGGAGAACCGATGTTTTTTTTTTTTGCCGAGGAAGAAATAAACGCAACTGCTGTGAGGTACTGTCGAAGCAGTCCAGGCTGAAAGCTATTTTAGATGCTTCTCCAATGCATTGGGCACCTGTGTGTGCAATCTGAAGGTTCTAGCTATAAAGTAACTATTTTTAAAAATTCGGAGAAGTCAATCGGTCTTAACCCGCTTTAAAGCGGGATCCGGAACGAAAGGGTTAAGAGACGTTCTGCTGGGTTAGTATCAAAAGGGAGCATTTTTCTACAAAGCAATATAAAATTTTTTATTGAACTTGTATATAAACTAATTCTCGAGTTATAGTCACTTTTGTGAACTCATATGAATCAAAATATGTCATTTCACAAGACCTGGCCTCTCTTGGTACATTTTTTTGCTACATGCTGTGTTAATTCTTACAAGTAACTGATGTAATAATATGCTTGTGTGTCAGTAATGACGACGACAACCACGGACGAAATATGTATTCATGATTAACTCATATGCTTTGGACGGATTAGCAAGGCATCGTCATCTCGTGGTAGGTAAAGTGTTGTCACATTCAGTAGAAATTGCTAGTTAATTCTAAAAAGCGGGTGCAATAGATGATGGAAGGCGATGTTAGTCTAAAAAAGGGAAGTGAAAGTATGAAAGCGAAGGTAAAAGGCGATTAATCGTAACTAAACAGCAAGTGGAATCAGCGATATAAAAAATGGAAGGGAAGAGAAGGCAAAAGGCGAGCGATTAATTCTAACTAAAAGCAGGTGGAATCGACAAGTAAGGCAAGGGTTAGTTTCCAAAAGGAAGGTGAAAGTCCGAAATAGAAGACAAAAGTTTCTCAAATTAAGACCGAAATTCAGAAGCAGGAGAGATAGCAAAAGGGGACTCCATGACTCAAGAAGAAGAGCTGAAAAAAGGAGAGGTGGGGTATAAGAAAAGCTCAGATAGTTCAGAAAAAAGAGAGCAGGAGAGGGAAATTTATGTAACCTTAACCAATGATAGAGAATGGTGACTGAGCAAGATAACTTGTGCTACTGCATTCTTACTTTACTATACATCAAGCACCACTATGTGGTGCGGTACTTGCTATTCTATATGCTTGTGTGTAAGTAACAATGACGATGACCAACCTCCGACAGTGTGTATATTCATGAATAATTCTTGAGCTCAGACAGTTTGGTACAGCATTGCCATTGTTTGAATGGGTAAAGTGTCATCATATTCAGAAGAAAGTGGTTAATTGTAACTAAAAAGAGGGTGGAGTAGATGAGGGAAGGTAGTGTTGGTTTCTAAAAGGAAGGCAAAAGTACAAAAGAGAAGTCAAAAAGGCGACTAAAAAGTAGGTGGAATTGGTGAGGTAAGGCAGTATAGTTAAAATTTCTAGTAATGTTGGCATAAGCTTCAACAAAGAAGGCGAAAGTACGAAAAAGAAGGCAATAGTTGTATGCATGAGAGCAACATATCTTTCTAATGTGGACATTGCAGAGTCTACATCTGAGAGTCAAGGTTATTCCATAAAGGTGTCAGACTCTTTTGGAAACACATTCCATGTTTTCCATGCTATTCTCTTTTAGTCTCACGAGCCAGATCATAAGGAAAGGGTCTGGTCAAGTTCACATGTAAGCTTGGTCTTGCACAATTAACACAAATGTAACCCACAGTTTTGATGACTCGGTTATTATGGTGTAGGCTATCATAAAGCGCTTGAATTCAGGTAATTAGCTAGTTCTATTAATTTTTTGTGTTCATGAACTCCCAAATCCATACTATTAGGTAGCTATGAAAACTTGAGCTTCCTTGATCTTTAACTCACAATTCTTACTGGCTAGGTCTACAACTCTTGCCTCTTCCCATTAATGAGGTGATGTTGTTGCCAAGCATGTTCAGCAATAGCTGAAACATTCTCATCACCTTTCTTGCAAGCATCCTAATGTTCTTTCACTCTCTGCTCAAGGCTTTTAGTTGTTTCACATCATAGCTGCAGGGTATACTATACACTATGGATAACTCGGCGCTATTTGGTAAGATGTGATATTAGTGTCTTACCCGAATTCAGTATTGTTTTGATGTCAAAGTCTCTACACACTCTTTAGAATCAAACCTTTGTTTGCTCAGTATCTGTGTGATTTCTAGATAGTAACTTTTTAGAGCTTTCCCTAACGGTTGTGTGGGCACTAGGTGTAGCTCATAAGCTTATGGTCTGCGGAGAAGTAACTCCTTAGACTAATTCTCCGCAGTGGTAACGCTGCCACCAGATTCTTTCTCCTCCTTTCCTTGTCCTTAGACAAATTAACCCCTTCTCAACAAGTTAAGTTAAGGTTAAGTTATAATTTAAATATCGGAAAGTGAGTTGTATCAAGAATGACCTTACAGGCTTACCGGTGAATATATAGGTCTAGGGAACAATGCAATTGAAACAAAAAGCCGCATGATGAAACATAAATAGGTAAGATGACGTATACAGGAAATAAGATTCTAAAGGGTGTACATGCATAGTATTACAAATTAATTTACAAGTCTATACAATATGAAATGTCCGTTGTCCTATAATGTTCAAGTCTTTGTTTTTTGGTTCTTCTCTTGTAGGCATGTGCCTACAGGTTGCATTGTCGTAACTGTTATTTGGAAGTACTTTGTGTAAGTGTTTCTCTTCTTCCTTCAAGTTTTCACTCACATTAGTTAGTTACTTTACCGTACATACTTAACAAAAAAAACTCAACTGAATTTTTTTAGTAGCTGGCCAGAGTGTTAAAGGTTAAAATTAATCATACAATAGTTCTTAGTCTCATGTAGACTAACTCGGTAGGCTTGCTCGCCATTTGTGTTCAAGCACACGTCTAGTTAATTTAATATTGGCTGTTAGAACAATAAAATTTGCTAATAATACAATTCTTGTCTGGTACAGCATCATTATTTTCATAACATACTAGTTCAATTTTTGCTTTCGTATAATTAGAGAACGTTTTTGTGTGAGTGGTGATTGGAAGTAAGTGAGTAAAATCCACTTGAATCAGGGAGGCAGCCCAACAGCAACAACCAGGCTATTAACTGGTGACTGCAGTAAATTCCTTGGCAGTATTTGCTACATGAACAATTATCTGGGCTTCTAGTGAGCAAGAAGCAAGTCACTGTTTTGACCTGCTTTGCCAGAAAAAAACTGTGCTGACAATTGGCCTTTCTGTAGATATCTTGAATAATTCTCTGCTAAGTAAGACTAACAGCTCTTTCTATGTTTTCAGTCCCCTCACAATAAGTCCTCGCAATTCTTTAGGACATGTTGAGGGTTTCATGCCCGCAATAAATGTACCACCCCAGATCGTTACCCTACCTCACAGTCAGGATTTCACTGCTTCACTCCATGGCAAGTTAAGGGAGTTCATAGGTATGGTGAACTTCTACCATCGGTTCCTGCCTTCTGCATCCATCCTCCAACCTCTGAATGAGCTGTTGACTCATCCCAGGGACAAGTCCACTCCTCTCACTTGGACCGAAGAAGCACACTCAGCCTTCAACAGGACAAAGGAAGTCCTAGCTGTAGCTACTCTCCTTGCTCATCCCAAGCCAGATGCCCCGACCTGTCTCATGACAGACGCGTCCTCCTCTGCTGTTGGTGCAGTTCTTCGGCAATTGGTCAAAAACACATGGCAGCCTATTGCATTCTTCTCTAATTACATTACGTTTGACAGGGAGCTATTGGCGGGGTTTACTTAGCTATTAAGCACTTCTGTCACTTCCTGGAAGGATGTTTTTTCCATGTCTTTACCGACCACAAACCTCTCACATATTTTCTCAACACAAACTGCAGTTGTCACTCTCCTCGTCAAGCTTATCACATAGATTACATTGCCCAGTTGACATCATCAATCACACATGTGAAAGGTGTTGCCAACATCCCAGCTGATACCTTATCCAGAATTAAAGCGAACGCTCTCTCTAATGGTTTACCCCTAATCACAGACTTCCAAGCCATGGTAGCTGCACAGGCAACAGATGAGGACATTATATGCCTATGGTCCACACCCTCTTCATCTTCGTTGAAGTTGGAATCCGTCCCCTTGTCCATGTCAGAACACACAATTTTATGTGATGTATCTACCGGGACCCCTCGTCCAGTTGTTCCTCAGCCTTTCCAATGCGCTATTTTCAACTCCCTACACAACCTTTTTCATCCCAGTATCCGTACTACACAGCGTCTCATGACAGCCCGTTTCGTCTGGCCAAGCGTCAAGGCTGATTCATGATCATGGACTTGAGCATGTCTCCAGTGCCAGAAGTCCAAGGTCCATTGACATACTGTCACACCTCTCTATCTTTGTTTGCCACACCTGGTGTCTGATTTGACCACGTTCACATCAATCTCGTTGGTCCTCTTCCGACCTCTCAGGGATTCAGCTGCATGCTCACCTGCATTGATAGGTTCACCCTCTGACCAGAGGTCATTCCCGTCATGAACATCATGGCCGAGACTGTGACCAAGGCCTTTGTGAGTGGATGGATTTCCTAGTTTGGTGTCCTATCTATGATCACCACAGACTACAGACATCAATTTGAATCCACTCTTTAAGAACAACTGACTCACCTTCTCAGAATTCACCGCATTCACACCACGGCATACCATCCTATCGCCAACAGTTTAGTGGAACGTTTCCACCGACAGCTCAAAGCTGCTCTGAAGACCTACCCTGTTCCTGAACTCTGGACTACTTCACTTCCCTTAGTATTACTTGGGATATGGATAGCCCTCAAGGAGGACATTGGTTGTACAGCTGCAGAGCTCGTCTACGGCAATTCTCTCTGGCTCCCAGAGAATTCTTCACGTCCTCTGAAGACTCTGTATAGCCCACTAGTTACGTCTCTACCCTCAAGTCCTCCATGAAAAGTTTGCAACCTACCTCCACCCACCCAGCCCAACACTCCGTTTACATCAGCCCTGCACTATCCAAATGTACTCATGTCTTTATCCATTATGATGCCACTAGAAGACCCCTGCAACAGCCATATAACAGTCCTTACAAGGTTCTCAAGCAGGAAGACAAGCATTTTGTCATTGACATCAACGGTCGTCACGACTCAGTCTCCCTGGACTGGTTAAAGGCCGCTCACTCTAAGTATCGTCTTCCTATTCAAGGTATAGCACCTGATCAATGTATTTCTTCAACTCCTTCATCGCCTCCTCCATCATCACCTCTTCCATGTGATTCTCCCTACGCCTCCTTCTACTGGCTCTTCAAGGACCACGCGCTCAGGATGCCACGTCCACTGGCCCAAACGCCTTTGGAATTTCGTTCCCTAATTAGGTCACTGGGAGGGGAGTTATGTGGCGGTCACATTTCATTCTTACCAAACTCACTCATTTATGCTTTTGTTTTATTCCACATCTTACCACATCATGTGATGTAAATTGTAGTGTCTTGTGGTGATAGTTGTCTGAGCTATGTAAAATGTTTACATCTCTCAATATGACAAGGTGGTTGTTCTAGATTAGCAAGTTCTGTTATTTTCTTGGGAATATCTAGGAAATGCTTTATCATGGCAAATGTTGCAGCATCTTTGGGAAACATAAGTAGCTAGTAGGCTACACATCATTATTTGTGAGCCTGGAGCTGTTTAAGACACGTCATATCAGTTTTTGAATGACTGCTATGCTCACATGCTGCAACCACCTATAAAAAGAAAAAATATATATATGTGACCGTCTACAGGAAAACCGGGCTCAACGCGGCGTGCGTAAATATCGATAAAAGATCGATCGATTTCTTAAAAATGTATTGTTTCAAGCCGACGGAAGGGAACGGTTAGGTCTATTATAGTGGGAACGACTTCAGCTACGACGATAAAACTTGGAGAGCTCAATATCTGGACGCCAACAATTCTGTAAGTGCAAAAAAAATGTTCGAAGGGTGCCGCGTTGTGCCCGGTTTTCCTGTAGACGGTCACATATTATATACAATCAATTTACAATTGCTTGTGGATTCCATACAATATTTTTCCCGACTGTATTCCAAACACATAGAAGGAGCTATGAGTGGACATTTGATCACCATTGGCCTGTCAAGGCTAGGAACAGAGCTGGAAATCTTAGGTTGTGTCACAGGAGGTATCTGTATGTAGAAAGTGGGAAGTCGGGGAAAACTCTTTAGAGATGACACAGTAGTGGGAATCATGAGATTCATCAAACTTCCTGACTGGTTCAATTTTATTGCAACTGGAGTCATTGAAGTGCTGAAAAACAGTAATGCTGGTACCATTAAATGAACTCAAGGCAGTGGTGGCACTAGTGTGGTGGTTGATGTTGTCCACTACACAAAATTATAGTGAAGACTTCTAATTGAGTTAAGGACTCAATATCCATTTTTCCCCCTTTTCATAGCTCATCAAAGTCTACTCATACTATACATTGCAGCCTAGAGCTCTGGTGAAATTAGGCTTTGTGGTGTTCCAGTGTGGCTTCAACCCCACGTCCATCATTCCACCACAAAATATTAAGTATTATAGGCAAACAATTCAGCTCTGCTAAATGCACCGACATCCTCTACAATAGAAGCCTGCATCTATTTTCTCAAAATGAGCAGGGCAAACCTAATTATTCATTCTTGTCTAGCTGCCACAGGTCACATTTCTCTAGAAGTAAGTTGCTGAAGTTTAGACCCTAGTTTAGAAAATGTCCTATTTACACGTGCTATTACTCAAACTAGTTTTGTTTGCATGGCCACTGTACGTTTCCAAGGTAAACGCTCTGCTCGTGCACACTTACCCGTACTGTTTCACTTAACTACCGAGGTATTTCACTTAGTTTCAACTTAGTTACCGAGGTATTTCAATTAGTTACACGCTATTTCACTTTCCCAGTGCAATTTCAATTGAACAGCGATTTTTCCCATACATTCTTGAATGGGCAACTTACGCGCTGTACTATTATACCATATATTTATGTGTGGTTTTGAACACCTTGTCAAACCTCCATGAGATTGAATTGGGGATGGCATTGTAGCTAAATTTGTTACTATTGGTATAATAAATAATATGTGTACCAAGTTCATGCTTTTACCATATATTGTACAATTCATTATAGTTTTTTATTCCCAGTTTAAATGAGTCATTTTTCTTCATGATTAAACTTGGCAATTATAACTATGTTCATCATCAAATATCTTGTAAACTAGTGATGTGCTTGAGCATAAATGGTGAGCGAGCCTGTGCACAAACAAAACACTTCAAAAGAATTTATCAGTCAAAAGTACTTATAAGTACGTAGCTGTTGTGACCACACTTTAGCTAATAAAAGAACTTCTTCCTTACCTCAAAGTCCCATTGTCTGTAGTCTCTAATATCACATTCTGACTATCTGCATTACGAGTAGCTTCTGACAACAAGCACTCACAGTTACTATATAAACGGTCGAGTTTTTGAAATTACATCTGGTAAATGCTTTCAATACAATAGTAACCTTTCCCAGTAACATTTTGCGACTTGGAAAAAAAACAAGATGTTATAAAGAATTACTTCGCAGAGTTGATTCCAACAGTACGTGTTTAAGACCTACGTGTGTCTTGTGGCATTTAGGAACAACCCAGTACAAAGTGGTAAACAATTAGATTTCCTTGTATGGTACGGGATTGCTAAACCGAAAGATTTTGTTTAGTGGAGGTATGGGAAAGGGTAGACTACGTAGCTAACACAAAAATGTGAGGGTCAAAGTACAAAATGACATACGTACGTCCACACATATGTATAAGCAAACAAATATCCCTGATTTTTAATAGTGTCACCGCTGAGAGTGTCTCACTCGCTTCGCTCGCTCGCCAATTACTTTTATTGTTTCTAATTTTTAATAAGTCAGTATTATTTTTTGTTCATTGACCTATTTACGCATCATTTATTATGGACAAAAAATACATTTGTAAATTATACCTTTTGTATTTTTCCCGCCCTGGTAGCAATTTATTCATTTCAGTTCTAGACAGTCACATAATAATGCTTAATATTACATGATTAGCTAAATGAATGGTTATAATATTGTAGCAAATAAAGAAAAGTAGCTATATTTTACTTTTGTTTTATAAAGAGTTCCCCTTTACAAATTCTACTGCCACTTTTGTATCTTGAAGAGTAAACTATCTGTTTATTAGTTAAGATAATACTCTACATAATGTTTTTCATTAATTTTTTAGTCAAAAAGATGAAACCACCTCACCATTGGAATCCTATTTGGCTAGTGTTGGACTGACTGAAGCTAAAAAGTGGCTGATTTTTTTAAAGAAGGAAGGCATTGCTTCACGGGAAGCCCTTGATAATTATGAAAATCGTGACAAATTATATTTCACACTGGTAACAAATACTACATCAGATTTGGAAAAAAAATCTCTTTCAGTACTTCTAAAATTAAATTGTGATGATACAAACAATTATTTCCAAATAATTCACTTGCTTGGCCTTGACAAATTCTATTCTCATAAGCTCCATCTTCGAGATGCTTTGCTTGTCAGACAGAATATTTTAAATTTGATCACAAAAGGAGAAGGCTGTTCTAAATTAACAGACATCCCTTTTTTAGTACTAAACAAGTTAATGTCTTATGATGTAAATTGCAGATCTGACTTAATGCTTGATGACACAGACAGTTCTTGTGATTCTGATGATGATGAAACAAAAGATGAATCAATACATCCTATGGATTGCTTACATGCTTTATTATTATGTTGTGATGATTTTCTTCGCCAGAACTTGTTTTCTAGGCTGGCTAAATGTCAATTATCTGTTCCATTATTAATGCCTGATCCCATAAAAAAGCACTTCATTTTTCCAATTTGGTCCATGCGTGGTATCCTTAAAGAGTGGAAACCAAAAGGTGCTAACCTAGTATCTGAATCTGTAGTCACTTATCGTATGCCAATAGTATCATTCCTTCGCTTTGGACAACACCAAAGAAAAGGAATTTCCAAATCTAAAATAATGAATTCACTTATAAGTGGCTTAGAACAGAGTCCATTTTTTCATCGTGACTGCAGTGGTGGTCACCTACCTCGTGTTTTCAGTGAAGGTCTCGTAGACATGTCGTGGTATACTCCTGCTGGAAAACCAACTGATAAATTTGACGATATTGTTGCCTTTATAAATTTACATGGGGATGCTCATGAGCATGTAACTCAAGCTCAATTTATCTCACAAATATCTTCACTTTGCTTTATTCTGATTGTAAATGATAATTTCACATTTGAAAATCGTGATCTGGCTATATTAAAAGCTCTAAATGAATCTTGTGGAGGCCTAATGATTCTTAATGGAGTTGATACAAAGGTTGATGTTTGCAAGAAGCAAAACTTTAATAATTCACACATTATTAATATTGCTGATATGACAAATCCCAAAATTGTAAATTCCATTTCAAAAAAAATTAAATCAAATCTTCCCAAACTTGAGCGTCTGACTATTGAGAATATTAAAAAATTCAAATTGCCTGAGATACTAATTGATGAAAACCTTCAGGCATGCAGAGATGGATATGAATATGTAGTCAAAATTAAGAAATTTCTGGAGTGTTGCAATGGAGACATTAGTAACTTGAAGAATTCCATTGTCCCTCTTCAAGGAGAAGCATTATGGCAAACTTGGGCAAAACTTGACAAAGAGTTTAATAGACATCTAGAAAGAGGTGCTGAACAATTTTATGAGTACTCTGAAATAATTCAAGAAAAGAAAAAGTTGGTTAGGAAAGAGCAGTTTCAAAAAGTTAGTGAACTATCAAAAATTATGGAAACATTCTTAAATACTTTTCTTGAACTGAATGGAGACTCAAACTATTTTACCAGAAATTATTTTCTGCAATCTTTAAAGCTTGAATTAAATAAGCATTCAAGAGAAAAAATTGGGGAGAAGTATCCTGAATTTCTAAAATTACAAAGAGAACTTGCTTATCCCTCAAATACACCACTTGGAGGTGAGATTGAACAAAAGGCAAGTGAGTTTGAAATATTGCAAACTGAAATTGTAAATTGTTCTTTGGGTTTGGAGCATTTATTGAGAGAAGTGGGACAAATTTATGAAGCTTCTCATTCTAAGGGCTCACATAAGTCTTACTGTGAAAAACTATCACAAGTTGCAGCAGAGGCTATGATAGATGGATATCCTCTAGAATTAATGGATGGTGATGCTTCACATGTTCCCATAGAATGGATAACAGCAGTATTAGATGATTTAATAAAAAAATTAGGTGACCAGAAAGTTTTTGTGCTATCAGTACTTGGTATTCAGAGTACTGGTAAGTCCACTATGCTTAATACTATGTTCGGTCTTCAGTTTAATGTTAGTGCTGGAAGATGTACTCGTGGAGCATTTATGCAATTAATTCCTCTTGATGATACTATAAAGTTGCATACAGGGTGTCACTACATTCTAATAGTAGATACCGAAGGATTGCAAGCTCAAATAATGACGAGAACTGACAAAGAGAAGCATGACAATGAACTGGCCACTTTTGTTATTGGCTTGGCTAACATGACCCTTATTAATGTAATGGGAGAAGTTGGTAACCTGGATGATATTTTGCAAACATCAGTTCATGCATTCTTACGAATGAAACTGGTAGAAATTAAGCCTAGTTGTCAGTTTGTTCACCATCATTCAGGTGTGAGTATACAATCTGATGTTGAGCATGCAATATTTACTCAAAAATTGAATCAGTTCACCAGAGATGCAGCAAAAACTGAAAAGTGTGATGAACAATATAAAAAGTTTGATGATGTTATTAAATTCAATGACACTAAAGATTTTCACCAATTTCCTGGTTTATGGAAAGGTGACCCACCAATGGCTCCTATTAATGAGGGATACAGTGAAAAGACTCAACTCCTCAAACACCATATAATAGGAAAAATAGATTCCAGAGCATCACAGAATTCAGAAAAAATACTAAGTGGTCACAACTTGTCTGGCTTTAAATTATTACTTTCAAGTTTGTGGGAAGCTCTTAAGAAAGAAAATTTTGTTTTTAGCTTCAAAAATACTTTAGAAATCACAGCTTATAGTAGACTGGAAACAGAATTCAGTAAATGGGAATGGATATTCAAAGAAGAAATTATAAATTGGAACCAAAAGAGTGACAATCAGATTAAAGCAGCTAAAGTTACAGCTGTGTCTGACTTGGTAGTAAATCAGAAAATACATTTAGCGCAATGTGTGCATACACTTTATGAAGATTTGAAACAGAAAAAGGACGTGTTTTTTTCTGGTGAACACAGTGAAATATTAATAAAATGGAAAGGTGCTTTTGATATAAGGTTAAAATCTTTGAGTTGTGAGTTACAAAAAGAAGCTGAAGATTATTGTAACAAACTTCTACACACAAAACAAGAATTTTCTAATTTTGAAAAAATAATACAATCATTAGTTGAACAAATTCAGAGAGATGTTCATGAAAATGTTAATATTAAGAAAAAAGAAAAAGTACAATTTCAAAATCGCCTGGAGAGAGGAGTTATTGAAAGTCAAGATTTAAAAAACTTGATCGACAGATGTTTATTTGCTGAAGACAAATTATTGCACTACAAATCATTTCTTGATGATAAAAAATTACAAAAAATTGTGAATCTAAAAAAAAAAAGAAATGACTTACTGTCAGAAGATGATATGAGGAATATTTTAACCAAGAAGCTAAGTTTAGATGAAGTAAAAATGGTTTTGAAACACTGCCCACAGCTTGAAGAACAACTACAGTCAGAATTTGATAAAATTTGGGGGAAATTTATAAGTCAAATTGAATACGTTCGAACAGATAAAACAATGAAAGTTATATACGATATACAACAAGCATTAACTAAATTTATATCTGCTAAAGGATATGGAGGTGAATTGATAAAAAAATTAAATGAGCGACCATTTAAAGAATGGAAAGACTTCTCCTTAGAGCCTAATTCAGAACAGCATTACACGAAACTACTGAATCAAGCTAAAGTATGGGACAGTGGCGTGCACTACTTAGGAAAAGTAAGCAGTAAGATTATGCCAAATGAAGTGACCAAAATATTTCAGAAAGACAATTTTTTTTTGGCAGCTCAGCAAGCTACTGAAAGTATTATTTTCAATGCTTCAGAGGTGATAAATAAAATTAAAAAAAGGCAAATGGATTTCTCATCAAGTTTTGTAGATGAACTGCTCATTCATGTTGCTGACAGTATTCCAAAAGCTTGTCAAGGTATTGGCAATATTATTTCTTTTACAATTGATTATGAAATAGATCTATATATTAAAATTTGCAGTAATGCTGTTCCCGAATTTGAGGAAATAGCTGTAAACTTTGAGGATCGAAACGATCCTATAGTCTACCTAAATAAATATAAAAGAGCACCAATTTACACAAAGTACAAAAATCAATACAAGCAAACAGAAGCAGAAGTGGCCATTGCAGATACTCTATGTGCTTATCTGGAAAATCCAATAGTAAATCAAATTAAACAATCTCTTGGCCCTAAAATTATATCAAAATTGAGAAACTCGGTTTCATACTTGGACAACAAATCTAGATTGAAAGTGCAAATACTCCTTGATTCATTTGATGGGAATGATTATGACTATAAAAAAATTATTGTTTACATTAAAAACATTCAACAAAGTCTTCTTGAGCACATTGACAACTACATTATACAATTTTGTGATCAAAAAGTGAATGAAGAGTTGACTGAATTGCAATTTACAGCAATTGAAGAATTCAATAAAACAATTGGAAATATTATTGATGTAGTTAAACAATTGACCCATACAAATGATAATGTACAAGAATGGCTGAAAACTTTTTGTGAAAAACAGCAACTTCATAGTTTAGTGGGCATTAATATATCAATGGAAGACATTATGGCTGGCTATGAAACTGTTGCATTCTTACACCTTGGAAATTTAAAAGAAAAAATCATTGGACAATTAAATGAAATGAAAGATAGAGCACGTTTATCTCTTGAAACAATCAAGGGCAAAGAAGAAATCAATAACTGGCACCATAAACCACGAGAACTATTGCAAAATTTGATCGGCTGTACTGAATGTTGTCCTTTATGTGGAGAACAGTGTGATTATTTTCAACATGGTAATGAGCGAGATCATAAAACTGCAGTACATCGAATCGACTGCCTCGCAGGATGGCGCATAAAAAAAAGTCAATTAATGCATACTGGATTTTGTCCTGATCTTGTTGCTAGTGATTTACAGTTCTATATATCCGATGATAAATTGCATTCTTATAAAAATTATAAAGAAATTTTTCCTAATTGGTCTATTCCTGCAGATATGACATCCTCAAGTGCTCTATATTGGAGAAAATTTATATACATCAACAAGAATAAGCTTGCTTTTGATTACCATGCTTTACCTGCTAAAGTTCCTTCTCAGTGGCAAAAATATAAAGGAGAAGATATCATAGCAGACTTAAAAAGATTATACAATATATAGTGCACAATATTACAAAGTGCAAAACTTTAGCTTTTTAGAGAGAATACTTCATTATTAGTGACCACGCATTTGATAATTTGTACAAGCATGTTTTAGTTACTATTTAGCTGTCATATTTTACATTATTTTTGATTTTTTTACCGTTAGTCACATAGCTAAGTCTTTATTTGAATGAATAGTAACTGTTACTTATGATTTGAATTATAGTAGTAGAATCCATGTGGACATTCAATGTTAGAGGCCATGTTTATAATTGTTCTCCGCACAATTTTCCTGATGAGGTTATGAGACTGTCAATGCTGCATGTTATCAAAGAGACCCAGTGGGTTGCTTTAATCCAACAGTGCATTCACATAATTATGCAAAATCTGTGGCCTTATTCATATTCTATACTCCCTTTTAGTTACAAAAAGAAAATTGTCTGGTATGAGATTTAACCTTGAGCTCGTATCATTTAGCTGTGCAAAAATAACCCTTAAAGCAGCTCCACTATTATTACCAGATCCATATCTACTTTCAAAAGCATGCTAACAACTTGATCATTTTTACTCTCTCATGTGATATGTAAAAATTAATGAGAGGTTATGCATAGATGATATTTACATATATGTGCATTTAAGAGGGGACTGGTGTCTTGTGTGGAGGATAGTACTGTATTATAAATGTGACTTCTACATTTGAATGGCATAGGCACTGCTCAGTTGTGCTAGAGCTGGTCATGTTCCATTTCACTCAAAGAGCCTCCCATCATCAATCTGTGGCACAGTTATGCCCTGCCTCTGTCATTCAAATGTAGAAGTCACATTAATAATACAGTACTATCTTCCACACATGACACCAGTCCCCTATTTAAAAAAAGTACCTCCATAAGGGATTCAAACGAGTGATACACTTGCCATTAAACAAGCCAAAACTAACAGCTTATTCTTGAAGTGCCTTATTAACCATATCATGTCCTCTTCATTCTTTTTATTTTTCCTAGCTGTCTTGCTCTGTCCATCCCCTTCTCTATAAAAAGTGAACACTGCATACCTATATTCATGAACTGAGTTGGGAAAGAGTGTTCACCTACAGTAGCCAACCATAATCCACCAGGATAGAAAAAAGGCAGAGAAGTGGGAGAACATAAGGGTCAAGTATAATAGAACCAGGTGAGAAAGGCGAACTGATGCAACTACTTCAATAAAGAAAATACACAGAATAAACAAGAACACCTTATGCTATATAGCATTTCAATTTGCTAAACTTAGTACATCGAGTGCCACAGCATGGAGGGATAAAGCGGCATCACAATCAGTACAAGGTGATGAAGCAAAGGCAATTAAAAGGACAGGAATAATGGAGGAGCAGAAGAGATAGACAAAGAAGGGAAAAGGGAATCCATGAGCAAAAGAGGGGAATAAGAAAAATAAGTAGAAGAAGTCAAACATTGAACAAAGTTAATTAAGAAAACTTCAAAATAAGGTTAAGGAGTCATAAAAACAATACATCAGCATTAAATTCTAGAATCTTAAGTTAAACAACTTATAATGTTGACGTCTATTATATCGGGCAGCATAAGTACACCAAATATGTTCACTTTTATTTATAAAAGCATGAAGTTTTGGTACAAATGTAAACAATAATCAATTTCTGAACATTTGGTACTTCCGTTCTGACCTTTAGTGACCTAAAGGTGCTAACCCTGATGTAGCCACCTTGAAGTTATTTGAATTTGTTGAGGCCACAGGCTCTCCACAGGGGATCACGTCCTGAGACACACCCACAAGATAGCCTGGACTTGCTCGGAGTCTTCAGCGAACAACACGAACAACTTATAGTTATTTGTACGCAACTAATGTTGTCGACCATTTACAATCATGTAGCTATCATGATATTCATTTTCTGGTAAACCACTTGTTCTATGACGTTTTGTGGTCGAGCTCTAGATCTCTATTGGAATTCTTGAGGCTATATTTCCAGCTTTTCAGCAGAACCCCGTTGCATAGCACCGTACGTGCCAGCGGTAAGGTCTATTTGCGCTTTGAGAACTGCCGCTTAGAGAGTGAGAGGTCTGGCCCTTGAACAGTTTATTCTTGCCTGGAATTTACGACTCCTGGACAGAATCAATTGCAGCTTCTGTGGGAGTAATGCAGGATGAGCTTGTTCAAGGCCTTGTTAATATCAGTGCACATGTTAGCTATTTCAATCGCTCTATCATCTGCATGGCTTCTTCTGGAATATCTAAAGGTGTATCTGATAGTAAAAGAGCTAGTGCTGCTGAACTGTAGCTGGCATATGGTACTGTTCCATGCTCTGAGTAGATGTGACATTGTATCTGCATTTTATTAGCCATAAGGAAAGGCATGAACTGCCTGAATTCCTAGAGCTCATCATTGCCTCGCTATCAATATCAGATGCACTATTAAATATATTCCACAAGAATTCATGCAGACAAAATAATTTGTCATTCTTATGATGATAGAACTAGCATGCGCACCAATTTTAAAAGGCTAGGGGAAAAACACTTTGCAAATAGATCATCAGTGTTATGAAATCATCCCACCTACCTTTGCTGTGTAGGTGGGGCTGGACAAACACACATGGCTTGTTTGAACCTATTCTGCCCTATTGTGCCCGAGGTTACAAAGCTTGATATAATTATTGTCTTGCAGTTGCATAAAAAAAGCCTCCACAGGTGCAAAAGCAAAAGTGTACCTCTTCCATGTACTGCTCTCCATCAGTGTCAAGGTGACTGTTAATTAATATGAAGCAAGTTGAATTTGATAATTGCTTGGTTGTGCTGATTTTAACCTACACAAAACAAACCATTACTACATTGTACATGACAACAAAGACAGTATTACTTACACAATAGAGAAAGCTATTATTGAAATACACACTTAACATTGTTCCTTACTGTTAGAGCTTTATTTGATACTAAAACATGACACCTATCCACCTGTTATACTTTAGTACCTTATCTCCTAGTACCACTGCATGGTATTGTGGCTATTGTGTTAAGCCTATGCTGCCCCAATAATATTAGGCTGTAGTGTACAATGCACATCCCTTTCGCGGGAGAACAGTGCAAAGATACTGGAACATGACGAAACTATCGACCACAATACAGAAATTCACTGTATAACAACCTTGGTGGTAGGAGTGGTCCAAGTACTAAAAAACTGACTACTGATTTCTTCCCAGTAATACTTACAACAGTTAGAGGTTTAAGATGACAGGTGACAACAATGAATAAATTTTTAAAAAGATATAAAAAAAACAGTTCATAAAAATTGATTGATTCAGGCGAGATGCCAAAAAATGATTTGTGAGCAAATTTGAAGATGACATAGCACTACCTTATCTTGTAAAACCTGCAGTAACTCCATCAGAATGGAAGCAAATAACCTGGCAAAAAATAAAAGAGGATCATTAAATGCTTTCAACTTTGATTGACAAGATTGAATAAAGCTCTTAAGTTCTATACCCATCACAATACTATTTGGTAATGATAATTTTTGTAGCAAAGTAAATATAGCTTGACTCTTGTTACAAATTGTTGCCATTATATCCTGTTCAGGTAGTAGCTATCGGCTATCTATCACACATTCAAATTCTCTTGTTGTCACAAGGTGGTCACATGCACCTGGCAGAGCGAGGATGCCTGTGCACTAAGCAGGCACTGTGAGCCGTGCAAGCAAAGCTCTTGGAGCCGGGCTAGGAACTCACAGGAGAACAGGTCTTTCCTCACAGTAAGTGGTGTGGTGGGCACCCAAAGTCCCACCAGAACCATTGCTGCTTCATGAGAAAATTCCTTGAATTTGCACCCCAGCAAATGCTAGGTACCCAATCACAGCTGCTGGGTGGACTGGTGGGGCTAGTGAAAGGCAGATGAAGGAAAACTAGAAGGAAAGTTGCCAGAGTAGGGCTTGAATCAGGACCTAGAGCAGCCTCTGAGCCACAGTCACAACCACTACACCACACAGCCACTATCACACATACTATTTACACTATGCAATGATCACTACGAGTAAATTATATAGCATTTGCTTCTATACTTTGGTCTTCACTTTAACTTGTGGCCATTATTTAGCATCCATATCTTATGAAATTGTCAATAAAAGACCTTTCCATTCCAAGAAATATGTGGGTTGGGTCGACTTGGTAGAGTGCCACCAGAGGTAGTATAAAATAATTCCTGCCCCTAACTAATCAGCTCCTCCTAACTACTCAGGTGTATAAAGACACCACAGTTGTGACTAACATTTTAGTTATATGGTGTCAGGTAGGTACAGGTGAATACGAAATAAGACTAACTAAGGCAGGGTGAGTGAACTGGCTACACAGTATAATTATAATGACCAGCCTACCCTTAGGTGTTACACAAATAAATGTGATACACTTGCACATGTACTGAGCAAAAAAAGGCCAAGATCCTGCTGCAAGTGCCTTATCAATTTCTTCTGTGAATTTAAAGAACTGACGCTAGTAGGATAATGGAACATAGTTTATTTCTAAGCTTGCCATCTGGTGTATGGTTAAAGTAAACGATTAACACCATAAGCTCTAAGCAATGATGTTAAAACTAGGGCAACATATCCCAGTCGTCAAAAATATGCTAACTGCTCTATTGAATCACTATATGACAAGAAGCTCTGGAGTAGTCCATAATCCTGCTCACAATTGTACATGCATTTAGTAAAGTGTTTCTGAAACTTCAACAGGTTTTTCTCTGGACAGAGTTCCTCTGGGTTTCCACACAAACGAAACTGTTATCATTTCATGTTAGAAGTGGCAGCTCATGTAAGACCAACTTGGTGATTTAAGAACCATAAGTCAAAAAGAGTTTAATAGAGTTAGGATGCCATAAGTCAATCTGCCTAAATATCTTCAAACGCTCACAACACACAGTGACTAATATGTGTCGAATTGATTGTTACTAATTTGATTTAGTTCCCTTCCTTTGATAACCAAAGAGGTACATATATTTGTATTAGAAACACAATAAAAATGTAAAAAAGCCTGGAAAAGAGAAGAAGAAAAGTTATGACTAGACAGTGCATCATTGATTCATTGCAGAGCATACTAAAATATTTACTCCTGCAACTTATGTGAAAATTTGTATATTGACAGAATATATAGTGTCTGTTTGTTCCCTTCTGTCTGTCTAACATAATAACAAAGCTATCCTGAGACAGAACTTTAATCTGAAATTACATCTACATGTATAGTCTCTATGATGAACTCTAGAAAACAAGAATCAAAATAACACCATCAAAATACAAATTATATAACAACCAGTGTGAGACAACTCCATTAGGTGTGAGACGTAAGTGTTGCTTAGTGTAAGAAACCCCACAACTAATCTTCGAAATACCTTGTCGTTGACTGAATAAATAATAACAAGTTGGTGTGCTTCAACATATTTATATAATTCATAAAATAAGAAATTATACCAATTTCCTTTTATTCTGAGACTCCAGTGAGTTGAAATATTAAACTCTTTTTATTTTTAAAGATTATGTATTTAGGAGTGCATGCGAAAAGAGGTTGCACGTACGTACATATATATATATATATCAAAGTTTTGATTGACTACTGTAGCATCATAATTACTATTGTTTTTGTGGTCATATTCATTCTGGTCAAATAACATTGTTTGTACTCCTGTTGATGCTTACCAAAGGATAAAAACTACTACTACAAAAGTATCCCTAGCTTGTGTACATTGAAATGGTCGGATACTTTTGACAGGCATCACCCTAATCCAAGATAGACAAGATAGTACCATTGTCAGTACAATGGCTAGCAGACATTGGGTCATGGTGTACGAGGTAACCATGAATATAGAGTTCTCACGAAAAATCCTATCTGATGACGATGCAGTGTGAAATGTAAACTAACTGGATCTTTGACCTGGACATTTATGCAATCGTATAAAATATGCATAATGCCACCCACTACATGGTACATACTACCACACCAAACACTTGAGTAATTAAATTTCAAGGTTGCCTAGCAACATAACTACACATGTATAATTTTAAATTAGATCTCTCTTACACTGAGCACATTTCTTCTTCTGAAGAAGAAAATTGGTTTTTGTTACAGATATATTTGTAGTAGTAAAAAGCAACTTTCATGACATTTATTTAATGGACAATTGTATCCTTGCTCTAAAATCATGAATGGTATCATTCATTCCCAATTAGTGCACAAGCAAACCATTAATGAAAGATCTAGGTTAAGTAAGATGGAGCAATGAAATTTGACAACCCTATCCATCATATCAATACTTTAAAAATTACCTGAACATTATTTTTCGGTAATACTTGGGAATTGCAGCTACATCTAACTATCTTTACTCATTGAGTATTACACTGTTGCAAGGAGACCATTTATAGAAGGCTTGGACACATTATGAAAAAGAATTGTATCGACACATTAAGAAAGGGAATGAAGCCATTTATGAATACTCTGCAAAAATTAAAATGTGATCAAGATAAAATAAGGAATAGCCAGCTAGAACATGTTCACACTCTAACTTCGCTGATGAAGTTATTTATTACATCTTTAATTGAACTGGGAACTGACGACTCAAAGAATGTACGAAACTATTTTTTGCAATACTTAAAAATGGAATTAAATTTTTTATCAAGACAGAATAGTTCACAAACACAGCATAAGTATCAAAATGTAAGAAAAGAATTATCAAAGCTACAGGCTGAAAGTTACTCGCGAAGACCAGAAGTAAAAACTGAAATAGCTAAATTGAAGAATGAATTGGAAGAACTACAAGAAGAAATTATCAATTTTTCTTTAGGTTTGGAGCATATGTTTCGTGAACTCGGACAAGTTTATGAAGCTGCATTATATGGCGAAATAAGATAAAAAAGTACAGCTTTGCTGCCGAACTGTTGATTGAAGGGTATTTCTTTGAAATAATGGACGGTGATGCTGCTCATGTACCTCTGCAGTGGGTTACAGCTGTTATTAAAGAAGCTGTGACTTTGCTTGATGATCCCAATGTGTTTGTCTTGTCTATTCTTGGATTTCAAAGTACTGGCAAATCCACAATGTTGAATGCTACATTTGGCCTCCAGTTTAATGTAAGTGCTGGAAGATGCACTAGAGGAGCATTCATGCAACTCTTGCCACTCGATGAAGACCTCCGAACCAAAACCAAGTGCAGTTATGTGGTTATTGTTGACACTGAAGGCTTGCGTGCACCAGAATTAGATCCAACAAAAACACAGAATCATGATAATGAACTAGCCACTTTTGTTATTGGCCTAGCAAATATGACTTTAATCAACATATACGGTGAAGTTCCAGGAGATATTGATGACATACTACAAACTTCAGGTCATGCATTCTTGCGGATGTCTCGTGTAAAATACTATCCTAGTTGCCAATTTGTTCATCAGAATGCTGGAGTTAACATAAAAGGAGAAGTCTCTCGTGCAAAGTTTACTCAAAAACTTAACAGATTTACCACAGATGCAGCAAGGGAAGAGCATTTTGATAGTCAATACGAAACATTCAATGATGTGATAAAGTTTGATGATCAAACTGATGTTCATTACTTTCCTGGATTATGGAAAGGAGACCCTCCAATGGCACCTGTTAATGAAGGCTATAGCCATTGTGGTGAACCCACCACATCGACAGGACATGACACAACATCTTAGCTAATGACACACACTAGTAATGTATCGTCACAAACACTAACATCTCATTCAGAACATCATTCCATTCTCACAACCTCATTACTGTATCATCCTTTAGTGAGCATGCTTGGGCTGGTTTGCTATATATGTGGCCAGCTCAGGCTTGTACTTTAGTTACTGTCGTGCTTCTTGATCCTTTATCTGGCCTAACCTAAGAACTGAATTAAGATATCAGGGATTGGGTTGGGAAGAAGCTTCAAACAGCTTGGAAATATAGCAGTAGTAACTCTGGTGGCAGCCTACTTAGTCTGTCTTCCCCTACACCTGGTGACAGCTCTCTGTGACTACACCACACCTGGTGCCAGTGGTGATTCAGTCTTCTGTTGGGAGCCTACAGAGACAACCTACGACATCGAGACTTACCTCTTGCTGACTCCTGTTCTTTTCAGAAATTGATTTTGGCATTCATTCAGTTTCTGCGTTTACTTTGTTTCTTCATTTTTCAAGCAGTGTCTACTGCCAAGTTTTGAGTCAAGCCCAACTATTATTACATTTGTTCTTTTTCTCTCCAGAATTTCGGGATCCAGCTGGTGTACAGGGTTTCCACCAGCATTGTTTCAGTGTCTACTACTTCTTGCAATTCATGTCTCTACCTTGGAGAATTATTGCTTACTTCTAACGTGGCACATTCTTGCTCATGAATAGAAAGTCGTTTGCGGTTCTCTTCTGGTGGAATACAAAGTCTTGAACGCCAGTTGAACTGTGTTACTATTATTATTGTGCCATTGTTGTTGTTGAATTCATTGTTTGTACCGAACGCTGTTGTATTTCCCATTATTATTTACCCTTTGTCAGTCATTTTATCCTCAGACACGTTATGAACACCAGAAGTGGTCGACCCCATGGGAAACCTTTCCCCAAACCTTCACTTGGACAGTCATTAATCACTTTCACCATCATCTGAATCTACTACTTCTTCTACTCTTCCAGCCTCATCATCAGCATATGAGTCATCCACCTCCACTGTCATTTCTACAGGTATTTCATTGGGCACGGATCAGGAGAAGCTTGAGCCTCTGCCTTCCACTCCACCCAAAGCCAAACCCTCTTCTTCTGCTACCATTAGCAATGCCAAGTTGCTAGCTCAGGAACTAAAGGACCCTGTCTACCTCCTTCTGTCTCAACTTATGGAGAGTCAATTAATTGCAACTCCACCTCCTCAACCTGTGTATGCCCCTGCCAACAATCCTGATTCTTTGGCAAAATCCATTGGCTCTTTGGAACAAGGTGAGGACATATTTGTAGTTGCTGCATGGTATTTACAAGGAAGCCTATTTCAAATGTATTAATGAGACAACATCCTATCAGCGTATGCGTACTGTTCTTTTGAATGTTGGTGGATATTCCTTGAATGACTGTTTGGCCTCATTTCCTTTAAAATATAGACACTCTGGTTCTAAATCAGTGCTTCGGAAGGTTGTTGTCCCATACCTTTTGAGGACATTTCTGAGTCTGTCACTGTTACTGATAACACCATTTCTGACGTCCTAGCTACGGAGCATAGCCCCAATGTTAGTAGCACCGGTTCCCAGAACTCACTTACTCCTGTGTCATTGCCTTCACTTTCATTTGATGATGAACAAATACCAATTCAAAGACTTACAATATCAGGACCCTTCTCTAGCTCCCTTGTGGGAACTTGCTCATAACTATGAAAGGAAAATTTTTATTGTTGATGGATTGTTAATGTGTACGTCTCACCACCACTCACAACACAGTTTTTAATGCACTAGTAGTTCCCCAAGACCTAAGGCACAAAGTTTTGATTGCTGCTCATGATGGCCTTGGCCATGGAGGAATTAGTGCCACACGTTCGTTGATAAACAAACACTTTACCTGGCCAAAGATGCTAGATGATATCAGAAACCACATCCTTGCTTGTACCAAATGCCACAAGTTCACCAAGTCCAATAACATCAAAGTCCCACTTGTTGAAGCTGAAATTTCAGAGAGAGGTGAAAAGATAGCCATAGACATAGTTGGGCCTCTGCTTAAAGCAAAGGGTAACTTTAGATTCATTTTTACATGCCTGGAATTGGCATCTGGTTACCCCTTCACGATACCCATCAGGAATTATACCTCTGAATCAACAGCCCAGTGTTTGCTTAACATCATTTCAGTCCTTGGCATACCCTTGCAGATCCTATCAGACTAAGGTGCAAACTTTCTTTCCAGCACTGTTTCACACTTATGGAGGAAATTTGGCATTCACAAGATACAGACCTCACCCTACCATCCCCAGTCAAATGGGAGACTGGAAAGGCTTCATGCAACTTTGAAATGCATGTTGTCAAAAGCACTAGTTGAAAGATCTGATTGGTTATCTATGTTGGATTTGATTTTGTACTATTTTCGGAACATTCCAAGCTCCAGACATGACACCACCCGACAAGATGGATAGAAGACTGTCAGATTTCTATTTTACCATCATCTACATTAAAGGAGAAATGAACGGTGTCGCCGATGCAATGTCCCGCCAAAGCTGGCCCACCCCTGCAGCTATCTCTGCATCTGATGTCTCTCTACCTACTGGAAACTCAGCCTCCATGAGAGGGGGAGATGTGGTGAACCCACCACATCGACAGGACATGACACAACATCTTAGCTAATGACATACACTAGTAATGTATCGTCACAAACACCAACATCTCATTCAGAACATCATTTTATTCCCACAACCTCATTACTGTATCATCCTTTATGAGCATGCTCATGCTGGTTTGCTATATATGTGGCCAGCTCAGGCTTGTACTTTAGTTACTGTCGTGCTTCTTGATCCTTTATCTGGCCTAACCTAAGAACTGAATTAAGATATCAGGGATTGGGTTGGGAAGAAACTTCAAACAGCTTGGAAATATAGCAGTAGTAACTCTGGTGGCAGCCTACTTGGTCTGTCTTCCCCTACACCTGGTGACAGCTCTCTGTGACTACATCACAGCCATACAGCACAGTCCCTGAAAATGCAACTCATACAAAATGTTGCAAACGAGCTAGCTTGCAACCAGCCAGTTCAGAAATGGGAAAACTTGGTGATCTAAGTTTGTCTTCATTTTATGTAAAAGTTGGAGATTTATGGAAAACCTTATTAAAATAAAAGTTTGTTTTTAGTTTCAAGAATACTCTTGAAATAAAAGCATACAATGCATTAGAGACTGCTTATTATACATGGGGCTGGAGATTTAAATCCGCTATGCTTGTATGGGAGCAAAAAGCAGAAAATGAAATTCTTACGGCGCCATATGAATATCTAACTACTAAAGTGGAGCAAAAGTTGAGAGAATTAAGGGAGTATGTTTCAAGTACACAATATGAACCACTACGTGAAGAAATGGAGGAATTCTTCAATGGTACACAAAATGAAATATTAATTCAGTGGAAAGCTAAATTTGAAATTCGATTAGAATCACTCTCAAAAGAATTGCAAACTCATGCTGAAGATCACTGCAACAATCTTTTATAAGACAGGCAAGCAATTTATGGATTTGAAACAGACAGACAAAAAAAAGTTGGTTTTATAAAAAAAAAAGTACAAGAGCATATTGAAGCCGTAAAAATGGAACAACAAAATCTTCAGAAAAGTTTAGAAAGGAAAGCACTGACATCAGAACAACTTAAGCCACTGCTAGCTAGAAATTTGTTTAATCCTGAGCAACTCTCTCAACTAGAAGAAGATCGTACTTTTACAGCCAATCAAGTTATTAATATTAAATCAATAATTAGAGAAAATGGCTTGAATGAGAAAAGCTTAAAGATTTTTTTTGAAAGGGAGCTAGAAATGGTTCAAGTTAAAATTTTGAAGAGGGCAGAGCAAACTGAAGACGAGCTACGATCCAAGTTTGAAAAAATTTGGGAAGAACTAATAAATCAGCTTCCTACAACAAAATCTAATAATCTCTCGGTAACACATGAAGTTGAACAAGCGTTATACTCATTTGTGGAAAGCCATAAAGGGTATCATGGTCAACTGATAGCTAATTAGATATGAAAGATTCAGACATGAACGTAACTTTAGAAAAGAATAGACATTTTCATCCTAAGAATTCAGTAAAAATATTTGTTCGTGATGTATCACGCTATTTGTGGGGAACATGTGACCAGTATGATATAGAAGCCATTGAAATAAACAGAAAAAGTATTTGATAAAGCTAAACAATACTTAGAGACTATGTGAGGGAACTGGGTCAGTCAGGGTTAACTGAAGGCCACAGGATCGAAGCTATCCAGGGTTAACTGAATACTTGAGAGTAGGCTGCCGCCAGAGTTGCTGGGGCTGCCCAATCACCTGGAGGGTTACCTCTTAAGGTGTATAAAGAGTTTAATCTTTAAACAAGGCAGAAAATACAACAACTGAAATGGTATGAGGAAAAACTGGAGTATATAACTAGAGGTAAGGATGAGGGAATGTAATACAAGATGGGAATGCGATTCCAATATTTGAAGTTATGGCTCAACTTTTTCAAGAAAGAAATGATCCAAGAAAATACTTGGAGAAAAATGAGAAAAACCCACTTTTTACGAAGTTTAAAAATCAGTACAAGCAGATAGAATCTGAAGAAGCTATTGCTGACACTCTGTGTCCTTACTTGGAAGAACCAATAAGAGTCCAAGTTGGAAAATTTTTAGGAGTTAAAATGGTTGACAAAATGACTACTTCAGAAAATTACCATTTCGCCAACAAAATGGCTCTTAAAGTAAAAATTCTCAAAGATTTATGGGAAGCAAATGATTTTGAGAGTTATATGCTATATATTCGAGATATTAAGAAATTCTTGGAAGACAAAATTAAGTTTTATACGGTACAGTACTGCAATGAGCTTGTTCCAGATTCACCAAATACTAGGCTTCAACATGTAGCAAACGAAGAAGTGGCAAAACTTGTGGACATTATAGACTCTGTTATATCATATAATAACAAAACAGATGTTGTACGGGCTAGTGGCACCTGCACAGTGTCCTACCTCTAATGAAGGACCAGGATGTCTGATGCCTCTGAGGCTTAGTTAAATTACTACGCAGCCGCTGGCGTGAGCTTGTAGCCTTGTAGCAAAACTAAAAGCGCCTACTCCCTAACTAAAGTAAACACTCTCCGAACAAAATAAGAGAACAAAAAAGCAAGCTGGAGTCATAATTAAGGTTTAAATGAATTGAATTTCCAATTTCTATGTTCATTTTAAAAAATGCAGGAAATTTCTTACATACACTATCCAAATCTACAACAAATTAACAAAACTGTAGGACAATTTCCTTCTTAGTTCCCAGGATATACAAATTACACTGTCAAAATGCAGGAAAGATTCTTCATATAACAATTACAATATACGTGAATGAGAGTATTACAAGAAAAATGTAGGAAGGATTGCTCATAGAGTATTTTCAATATAAAAGTAAGTGCATCAAAATGTTGGATATTTCTCACATTGATACTCCAAATATGAAAATGATAGCATCCATGTCTTGAAAAATACTTACCATAATTTTCATAAAGTAAAAAGGGTTCTGCAAATGCAGACCATTTACATCAATAAGATACCAAACTTAATGATAAAGCGAAAGAAATTATGATGAAGACAAAATACATAAAGGAGAGTATTAAAATGTAAGGAGTATCTCTGTCTGCTATTTGTTTGCAAGAAACCCACACATATGGTCACCATAAAACTTTTCATATTGGTTGTAGGAAATTTTCCTGCACCATAAAAGTTTGACGAAATATGTCCCTTTAGCACAAAATTTCCTCTACATATTTTGCAAGAAAGATACGTGCATTTGGTGCACCAGAAAATTTCCTGCATTATTTTTTGCAGGAAATTTTCCTGCACTTCTTTTGCCAGAAAATTTCTTGCTTTTGTTTGCTAGAAATAAACCCTGGAAACACTTGAAGTGAGACAGCTTGAAAGAATACTTTCCTTGGAGAGCTTTTTGAAAGGTTCCTCCAATCATCAATCTTTCTTTTTGGCCTTTTAACTTTCCCAACTCATATCTCCTTAAAACATCCTGCATTTTATGATAGACTGCAGCAGGCTGTAGTCCCATCTGTATGGCCTGCTCTATAATTGCTTGATTCTGTTGAATAGCATATAATTAAACATAGATAGCAAAAAAAAATGACCTTACAATTTGGGAAGTTGTCAATAAAGCCAAACATTCTTGCTGAAATGCAATATATTTTTTTGAGTTATATCTCTCCCTGGGTAAGTCAGTTTTACCGTCATCTGTCCATAGCAAAATGCACGAAATATGACTTTGACCAACATGCCGCCAGTTCTGCAAATGGAACGTTGAATACCGTTGAATTTGTTGTGCTGCTTTGCCAACATCATGGCCGCTATGTCATTTCCATATATTGCACATTTCCTACTGGCTATGTTGCGCGTTCCCATAGTATTAATATTCCTTATGGCATGCCAACGCTGTACTCCTCCAATGTTTATACTGTATACTTAACTTTAATAGCTTACTGAACGACCTCATAAGTATAATTATGTCCATTTACAGCCCTGAATTCATTGACACTGCATGATGCAATCACAAGTAGGGGATCAGTCAGGTCTTCATGATCAGTCTCCTCTTCTTTTAACATGTTCACTAAATATTGTACAAACCATTCCTTTACCTCCCTGACTTGGTAGTAATCAGAAGGCTCCTTCAGCAAATCAAAAGAAAGGTCGTACACACCTGCAATAAACAACAATCTGGCTACGTGGTATTTCAGGGTAATAATAACGTCATGTAATTAGACATAAATGCTATGTTGTCGTGACAACTACTTTACACAAAGTGTTAAAATGTTATTCAATAGTTCATCACAATCTCCTATAACAAACACACCATAATTATAAACTGAAATAAGATCAATCTCTGAAGGAACTTTCTCCCAGAGAATGTAGTTGTGTAGGTAGGGTGGGGATTCAGGGGGGGTTCTGTGAACCACCTTTTCAAAGTAATGATATTCACGAGTTTCAATATATAGAAATTGAAGCCAGTCACATATTCTAAATAAGTTCAAGGGCATAATTAATTATATCCATGAGTGTTAGTACACAGTAATTACATTTAATTTACAAGTCTTGGAAAATTGAAGAAGCATAAAGGTCATTGCCCTAATAAAAGCAACAACCTTGAATATTTGTGTATAAATATATATGACTGACTGGCCTCATAATCTTCTTAGAGTAGCGAAAGTTATTTAGCAACCATCAGATTGATCAAAACATTGAAATAAAAATGGACCTCTGTATTTGGTAGAATAGCAGCTTAGATTGTACATAATATTTGATCGGGGCAGTCTGAGTAGTGCTTCATAAAGATTGACAAATTGTTATAGCTACATATCATCTCAGCTTGAGAAAATACACCAATTAAAAAGGTTACGGCTCACTGTAGAGATATATTATTATACTGATGGAAATATCCTTTCAACATTTCAGCACAGAAGCAAAGTGCACAACATGCATGCACACTGCATGCATCATACAAACACATTTATATACATCTCCAGGTAGAACCACTACATTGGGACAGGGGCTGAAATTTTCAAGAGGTTACAACAAAAAAAAAAAAAAAAAATAAACAAACTAGCAACACATGTAAACACTTCTTAATTGTAAAGCCTAATGACTGTTAGTTAATTAATTACCTGTGGCTAACACTCCATACCCAGCCAACCAGCTGTTCTAGCTTGCCCTCTATTTACTCATTCAATTCCAAGCATCCATCAAGTGACTTCACTCTTTTGCTGAGACCACCCATACTCTCTCTATAAGCACACATTTGTAATTTAAGTTATTGTTGTCAGCCTTGTTGCGTGGTAAGAGGTTGAGACATCAGTTGTAGCTATCTCATGTAGCTATTTAATTTTTTTTTCATTTGACTACTACTTACTACTTTTGCCTTCATTATCAAGTTTGGCTTAAAGCTTTCCAATTGATTGAGTAATATATATAAAACTCTGTAGTCCTGGCAAATCTTGGAAAAAGAATATGATATTGTTTTCATCACAGTCCAACCAGCTGCCAGCCACACACGAACTTTGTGGCTATTGTGGTTTATGAATTTGGTAAGCCTGAATACAACTTGTGGCTTGATAGCAAACCCTGGCAAAAAAAAAGTTTTCTCTTCCTTTTCTCCATTAGGCTTCTCTGACTGGTATCTTAGGCCTGGCACCAATCAGCAAAGACCTCTGATTTCATTAATAATAATTGTGATGCAACAATTAGGAAACATCACAGAGAAATAGTTGCATAAGTACCCAGTGACTAGTTCACCACCATGAAACCTCATCCCACTACACTCATTATTTCCTCCTTTCACAAATCTCCTCCAGCATGATCAAATTTCAGTCGGCTCAACATGTACATAATGTGGTATATTATATGTGTGTGTGTATGTGTATAAGAATGGGTATAGCATGTGTGCATGGATGTATATTATGTCAGTCTCCCAGAAGCCAGCCCATGTATCTAGAGGTCCAGCCCAGCAAAAAGGCAAGTTCTATAAGTTAATGCTATGAGCACCAAAATAATAATTAAGTCCTAATTAATAAATGTGGCTTACTTGCATGGGGACACTACTTTAACACAAATACACACCATGTAACTATTCATTGTACACTATCCCAAGCACGTGCAACCCAAACAAACATAAATACACAATAGACCCACAATGGCTATAAAAAATTTTAGTAAGTTTGATTAGGTTGTGAGCATAAAGCTTATATCAATTCTAATAGTAAGATAAAAAAGAAAGCTTCCATCATTGGTTAAGTTTCCTTGATTTAGCACTACTCAATTCAAGTCAGGTGTTTCTCGGATCAAACAGCAATTGAATCTTGGCAAGTTTTCTGTCAATGCATGGTAAGGTCAAGATCCAAGATATAAAAATAGAAAAAAATTATTTCCCAATTGCTTTGCATATGCATTCCCATTCTACTAAGAAATACACATATATTCCCTACTATCCTGACAACAATCTAAATAGCTACTATACTTGCTTGTCAATGATACCACAAAAACGAAGCAATAATAAAAAAAATTAAAAAAGAACACATGATATCTCACCTATTTGATATGGAATTTTTTCTTCTAGATCACGTTTTTGCTCTTTATACCCTTTCTTGGTCATCTTAGCATTAGGTGGATCAATAGCTTCAGCAGTACTTCTGCATCTCTTCCTTCCTTGTGAAGAGGCTGGATCGTTAGACAAAATTGATATGTCTCCATCTGTGGCTTCATTGTCTTTGAAGATAGACTGGCACAAAAGGTCATCGCATCAGAAAGAGCCATTTCCGCACAGAAATCATTAGCATCCTTTGTAAAGTTGGCAAGTCGGCAATTAAAACTATATTTATTGCTCCCATCTTTGTCATGACCTTTACACTGAGGAACTAATTATCAAACAAAATGTTGATGGTAGCTTGCTAGAAACACACAGACAATTATGATTGCTAGTTTATTCTTTGTCGCACCACAAAAACTCCAAATTGTGGAAGCCTAACTAATCAATGTAGGCAGCTAAAATGGTAGTATTATAGCAATGACTATTAAAATACTCACGTTTATGACATCTGCACTCCCAACAGATGCATAGAGGTAATATGTTTTAGTTGTATTGGTTCAGATAGCTAGCTAGTTTTGTAATTTATAGTGTCATTATTTTTTTAGCTATGAGTTTGTGTAACTTCTGAATATTGCATAGTAGCCCAAATCTTGTGCTATCATCAGTGTGTAGCTAAAGGGCTTTACAATAATTTCAGGCATTTTAAAAAAACAAAAATACCCCACATTGTCAACAACCCCAAAGTGATGGCTGGTGCTTACAGGCTGGAAACACAGGATGGATTACCAGAAATGCTGCATATTCAGATGGATAATACTTGTCATGAAAGTAAGAACAAGTTTACACTCACATTTGCGGCTATATTGGTTGAATGGGGAGTGTTCAGAAAAAGGTATTTAGGACTTGATTTGACTGATCCCAGGTTTATATTGGATTCCTACCAGTTGGACATACTCATGAGGACATAGACCAAACATTTTCATGCATATCTCGAACACTGCAACATCGCAATGCTGCACTGACTATTCCAGGTCACCTAACCTAGCATAGTTATAAGCTACATGAAACTGTACACTTTTCCTTGTTTTGTTTCTTCCAGATCTTTACCAAAGTATAGAAGTTTCTTTCTCACCACCTCCTACAAGTGGTGGTTTTGGATTCTGTAACTGATGTCAAGGATTGGTTGTCAGATCAAACTCCTCTACTCCATGACCATCTTAAGGCACAGCAATTCAAGTTTCAACGTAATGAACCAGGAGAGTGTGTCATGTTTTATAAAGAATGGAGTATTGGCCCATTCTGATTGCCTCAGAGTGGGCTTGCTTTTCTTCCCAATGGCAACACTTTTCCCAGCAAGTTGCCATTGATGGTGGCACCCTACTATATCCTGACATTTTGAAATTATTGGAAAATACTTTGAAATGGATTAAAGATATTTGAGTAAAGCAACTGTCAATGCCTCTACCTGGTGGACTAACTGACTTGAACATGCTCATCAGCTCAGTCAGAAGACAAAATCTCAGCCAATATAAGGTGAAAGTGATGCTTGAATCATTTAAGATTAAAATTACAAGATTATAATATTTATTTGAATAATTGCTGGAAAAATTGCTGGAAATATTCCTCCATTTCCAAAATGTAGGAAACATTTCTGCATTTTTAAAATGTAGGAACAATTCAGCTTTTGACAACTGCAGAAACACATTGGAAAATGCTGGAAATATTCCTGCATTTCCAAAATGTAGGAAACATTTCTAAAATGTAGGAACAATTCAGCTTCTGACAACTGCAGAAATACATTTGAATAATGCTGGAAACATTCCAGCATTTCCAAAATGTAGGAAACATTTTACATTTTTAAAATGTAGGAACAATTCAGCTTTTGTTAACTGCAGAAACACATTTGAAAAATGCTGGAAATATTCCTGCATTTCCAAAATGTAGGAAACATTTTACATTTTTATAATGTAGGAACAATTCAAGCTTTTGACAGCTGCAGAAACACATTTGAAAAATGCTGGAAATATTCCTGCATCCAAAATGTAGGAAACATTTCTGCATTTTTAAAATACAGGAACAATTCAGCTTTTGGCAACTGCAGAAACACATTGGAAAAATGCTGGAAATATTCCTGCATTTCCAAAATGTAGGAAAGATTGCTGCATTTTTAAAATAGGAACAATTCAAGCTTTTGACAGCTGCAGAAACACATTTGAAAATGCTGGAAATATTCCTGCATCCAAAATGTAGGAAACATTTCTGCATTTTTAAAATAGGAACAATTCAAGCTTTTGACAACTGCAAAAACACATTTGAAACTGCTGGAAATATTCCTACATTTAGCATCTTTTTTTCTTTTCTTATTTACTTCGGAGGATGTTGCTGTTACTGTGACCTACGAAAATGAAAAAGGGAAATGGTCTGTTACTGCACCACAAAATAATGATCAATTAATGACAACATTTCTGAAAAATGTGAAGACAAGAGCTATTGGTCAATAGACCTGATGCTTTTTGCAATTATTTCTAAATTCATATTTCTCACATTTTTAGTTTCATGATAAACTAATTTGTTTTTGTTAGCACTATTTGAGCCACAATTGTGTATACCTGATTGGAAGTATAGTGTTGTTTATTTCAATATAGATGATTTAATTCAGGGGGTAGGATAAGGAGAAGCAGGGGGGCAATTTCACATTTTGTCGTAGCCTTTGGGTTAGTTGATTTTTAAGGCAAGGTGGTTTTTGCAAAGGACTATATAGTATGGTAGAGAATTTACAGCTTTTGTAGGGAAGAAATGGTAAAGCAGATACTAACTTTTAGTGAGAACTTGTAGAGAAACTTGCAGTGAGTCTTCTCTCACATTAGCTGTGAGCCCACTTGTCAGAGGTCAGGAGGACCAGCCGAAGAACAATTCTGCACAATTAGTCAGTCATTCATTCTTTTTTTGCAAAATCACTGAGAACGTTACTAATAAAGGCTCAACCAGCATTATCATTAGGCATATTAGCTATGTGTGCAAATATCTATTATTAAAGGGTAACTGGGGTGGAAAAAACAATTTTTCTGCAAAAGTACTCTCGTTATCATGTACAAACAATAGCACCATTCTTTACAGCTATTTTGTTTCCTTAAAATTTACTTCTTGTTGTGAGCTGGGCCTCGTGATGACATGGAAGGTGCTTCCTGTCCAGGCTTCTTAGGCTTAAACTTGAATTCTGACAGTATAAAGCATGACCCTGGCAGCCACAACTGTAATGGAGTAATTCCAGCAGCCATAGCTGTTCAGAAACCTTCAGTTGAAGTATAAATCACCTTTTGTTTTAATCTGGAAGAACTTGTGATCATGAAGTTTAGCTATTGTATGAACTAATACAGACAAAAGCAGCATATTTGCAGGAGATAACTAGTGATTCTGATAAAGGTGCTTCATCTAGGATTCGGGAAAGCTACCACAAAATAATTTCTGACTAAGGCTTTGTGTAATAGTGCTCAGTAAATAGAATGTACATACTTGCTGTGCAAGATTTCTCAGACATCAGATACAGCATCAGCATTTGTATGTATAATTTTCATCCTGGGTGTCAAGGCGTCTATTTGGAACGTTGGGTGTTCAATCACATAGTTCCAACCTTAATAAACAGTTGATAGGGACATTATCTCCATTTTCTTACTTGATGAGACAGGCTTAAGGCATGATAGGGATGTTGACAAGAGACATTGTTGTATTTACAAATTTGAATTAAATTTATATAGATTGCCGTTGATTAAATGCACGTAATGCATGTTTTGAATAACTCAACTAGAGCTGACCTATCTTTGTTTAGTACTGGCAGCATAATCAACTACAACAGTGAAAAACTGCAATTAGTTACTAAAGATTGTGAGAAGTATATGGTGGTCAATACTTTACCTCAAATACAAGAAGGGAAGATACATTGATGTCTAGACAGTCTCTACATAGGAGACACACTAGTCAGGGATTATACTGTGACAGCTTACCAATCCTAGGTGAAGCACCTTTATCAGAATCACTAGCTATATCCTGCAAATATGCTGCTTTTGTCCATGTACTGGTTCATATACAGTTAAATGGATAAGCTTCATGATGACAAGTTTTCCTCAAAAAAGGTAGTTTATACTCAAGGTTTCATAATGTTATAGCTGCTGGAATTACTCCATTGCTGCTGTGGCTGCCAGGATCACTCTTTGTACTGTCAGTATTCATTAGTTCAAGCCTAAAAAGCCTGTCAATGTACAAAATATGGTAATTTTTGTAATGTAACTAAATTGAACAATGCACAAGAAATAATATAAATAGCTAATGTGAAAATAAATAAGGAGAATGGAATGAAGTGTCTAGTGAATGAAGCTAAAGTGTCTAGGATGAGAGAAAATGTTTTTACTCTAATCTAATATTCGCTACAACTACGATAAACTACATTCATATTGTTGTTTACTACACTTCTATGTTATATGCATTTTTCAAACTTTCTTTAATTTCTGGCCATGTTATGGTAGACCAAGCTGTTGGTACTTTATTAGCTTTCGCCTTATGTTCCTTGGCTAATTCGTTCTTGTAACGATCAACAAACCACATCCAATAGGTACAGCTTTTGGGAGCTCGACTTGGAGGAATTGACCAATCAGTATAAACTTTTTTGTAATCGTTGTAGGGATGAAAATCTCCATCTGGTTTACGAAACTGTCGCACTTTATCGTCAATTAAAACTGGGCATATATCCATTGTCATTTCCTCAGTAGCTAAATCTCTCCGTCCAGCTAAACAGCTTATTCGATGAACTTCTGTTCGATGATCACAATCATGTTTGTCCGGTAAGTCACATATCTCTTTACAAAACGGACATTGCTCAGTACATCCAATCAAGACTTTGAGGAAATCATGTGGTTTATCTTTCCAGTTGACCATTTCTTTCTCACAGTCAACTTTATCAAACTTTTCTCGAGATCGCTTTTTTAAATCTTTAAGTGCTTCACGTACTCTTTGTTTGAAGTTTTCTAGATTAAGTTCTTTTAATGCATCATGACCAGCCAAGATGTCATCAATCTGAATATCTAGTGCTAATTCTTTCCGAAGTGTACTATCACTGCAAAATGTAACCAACCATTCCTTTACATCTGTTTTGTTATTATATGATATAACAGAGTCTATAATGTCCACAAGTTTTGCCACTTCTTCTTTTGCTACATGTTGAAGTCTAGTATTTGACGAATCTGGAACAAGCTCATTGCAGTACTGTACCGTATAAAACTTAATTTTGTCTTCCAAGAATTTCTTAATATCTCGAATATATAGCATATAACTCTCAAAATCATTTGCTTCCCATAAATCTTTGAGAATTTTTACTTTAAGAGCCATTTTGTTGGCGAAATGGTAATTTTCTGAAGCAGTCATTTTGTTAACCATTTTAGCTCCTAAAAACTTTCCAACTTGAGCTCTTATTGGTTCTTCCAAGTAAGCACACAGAGTGTCAGCAATAGCTTCTACAGACTCTATCTGCTAGTACTGATTTTTAAACTTCGTAAAAAAATGTGTTTTCTCATTTTTCTCCAAGTATTTTTTTGGATCATTTCTTTCTTGAAAAAGTTGAGCCATAACTTCAAATATTGGAACTGAATAGCTGCACACAGCAATGTATACGTCAAGATGGTAATCAGTTGTGAAAATTATTGTGTAATCTTTGTGTTTTGAAAGCGACCTAATAGTATCTCTTACTAAATCTAGAAGTTCAGATACAAAAGTGTTGTCAAATGCAGTATTTTTACTTTGAGTAGTCGCTAAGTATTCTTTAGCTTTATCGAATACTTTCTTGTTTATTTCAATGGCTTCTATTTCATACTGGTCACTTGTTCCCCAGATATAACGTGATACATCACGAGCAAATATTTTTACTGAATTCTTAGGATGAAAATGTCTATTCTTTTCTAAAGTTAAGGTCATGTCTGAATTTCTCATATCAAATTTTTTTTCTTTTAATTTGCCTATTAATTGACCATGATATCCTTTATCACTTTCCACAAATGAGTATAAAGCTTGTTCAACTTCATGTGTTACCGAGAGATTACTAGATTTTGTTGTAGGAAGCTGATTTATTAGTTCTTCCCAAATTTTTTCAAACTTGGATCGTAGCTCTTCTTCAGTCTGCTGTGCCCTCTTCAAAAAAATTTTAACTTGAACCATTTCTAACTCCCTTTCAAAAATAATTTTTAAGCTTTTCTCATTCAAGCCATTTTCTCTAATTATTGATTTAATATTAATGACTTGATTGGCTGTAAAAGTACGATCTTCTTCTAGTTGAGAGAGTTGCTCAGGATTAAACAAATTTCTAGCCAGCAGTGGCTTAAGTTGTTCTGATGTCAGTGCTTTCCTTTCTAAACTTTTCTGAAGATTTTGTTGTTCCATTTTTACTGCTTCAATATGCTCTTGTACTTTTTTTTTAATAAAATCGACACTTTTTTGTCTGTCTGTTTCAAATCCATAAATTGCTTGTCTGTTTTTAAAAAGATTATTGCAGTGATCTTCAGCATGGGATTGCAATTCTCTTGAGAGTGATTCTAATCGAATTTCAAATTTAGCTTTCCACTGAATTAATATTTCACTTTGTTTACCATTGAAAAATTCCTCCATTTCTTCACGTAGTGGTTCATATTGTGTACTTGAAACATACTCCCTTAATTCTCTCAACGTTTGCTCCACTTTAGTAGTTAGAGATTCATACGGTTCTGTAAGAATTTCATTTTCTGCTTTTTGCTCCCACACAAGCATAGCGGATTTAAATCTCCACCCCCATGTATAATACGCAAACTCTAATGCATTGTATGCTTTTATTTCAAGAGTATTCTTGAAACTAAAAACAAACTTTTCTTTTAATAAGGTTTTCCATAAATCTCCAATTTTTACATAAAATGAAGACAGACTTAGATCACCAAGTTTTCCCATTTCTGAACTGGCTGGTTGCAAGCTAGCTCGTTTGCAAACATTTTGTATGAGTTGCATTTTCAGGGACTGTGCTGTATGGCTATAGCCTTCATTAACAGGTGCCATTGGAGGGTCTCCTTTCCATAATCCAGGAAAATAATGAACATCAGTTTGATCATCAAACTTTATCACATCATTGAATGTTTCGTATTGACTATCAAAATGTTCTTCCCTTGCTGCATTTGTGGTAAATCTGTTAAGTTTTTGAGTAAACTTTGCACGAGAAACTTCTCCTTTTATGTTAACTCCAGCATTCTGATGAACAAATTGGCAACTAGGATAGTATTTTACACGAGACATCCGCAAGAATGCATGAACTGAAATTTGTAGTATGTCATCAATATCTCCTGGAACTTCACCGTATATGTTGATTAAAGTCATATTTGCTAGGCCAATAACAAAAGTGGCCAGTTCATTATCATGATTCCGTGTTTTTGTTGGATCTAATTCTGGTGCACGCAAGCCTTCAGTGTCAACAATAATCACATAACTGCACTTGGTTTTGGTTCGGAGGTCTTCATCGAGTGGCAAGAGTTGCATGAATGCTCCTCTAGTGCATCTTCCAGCACTGACATTAAACTGAAGGCCAAATGTAGCATTCAACATTGTGGATTTGCCAGTACTTTGAAGTCCAATAACTGACAAGACAAACACATTGGGATCATCAAGCAGTGCCACAGCTTCTTTAATTACAGCTTTAACCCACTGCAGAGGCACATGAGCAGCATCACCGTCCATTATTTCAAAGGGATAACCTTCAATCAACAGTCCGGCAGCAACTTTTGGTAGAGAATGTATATAGTCATCTACCAAAGCCGTACTTTTTGCTCTTATTTTGCCATATAATGCAGCTTCATAGACTTGTCCGAGTTCACGAAACATATGCTCCAAACCTAAAGAAGAATTGATAATTTCTTCTTGTAGTTCTTCCAATTCATTTTTCAATTTAGCTATTTCAGTTTTTACTTCTGGTCTTTGAGAGTAACTTTCAGCCTGTAGCTTTGATAATTCCTTTCTTACGCTTTGATACTTATTCTGTGTTTGTGAAATATTCTCTCTTGATAAAGAATTTAACTCCATTTTTAAGTATTGTAAGAAATGGTTTCGTACACCCTTTAAGTCGTCAGTTCCCAGTTCAATTAAAGATGTAATAAATAACTTCATCAGCGGAGTTAGAGTGTGAACATGTTCTAGCTGGCTATTCCTTATTTTATCTTGTTCACGTTCAGTTTTTGCAGAGTATTCATAAATGGTTTCATTCCCTTTCTTAATGTGTCGATGCAATTCTTTTTCATAATAAGCCCAAACCTTCCATAAATGCTCTCCTTGCAATGGAAGCGTAATATCCTTCACACATGCTTTCTGTTCTTCGTTAGAAATAATGTGCACTAGTTGATTGGCATACACAGAACCTTGTTGATGTGCCACACTATCTTCATCCAATTCAATTGAGCTGCCTCTAGCTTGATGGCAGAGGTCCTCAATGCATTGTGAAGAATTTAATTCACTCAATTTTGCTTTTACTCTTAAACGAATGGCTTCTTTTATTTCACTATTCATAAGACTATAGATTTCAACTTTTGGAAACACTTTTTTTAATCCTTTCAGTGGCTTCCCATTACAATTTAAAACAAGTATACCTCCAGGTAATGATTGAAAATAATTCAGACACGTTATCATTTTGTCATCTGAATGCAGATCCTCTTCTGTAACTAGAGCTATACACATGGATGATATGTTACTTAGGAAAGAACATTGCTCCTCATATTCTCGAGCATCTCCATGGAGATTCAGAAAAGTCATCACATTTGGAAAAGAGTCTGCTGGTTTACCAGAAGGAAGATACCAGCACATATCTACCAGACCTCTCCCTAATATAGTCTTGTATTGTCCTCCTGGACAATCTCTATGGAAGAAGTAATCATGATGATCATCACTGATCACATCATTTAATATTTTAGACTTGGACAAACTGGTCCTGCAGTGCTTTCCAATGCGAATAAATGTGATGACTGGCATAGGATGTTTTATTATTGGACTAACATGGGATACTGCTTGATTGCCGTCTTCAATGCTTTTCCATTCTTTGATAATAGAGGACATAGCCCAGAGTGGCATGCAAAGCTTCTTTTTGAACGGATCAGGTAAAATAAGTGGAACTGAAAACTGACACATGGCTAGCCTAGACAGAAGATCTTGAGTCAGACAGCTGTCAGCACATAGCAATACAGCTAATATGCAATCTAGAGGATGAATTCCATTTTCTACCTCTCCACTTGTATTTAAAAAAGATTGATCTTCAAACTCTTCATTCTCCTCTAACTCACTATCACTTTCATATTGAGGTGTGGATAGGCTTGTATTTGCTTTTTGAGGTAATTGAAATGTGCGCAATAAATTTGCTCTGCATCGACTGTCATAAGAATTTAACTTGAGAAGAGTCAAGAAAGGTAACTGACTCGCATCAGTAATGGCTGTGTTATTCAATGACAATTCCAATATATTTTCTCTTACGCACAATGCATCCTTTAACTTTAGTTTGTTGTGATAATATTTACACAATTTTAATTCTTCAAAAAGCAGATGTGCTTCAGGATTAGTACGCATAACAATAAATTCATCATCTCTATATGCCAAGCTAAGTAGCCGTTCAACCTTATCTTTACTTATAACTTCACTGTCGCTATGAATTATATGAAGTTCTTTATCGCGACCTTGACAAGGAGGATATATCAAATCATAAAGATTTTCCTTTATTCTTTCAGCTGAACAGCCAGCAAAATAAGCCTCTCCAATGTCAGTGATACACGGATCTCTTGAAAAGTCAAGCATTGCATAATAAACTTGCTTGACAAATACCCTCTCTTCTTTGCCATTGCAAATATTGAGGGCAAGAAGTAATAAATAAGCTTGTAAGAGTACAAGTGATTTTTTACAGTATACATCAAAAAATTCTTTTTGGGTGTCTAAATATTTTTTTATCAATTTTAGGTCACCAAATAATAACGGTTTTAAGGTCACTACATCGTTAACAATGTCATGCAAAAAAGGATGCATTATAATAATAATGAAAATATCTTCATGGGTATTTTTATAATTGTGACGGTAATAATACAAAGCCTCCGACACACATCTTCCCAGTGCTTGCTCAGAGTTTAATTTACAAATCTTGGATCGCCTGATCCAATCTTCACTAGTTGAAAGATTTTCAAGAAGCAAACTAAAAGTGGAAAAATTGCAAATTTTCTTCTCATCAAAAGGCTCTAGTAACCAATTGGAAATAGATTGTGTCAATTGACTAACTTGGACTGACTTATCAAGTCCATCAATTATATCTTCCATGAAAATCTTTATGTTCGTTGACTGGAAATTGCACAGCATTATGTTTTTCAGATATTCCTCAACGTCAGAATTTGATAAAATTTTCACAAAAGCATCATAAAGACCTTCACTTTCAATGTCTGATTTTGTTTCCAATATATGCTGTAATCCCTCTTCAACTTGTGCTTCAGAATAATTTCCTTTTTTTTCTAAAGACTTAATTTTTTGAAGAAGTGAATTTATTTTGTATCGTACATAGTCAATTTTCAGGAGTTGTAGCAGTAATTTCTTATCAGATATGGATCTTGTTTGTTCTTTTAATTGGCTGTACTTTCGTTCATCACCTTCAAAATGGCTAAGAGATGATAGAGATTGAATTCCAACCTCTGCTAAAATGGGCATCCAAATGGTAGTCTTCAGACCCGTGTCGCGTACACGCGACAATAATGCTGAATACGTTTTCTCTATGATTAAAATAACAACAAGAATTCTAAATTACAATAATTTCAAAATTAAAGCAAATGTATAAAGTGCAAGGCTTATATATGTGAATGTGGGGCCACCCACAGAACTGTTGCAGAGATACCAGGGGGAGGAGCTGGGTGTGCGTGACTGTGCGATGTAATTGTGGTCAGCTGCTACATCATCAGCTACCACACTGGTTTCACAGTTTTGGAACTAAATATTCAGAACTAACTTTAGACATACGTGGTATCACTTTGAGCATGCGCACACACCTCTTTCTTTTTATGTTTCACTATGTGGGTGGATGGCTATAACATCACCGTAGTCACTCCACCCAGTTTCAGGTGGTCTCTGTCTTTCTTTTTATCTGCACCATACCTTATTAGCTAATATCTAATTAATTTTCATTATAACTTCTTTGAATACTTTCGAGGCTAGTTGGGAAGTGATAGGATAGCTTTAGGTTGCTGATAGGAGAGCGCCAGACTACCTTAGAACATAGCTAACCCCTTTTTTGTATTGTGAAGTAAGCATTCTATCCAGCATAGTGTTGTTCAAGTAAGTGCACAGGGATACTAAATGCCGGAAGGGAGGATAGATACTAAATGCCAGAAGGGAGGATACTACTGATAGTATCCTCCCTTTTGGCTAATAGTATCCTCCCTTCTAGCATTTTATTTGTTGTTGTTGTTGTTTTTGGTTTAGGAGTCGTGCAAGCATATTAAAATTTTTTTATTTTATCTATGGTGCAAGAATGTTGTTTGCATGGTTTTCCTGATGGATTCATCGCATGCCTTGCACACTAACAATATTTTTCTAACTAATACTACAATCATCACCAAAATGAGAAAGTGAGAAAGAAACCAATAACATAATGAACAATAAAAAAGCAGTTATTGGCGAGCGAGCATAGTGAGCGAGACACTTACAGGGGTAACACAATTGAAAATCGGGGATTTTTGTTTATTTATTGGCGAGCGAGCGTAGCGAGCGAGACAGTATTAGGGGTGGATAATGCAAAATCGGGTATATGTTATATATATGTATGTATGTATGGATGGTACGTATGCCATTTAAACGCGCGCGCGGGGAACGTTTTTCTCCTAAAAACACGGCTATTTAGGCTTGACTCCAGTTTATTCTGAAACTACAGCATTAAGCAAACCTTACTTTATACTTAAGCTCCAAAGTATGAGAAAATTCCTGCTAAAACGCTTGTTTTCAAGACACAAAAAGTTGATTCGACAGGTTACTATGGCATTGAATACCCTTTTCCAGACTTAATTTCAAAACTTCGCCGTTTTATGGGGGGGATACGGAGTGCCGGTTGTTGGTTGTCAAGAGCCGTTGGTAGTCAGAATGCCGTAGTATTAATGCTATGTAAGCTACTACTTCTCGAGGGAAGCTGAGATAAGTACGTAATTCCATATTTGTTAGCTAAATATGCAAAATTAACTCTGGCCTTTCTTTTTTGTAGCTAAGAGCAAGTCAACAGTGACTGGTAAATTCAAATAGTCAGATTGGCTCAAATTTGCTACAAAAGTTACCACTGCTCAAGAAAATGAGGTAAGAAAGTAATTTTGTATTTGTGTGCTAAAATTGATTGTCTTTTGTTTTTGTAGGTGAGAGCTTGTTGTCAAGAATTCAAGGTAATTCAGATGGTCAAAGTAACTTCAATTTGATACTACAGAAGTTATCAATACTCAAGAATGATGTAAGTAGTAATTCCATATTTGTTGGCTAAAATTACAAATAATAGCACTGGTTTATTTTTTATCGTAGCTGAGAGCTTGTTCAAGAGTTACTGGTGATTGAGATTATCAGAATGGTTGATGTTTGATACTACAAAAGTTACCATTAATAAGGTAAGAGAGTGATTTTGTATTTGTTTGCTGAAATCAAATGTCATAACTGCTATTATAGTGATTGCATGAAGTAAGCTAAAACATAGTAACATTTTATGTTACCTAACTATCAGGCTCGCTCGCCATTTGTGCTCAAGCACACCACTAGTTTATTTATATATATGTTTGGACGTATGTATGTCATTTTGTACTTTGACCCTCCGTATTTATGTGTTCGCTCGGTGTTCGACCCCGTCCCAAACTTCACTAAACAGAATCCTCCGGTTTAGCGACCATTACCCGTATCACCTTAGAAATTGAATTGTTTACCGCTTTGAATTGTTTTGCGGGTGCTGGGAGCTCCATTTCTATTCGAGTTAGTGGCGGTGGTAAGTTAATACACTATTTGTCACAGTTATAAGCACTACTCAACAGCATTTACTTGACAATTCATTGTCCACTACACAAACCACGAAGGTAAGTCTTGCGTAGGTATGTTCAGTTGTGTGAAAGTATTGTGCGTTACAACTATTATTAAGAATATCACAAAGAAAATTTTAAATAACGTGACTTGATTTTATTGCTTCTTTTTCAATTCAGTTGAGGGGAGTGGTTACTATGGCATTGAATCTCCTTTACCGTATATGCGTAATTTAACAACTTCATTTTAAAAGTTTTAATACTATTCTTGTGGATGTTTATATCACTACAGTTATGAAAATTAAAGGCACCCCTTCTAGTATATTGTTTGTAATATTAAAGCACTATATTCATGGTATTTTTGTTGTGTTTTGCTTATGTAATCAAAATCCTTCCTTATCCATCGCAAGCTGTTCATCAATAGGGGGGTATTGAACCTAGTCCTTGCAACTACTAAGCAGCTGGAGGCTCTGTGTAAATCCCTAGTTCCAGTCGGGTACACTGCCACCAGAATTGGTCTATATAATAGATAGACAACGAAATTGAGGGATCTACCGCCCACAGAACCTTGAGGGCCGCGGGCTATACCGTCCCGAGCGTAGCGAGGGCGATTAGAACGTAGCAACTATAGCCTTAGTTACCAAATAATTTTTCCCCTCCTTTGTTCTATGTTGACACTCTACAACAAAGACGGTAGAGACAGTAATTGCAACAATTCTAAGGAGCCAACATCATAGAATATTTTCATGTGTTGTGCGCTCGACTCCAGTGAACTGGCGTAAATGATGGAATTAGAGTCAGGAGAATCAATATCACTGCGTTTTCAACGAACTTAGTCAAAAAGAACATTCCAGCCCACCCACCTACATTACCTATTTTTCGCTACCTATTTTTCGCATTTCAGCTCAATTGGTGAGATAAAATTTACAAAACGGCTTTGTCTCTCCTAAATCTTCTTTCAACCAGCTACTCTTCCACCTTCTTCAACTCAATCATCTCTCCTTTATTTAGCTCCTCACAGTCAGCTCTCCAGTCTAGCTCCTCACCGTCAACTTTCCAGTCACGCCCCTCACAGTCAGTACTCCAGCTTTGCTCTTTACAGTCAATCTCCAGTCTAGCTCAGCTTTTGAATCAAGATTTGGTCAACCTTTACATGATGATGAAATGTCGAAAGATGTAAGGCCATGCAAAAAGTTTATATTTACAGTATCTGACTAAGTCAGTCATTCTGTCACACAACACCAGATCATGAAATCTGTGGCCTCCTGCAGATAGAAAAAGGCACCATAATGTTGTACTAAACAGTTTAAGTCCCTTTAATGTGCCAAAAAAAATAGTCTCGCTTATTTTTTCAGAAAAAGCTAATTATTCTTTCATCATACGATCGTACGCTATTATTGGCAATGTCCCCTATTGTCATGATGTAATCATGTGAGCAAATAATTTCTTGCTGCCCTCCCACAGGTAATCTTGCTGGTATTCTGTGGTTCACCAGAGTGCTGGAATCAGAGTATCCTGTTCATTGAAACTACTGGTGAGGTGAGCGTCCCTTTGCTTCTCTTATGATGACAGTTCCAATATCTACTGTTTCGTTGCATGAGTTACATATCGACATCTATAAGATAAGTATCGCCATATTCATAGTGACACTATGACAAGTAAATTATTCTTGTAATAGCCAGCTAGGGTATAGCAATGCTGAAGGTTCACACCTCTGGTTTTGAAGTTTTTTTTCCACATATGCATAACAATGTGTAGCTAAAACAGCTACAAAAACAGAGCAGAAATTTATAAGTTCTGATATGGTGGATTCAGCCTTTTCTTTTCTTTTTTAAAAGCTTTTTAGAGTTGTTTGCTTAATATGACCAAGTAGCTATGATGCAATATAGACACTGTACATAATATAATTTAACTGAACAAATTTTTATTTGACATGAACCTACTTATAAAATCATTTTCTTTGTAATGCAATTGTGCAATTGAATTTATTGGAAACTCATATCAGAGCAGCATAGACAAAAAATTTTCATTCATTTGATGAAAATAGATTCATTAATTTAATGAATGAGTGGGTGTGGTTAAGTGGGTGCTGTTATAATGGCCACGGCAATTTAATTTGGCTTCCTACTCCCCTGGCTCCCACAGCGCGTATGAAAACCTGTTTACATTATAGTTAAGTAATTGAAAGCACAATCTCAAACCAAAAGAACAAGCAAACCATTAGCTATTGTAATCAGGCATTAATATAGATCGAGCAATGAAAATGGTAAATGGAAACCTGTCTTCATAAGAGAAGGCCAGAAACACTCACTGGTATACATTTTCCACAGGAAACTTTACTTCTTTCAACTCTGTTAACTTCCCTAAACATAAAACAAACTACACCATGTGCTGCAAGAAATTATGTGCTTACATGATTATGATGTGACGCTAGGGGCGTGTGTAAAAAAATTGGGTCGTTCTCATTATTAAATTCCAAGAAAAACGGACACAAAATTTTGAACTTTTATTCCACTCGCAATTCTTATGAAATAATCCCGCCCACCATGTCTCATACTACTAGTATGAGAGCAGTTTTTTTCAGTTGGTTTGTATTGGTTTTAGAAAGAGCCCACCTATATCAAGAGTAAACAAACATCAATGCAACAATAACAAGAGAGTCAGAAGAGAGGGAAGTTTCTTGGAGATATCACGGAGCAGTGAAGGTCTTAGAGCTGTGCAGCTAAAGTCTTCGCTCCTCAGAAATCGAGCCTGGTTTTCAGATGCACAGAGCCTGGAGAATGGCTATAGGAGGAGAGGCAGCCTGATGTACTTGCCATGTGAGCTCAGACAGGGACTACTGCATGGAGTGTAGCTGTAAATGGCTATGAGACAATCTGAAGCTTAATGAAAGACACCACAACTTCATCACAAAGTACACTTTTTCTGCTACTGCGCGATTGTTTCTGCTCGCATATTATCGAATGGTGGGGTATTGGCGGGGAATAAATTAATGTCTGGATCTACGGGCGGTGCGCGTTGCTGTGTGCGGCCACCCTTAAGCTTTTAATGTTGTTTGCTGTATGTGTCCAAGTAGTTATGTTATCTGTGCAATATAGATACTCTACATAATGATTAAAATTGAACAATTTTTTATTCAACATGAACCTACTTATAAAAATTATTTGCTTTCTAATTATAATAAATCTGTACTTGGGGGGGGGGGGGGGGTGGGGGGGGGGGGGGGGGGGGGGAAGGTCTGGTAGACTTTTTTGTTCACATTAATCCACAAAAATCATGGATGACATGCACAATGCCTACACCATCAATTGTGCCGTCTACGCTCTCACATTGTAAATTAGAACTAGATGTTTAGCCTATGACGTAAGCACTCCATTGATGCTCTTGCAGTAAAAATATTGCTGACGGTGCAGAACAATCTCGAGTACCGAGTTTGACCAGACCCTTTCCCCGCTTGCGTATAGTAAAGGGTCTGGCCTGTTGAGACTAGAAAACTGATAAGCCAGGCAGGTTGCTATAATGACTAGGGTAATGAGCTTACACAGTACAGCCATGAGATAACACTATGTGATAAGGTGAGTTATCTCACGGGTTACATATATCTAGAGTGGAAAAAATAAAACTTATTACATGAGTCATAGTGTGATATTATGAAATATTTCACCAAGCAGGCTAATTTATTTACACTAGCCAGAGGCAGAGTGAAAATAAAGCCTGAGAGTAAAATATCTAGCCATATTATCACTCTGACAAATGTAATAAGTGTGTTTGGGACTATCCAACAAGTTGAGGACTTGACCCCAGCGTAGTTTGTTGACGTGCACTACACTAAACAGAAGCAGAGTGTGGGAACGGACACAGCAACGGCAATAGAGAGATGGAGGAGTGAAGAGAAAGAAGGGAATGGAGAGAGAGAGGAAGAAGTCGTGGTGACAACCGTCACTAAACTTGTTTGTTTTGTTATTTTAATTTAATCTTTACGATATGCTTGTGTTTGAGTTTTGTGGTGTTGTTTGGTGTTCCTTATTGTTGTTGTGCATTCACTCATTCGCGTCATTTTGGTGTACGTGGCACAATCCACGTATTCCAATCATTCACTGAATAAAACTCTCGGGTAACCGGAAGTTGGGTCACTTCTGTGTGTGTGTGCCAAGTTTGTGATTAAAATCTATCTCTGGCAACTTGCTAAGCGGCATCGCACAGTCATCTGGTGGCAGCGTACCTAACGAGGATCACCTAGCGGTAAAAGGCCAGAGTGAACCTCCCCACACAGAGTAACCAGTGCAATGAAGACCCACTAACAGGTATGGTAAAACCAGAGTTCCAGTAAGAATAATCAACTTGACAACCTGACTCCGTCAGAAGATTTCTATACAAGAGAATAGAGTCAGAGGTGGTAAATCTCTACTCGTCCTCCCGTTGACTGGATCCTCTGAATATGAGTTGTCTACTAGCAAAGAGACAGACCTGATGGCAATGAGCTAATATTACCAAGTAGGCAGTGATTGACCAACAGGTAGTGATTGACCAACAGGTGGTATGCACAGAAAGAGACAAAACTGGTAACTAAAGTGAATGACAGTGATCTAGGTGATATGTACAAACAAAAAATGAAAGATCCCAGATTCAATGATAGGGATAAGAAAAAAAGAATGAATGAGCATGCAGAATAATAATGTAAATAAAATGTAATGTTATAGTTGTTCTGGAAGTTAAGCCATGCTAGATATCTTCACTGAAGTAGTTAGTACTGGGGTTGGTAACTCTTGGTGTAAAGTTAGCAGTAAAACCTCTTAGGGGCTCCCCACACCCCCAGCTGATGTTTTGGCAGCCGCTGTAACCAGGTTGGGTAGGCTTCACTAGAGGAAGGTACTGTAGCTGTAAAAACCCAGAAAACCGGTAAGCCAGCCTGGTTGCTATAACTACTAGGGTAACTATAACCCTCTCTTGCATGCTGCTGAGGGTTAATAATATTTATAGCTACTTTACTCTAGTGGAGCCTACCCAGCCAGGTTAGAGCAACTGCTAAAATATCAGCTGGGGGTTAAGCCCAACTTTACACCAAGAGTTACTTACAAACTACTTCAGTGAAGATATAGTGTGGAATAAATCGCTTGTTACACTCTGCAGAGTGATATGGTTAAATATTTCACTCTCACGCTTTATTTTCACTCATCTCTGGGTGGTCAAAATAAATTAGCCTGCTCAGTGAAATATTTCACCATTCATATCACACTCTGACTCATGTAGTAAGTGCTATATATATTATTATAGCCCGTTACCCGAGCGACCGCGCTTGTCGTTAAGAACTATAAATCTGATACAGTCTGGTATGCTCATAAGAAAATGTATTAGCGGGGAAAAGTCTGATATAGTTCTTAGCAACCATAATTATGGTAGAAGGCAGATCAAAGCAAAATGGAATAATGAAGAGTTTGGGTACTTTAATATAATTACTAAGATAGCTAACGCTATACTTTGCTCGTTGTTTATATTCTGGCTTTAAAATAGTTACATGTATAAACCAAAATCATTAGGTTTGTATTTTGATTTATACATCGCATACAAACCTCAATTTTGGTTTATAACTATAACTTAAATATCAGACAAAAAAAGCTAGTTTCCCTAGACCCTACATTCAGATAATGCTTGCTAAAGGACTGTTCAATGAGATTATTACATTCACAAAAGAAATCTGTCCTGTTCTAGCAGTATGGCTATATTTTTTAGCCTCAATCAAAATGCTTAAATAAGACCATTTTGGGGGGAAATCGGCCTAAACGCAGCATCTAATGTTTTATATTTTTTCTACCAGTAGGTAGAAAAAATGTGGGGATGATGCACTCCAAATTTGGAAGCTGTAGCACAAGCCATCTTTGCCCTACACACTACAGCACTTCAGTATATTTATCATTGTTAATTTGGAAAAAAAAAATGCCGTGTGAAGGAGTTGCTAAGGCCAGGGGGCATGTCTTGCATTCTGTATACTATTACCGCAACACTATGAACTAAGCCGGTTGCAAGTGGATTGAGAGAAGTCAAATAAGCATAATTTAGGCGTCTTAAAAAACTATACGTAAACTATATGGTAAGGATTGCGTGAGTACGTGGATTACATAGACAATTAAGTGAATCAGTTAGATACAGTTTATTCCCACCGTTAATGAAAAGCCCATCAAAATATTTCTTTGCAATGCTCCTTACGCTAGTCCAACTGGCTAGTGTTTCTAGCCTTATATCCTGATTTCTAGAGCTCATCCGAGCAGCTTACAACTGCGTCATAAGCTAGAGTTAACAGATAGTTATACATTTTTGCCATCAATTTTTTTTTGAAAAAAATTGACCAGCGAGGCTTTACCTGTTGATGCTAAAAAAATTATTCGCTGCATTTAGGCTGATTTTTCCCCTGTACAAATTATTGACCTGCTGAGTACTAGACAAATGAAGCCAGAATTGATTTCTAGATAATAGTCAAAATAAAGGTAACAACTATGTAACATAAATTTTCTCTTGAGACCATGAATGATGTAGGAGTGACCTTACAGCTACATGGTAGTCAATTCTCACCTTCAAGTAAATCCACCAATCCTGTGAGTCCTTCTTTATTCCTTAATACTTGAATAAATTTGTCAAAGTTGCTTTCCTCAGCATCTACTTTCTTCAGTACTTTCATAACAAGGAGCCTAGCAACACTTGCACTCCCTCGAGTAGAATGAATCACGTCTTCATCATACGTACTTCTTTCAATCAATCCTTTACCGTAAAGACCGTCGCCAATGGAGTTTATGTCGCTGGCTGTAAGGTGATCTATTATTGACTCAATATTCTCACGCAAAACATCTCGCACAGACATGATGTCTATTGATCTCACAGGCAGAAAACACGCAAACACCCGGTGACCAATAGAGGGGCGTGGCTGATGCTGCTATATTATGTCTGTTTTGACACCTGACATTGTAGACCCGCCTTTACTTCAATTTTTCTATTTCTCGCGTAGATAGACCCTTTACCAAACTGCTACTTCGGAATGGGGATCCGGTTACATCGCCAGCAAAATCGTCAGTTTTCTCAGGGAAAAAGTCAAGCATACAGCCCGAGTAGGACAAAAAGCTGAAAATGTTCACCTTAAAATAGGAACTTACCATTCTATATAAAAGTGCTCTATAGATCACTGTATTATGCTGTAACAAGTCATGTACATGTATATTGTTTTAGATATTGTGTTACAACACTCTAACAAAATTGTATGAATTGCAAGGCATGAATCAGCAGCTCTATTATACACACCACAGTGACAGTAGCTTTTTAACTGGTCATTAGAAGTTGCTAGTACACTGGATCACTGGATTTGCAGGGGAACTAGCTATCCTGTATACTTTCCTGAGCATTTTGTATATGCCCGTCAAAAATAATATAGCTAGGTCACTTCATGTCTGCAGTTATCCTGTACAGTGAAACCTCCGAATAGTGACCACATTGGGGACAGGACTTTTGGTCTCTTCTCAAAAGTTGGTCCTCAGAGGTTCCTTTGTATATGTCATTATTTGTGATAAAAAGTTAGGGGAAAATTGAATTAAAAAGAGAGTAGAGTAAATCTTAAGTAATAACACTTGTCATTAGTTACTTGCAAGCAACCTCACAAAGTGTACTTTTAATAAACTGTGGCAGTGTCAACTAAAAGCATTTTGCAACACTTAGTCTATTGAGATGGTCAGGTTCCATGGCTGTAGTAACCCTTTACCTAACTAAGGGCGAGTGTGATGGGCTGATGACTATATCCTTGGAAATAAGATATACAAAATCATGATAGAGTAGGATCAATTAAATTTGTGACTGTCCTGCCTGTTGAAGTATATGGCTCATACACCACTATGACAATATTATTTTCTAGATTCATGAGTATGACTAAGCAAACCTACACTATCTGCTGACACTTCCACAGGAATACCAAATGAATTGGGGAGAATTTGAGTAAAGCGAGCAATGATAGAAAATTAGAAAGTTAGTAGATCTAATAGAGGAGCCACAGTACTTCTACAATAAAAGCTTTATCAGAAATGAGGGGGAAAGGGGATTATAAGTCTCAGTCACATGTTTACAAGCTAGTGACGAAAAAAAAAAAAGCTCTTCAGCTTTCTCCAGCTGCTCAGGTAGCGTGTGCGCTCCGCCATCCACTTGTAAAATTGCCACAACACTAAATTTAAGGGACCTGTAACGCCAAATCGGGTCCTACCCAAAATCGGTCCCCCGGACTGAAATTGGCTGCTAAAAACTGTCCGGGACCACAATTGGCTGCCGAATTCAGTCCGGGCGGACTAAATATGGCTGGTCCGCTTTGCCAAATTTAGTCCCACCTAGCCCGAAGGAAAAAAATCAATTGTGTGATTAACTGGAGGTGGTGAGTTATATCAGTATAGTTATATGTTTAGACTGCTCTTTAGTACTTCTTGTTGATGAGCTTACCTGTCAAATTCCCATTCTCATAAATACCTATAATAGTATATTCAATAAATTATAAGCTTCAAGACTTCATCATAGTGCATATGTTTGACTACCTTGAACAATGCAGCAGCTACATTATCAAAATATTTACGTTTCATAGGAACTTCCTCAACAAAATTTGTGAAATAATCAGTTACAGTCAAGATGTATCTGTTTCCTTGATGTAATGCAGGAGAGATTGGGCCAATGAAGTCAATACCAATGTGGTGCCATGGTGACACAACTGGTACTGGATGGAGCTCTGGAGTAGATTGGCTTAATTTGCCATGGCACAGATCACAATTACTAACCTGGATATATCACAATTAAAAAATAACAACACTCTTTGTTATCAGTTGACCACACTCACTTCTGTATGAGTTTATTTATTTGCTTACCAATTTATTAACATCATTGACCATTCCCTGCCACATAAACCGCTCACTAACTCTTGATAAAGTCTTTTTCGTGCCCAAATGTCCAGAAGTGGGATCACTGTGGCATGATGCTAGAATTCAGATCTCTCATCCAAATCAGTAATGTAACGAACATAAGTTATGAAAGTCATTATGAAGTTTTCTCCTTTTTTAATCACAATTTTTAATAGTAACATTTAACTGGAACAGTAACATTTTTAACTAAAGCTTTTTTTTTTTAATGTTTTGAACAGCCCTTGGTTAATCAGGTCTCAATAATTATACACTTTAGATGATGTATTTTGGTGTGGAAAAACATATAGCTATATATCCAACAAACATTCCTGTTAGAAACTCTGGAACCCAGTTATCTAAAAAGCTAGTACATCGCTATCTATTGCAAATTTATACAATTGTAAATATTCTTTGAAACTTGTAAATGCCTTCATGTATATCCAAACTGAAGCATCTCCCTTTTAATTCCCAGTCATCATCCAATAATGCTATTAGTGTGGTTTGGTTGAGAGATTCCAGTACTAAAAAGTATCTTAAATGCTTAGTTTTAGTTTTTTCCCTTGAAGATTTAGCTAATTTTTCTTCAATATTATGAGTAGTTTTAGTTATAGCTACCATCAATTGACTGTAGTTGTTATCTCAAATTTTTAACAATAAGACCCAGTAAAACAACAACAACAAAAGTACGTGTCAATATCAACCACAGGATTGGAATCCACCAAGACTCTATAATTCATTAGAACCCGTTGCTATATTGTTACTAGGTGTACTAACTTGGTAAGTGTGCACTATTTTTTGCCTTTAGGTATATGAACTGTGCATACTAACCACCCTCGGGGTATTGCTATTTTTGAGTTTTAGTTTAATAGAATAGGCCAGATAAAGCTGTGTGAGGCCTGGATATGACATGTGAGGGTCTACTACCCCTCTCATATCCACCTACAGGGACCAGCCTTAGTTGGACAACTCTCCTGCTGAGCTCATACCACAGGAATTTACCATAGCTAGCTGCTTAACAGTTTACCAAGAGCAGAGCAACCCAGGGTAGAGTTAGATCTGGAGATAACAGCTGGCAGCTACAATGCTAAAGTAAACCTGCCAGGTGTGCTTCAATTGAATTTTAATTGAATTTTAATTTTGGGCCGGAAATTCGCTTGACAAATGCTGATAAACCAAGTTGCTAGTGGAAACTGGTGGGACAGCTTTGGGTAAACGGTTCTAAAATAGTTAGAGCATGGGCTCTCTACTGATGGATTTAGTGCACAAAGCCCTCCGGCCTACGGCCCTTGGGCTTCAGTGCACTAAATCCACCAGTACCTAAGCGTGTATGCTCTAACTATTACATTTTTTACTTAATTCGAGCGGACCGAAATTAGCAGGGCGGACCTATTTTGGCTGCCAATTACATACAGTCCGGCCGGACCGTATTTGGCGGGGGACCAAATTTCGCGTGACAGACCCCGCCCACCTGCATTGCTGGTCCACGTGTTCCAGATTAGCTCAAAGCGTAAAAAAGTGTACACACATCTAAACGTTGTTTTTTTTTTAACTTCCCTGAAGCTCGACTCATGGGGAAATTGCGAGCGAAACAAAGAAAGAAGAGCGGCAGGAGACCGAAACCTACTGGATTGTCTTCTATGAAGGAAACTGAAGAGGAAATTAGTCTGGAGTCCGGTCAGGCCACCATACCAGTGCTGGCTAAAGTAAGTCACCATTGTTAATTTAGTTCATACAGAATGTGGAGGTGTGAAGGAAGGGAGACCAATAGCGATACTTTACCAATTTTTGTTGAAGCGCCTTACCACAATGACAAAATTAATGCTCGGCATGAATAGAAGTTTCATTATGGCCACATTTCACCCACAATTTTGTTATTTTCACACAATATTTTTTTTTGAATGATTGTGTTGTGTTGTTTTTAGTTGTTGAGATGCACACATTAAGTCTATCTTGCCGAAGGTAGGTATGGAGCATGATGACATAGAAATATTGACCAGCATAGATACTAGTTTTATTAACCACAAATTTTGCATAATTTTCACTTTATAGTATTTTGGGGCGTTTGAGGCATTTTGTTACTTTAAGTTTGCCTCGCATGAGCAAACTGATGAATCAGCTCAATCTTCCAAATCACGGTCAAAATTAATTTGAGCTTCTGAATCATCAGGAAGAGCCTCATCATCAGGTAGAGCTTCAGTAGTGTCAGCTAGAGCCACAGGCTCACCATCAATCATAAGCAACAGCTCCTGTGTCTGACAATCTTAAGTCACGCTATAACTACTTATACCATTATCGAACTTGTCCTTTTCACCACAGCTAACATTGTATATCGATGTGATGGACCAACCGTTGAGGAAGCCGTCTTCAAGCTGACCACTAGTGGTATAGCCTAACTGCAGCTTTGAAAAAAAAATCCTGACAATTCATGCTGTTATTTTACTGTTTTAAATTGAAAATCACACCATTCACAGTCAACACAATGAAGCTGACATTGCACTTGGTAAAAATAATCATGACGAGGTTTCAGTTTTAGCGAGTTTTCCTGGAGGCAAAATGACGAGCTTTTGCAAGCTTCCGCAACAGTTTTGTCCCTTGCATTGAATGGACATTTGATTTCAAGCAGGCCCAAGATGTTAGATGAATCCATCTGATCACATATGATCCCATCCGGGCTTGCTGCAAGCCAAGGGCTAGGCAGAGAAATAAACATTCCACATTCTTTGACTTCCACCTCATGCCCCTCACACACCAAGTCAGCAATATACTGTTGTCTTGCTGAGTCCTCATTTGCTGAGCCATATCGAGTTGCCTGATTTCCTCGAAAAGAGCTATACAATAAACTTTGTACTTTACTACTGCGCTTTGTTGTTTTCCTCATCTTGGCAATACTTCCAACATTAGATGCTGTAAGCCTTTTCCTTCTCTCCGCCATTCACTCATCACATGCACTCTGACCTCTTGTAGCCTTCTCAATATCTTTAGCTTGTTCTTCAGTGACCATCACTTGTGTGTCATAAAAGCTACTCTTTAGTGACTGAAATACATCTGAGGGGACATCATCGTCGACTTGATCTGGAGAAATCCCTCCATCATGCCTGTTGTAAGCACTACGAGCGGCTGCTGAATCATCTATTCGGAGGTATTTGCTCTTTCGTCTCTTCTCTTTTACTTGCTCTTTAGCTTTCCTCTTCCTGTCAGCTTCTATTCTTGCAGAAGAACGATCAGCAGCATCCGAATACACTTTGTTAGGAGATGAATTCGTCATAGCTTTCCATGCTTGTGGCCCCCAATTTGTGCCACAATTCTGGCGTAGGCCAGCACCCATGCACCTTAGGAAAGGACAACAAGAACGACAACAATACACTTGACATTGGAGAATATTTTTCCTACAATAATTTACTATCAGTCTGCCTCACGCAGAACACTGAAACCCAGGTACAAAATACTTTCCCTAATTTCATTCCCCAAAAAAAAAAAAACAGTTTAAAATGATTATTGTTGCTTTATTTACTTGTTCTTATATATATTTTAGTCTATTTATTACTGTTATAAAGATGGAACTGTAGTGTGCAATAGGAAGATAAAACACTATCTTCTCTTCTATAATTACATAAACTAACCTGTGTTCCCATGAGCCACTCTGGGAACGATTGATGACCTTTCCACCATCAAATTTAGTCCTGATGTGCATCCAGCACTCTGCCAAATTGGTGGTGTGGTTACCAATTAGCCGGTTGGACTTGGCTACTAGTCTGCTGACCAAACTGGAAATATCATGCAGCATTTTGGAGTCTAATTCTGTACATGTGACTCCACCTCGTCTTGCCTCAGCTTCTGTTGCAGGTGTGTCATCCACGGTCTCCCGCCACAGTCTCTCCTGATCCTCAACAAGCTGGAACAAACAAGTTTGTGTGCAAAATGATAGAACATGATTAAAATAATAAAAGAAATCTTATAATTCGTGTGGTTTATATGAGACACTGACGACAACTAAAATACTACAACTACTACTGTACAACTAATATTAAATATCAGGAACTTTTTAGAATGGTATTTCATGGGAGACACTTCATAACTTTGGGAATTGAGGGGGTTTAGTTAAATATTAAATTTTATACTAGTATTAGTCTATACATTATCACGAGGGGCAAAACCATTTTCGGGGGGGGGGGGGGGGGGCAAAATATCCCCTAAAAGAGCCTAAAAATTCCTGTAATTATAATATTAAAATAGTAATAATAATGCAGACTTTTGACGGTGATGATAGTAATGATATGATAGCTAGTAGTACTAACAATGGTAGTGAGAACCCTGAAATATTCATCAATGTGGCATTCATAGTGATGACATACCTTCAGTAACATCTTCATCCCTACAGTCCATTGAGCCATCTTCTGCCACACTCTCATCTTCTGCCACACTCTCATCTCTTGCTAATACACTCTCCACTCCTGTAGATGAAGATGACTGCTTGTTGGCCTGTGCTACTGTGCAGAAATCTGAACTGCAGCTCAAATGAATGCCGAAACAATGCTTGGGCCCATTCATGAGATCTTTCTTCAGCTGTGCTACGGCTTTCTTGGAATCACTTTCCATGCTTCTCATCTTAATGGCACAGTGGGCAGCACTTACCAACTTCTGTCGCATCTTCTTGGTAAGCTTTCCACTGCCTTTGTAAGATGGTTTATCCTGGACCAGCTTCTCCAGTGCCCCACGGTAGCACTTACAGGCATGATTGGCACATTCCAGCTTCTTGATAGCATGGCCCCATCCTGGTACTCCACTGATGAGTGCAGGATAGATGGAACTATCACCATCCCCAATAAACTTGGTGTACCGAACACCGTGAACTCGTTCAGCCTCCATAAATCCTTCTAGGATAATATCAGTTTCCATCTCTGATGAGGATGCAGTCCAATTAAGGAAGCACTTGTGATTGGATTGTGATACACCAGTAGCACAAGCATGGCAATACTTATTTCTAACTCCGAGATGCAACAGTTTCCCAGTCTCTTTGCCAATTATGATTGCTACACCCGACTTCGCATTGTAGCTGTGCTTGTGGGATCGTTTTGACCACCCCCCATCTACAATGACGGTGATTGCAGGAACACCTTCATGATAATTTCTCTTCTCGACTGCAATCCTTAGTTCCTCCTGACCAGCTTCGTCCATTGAAGCTAGAAGAGCTTGCCTCCAGCACATCCCAATATCTCTTTCTGTCGTTATGAAACTAGCCTTACTCATTACAGGTACTCCCATCACACTCATTGCTTCCTCTAATTGGCTGTGACCTGCTCCTGTAGCCATCTGCCCCCACACTGCAGCTAAGTTAGTCTCCCATCTGTAATAGCCTTTTGGCCCCTTTACCTTTTCTGAAGTTTGCAAAGTTACAGTCTTGCCACAGCTAGTACAGTCTCCTTTCAATACAGAAGCAATGCCTGCCCTCTTTTCCTGATCCAGAATGACTGAACCATCACAGCTTGATGAATGCCTCATGCTTATATCCTGGGAATACTGCCGCAGTGTTTTCAAACTGATTACTCGACTTCCTTCTAAACTCTTCACTTCTTGATTGGTAGTGATGCTAGACTGCTTCTTAAGATTCCTGGGTTTCTTCTTAGGATTTCTCTTCATTTGATAGGCATGCTTGTGGGTATTTTTAAACTTGTTCCTGGAGTTCTTCGTGTTAGCCATACTCCTAGCCAATTCAATCCACCTTCTAATCTCCCTGCCACAGCTTACTCCAAGCCCAACAGCTTCTTCTAGCTACGCTTGAATACAGCTGATGCGTGGGCAACTTGCGGGCTTTTCCCGCGCAAGTGGTTACTGTCACAACTTGAAGTCAAAGCTAGAACAAAGCAATACTTTTTTGGGCTTCTATTTGCTGTACAGACTTCAGCATATGGACTATCTAATAAAGTGAAACATTGGGCGGGACGGCTGGAAAAGTTTTCCTGTGTACTGGGAGTAATTGGCAGTGTTACTGGCCATAGTTTCCGAGGTCCTCCTCTCTCAGAGCCGTCGCGGTAAGAGGTACTATGTGTTTTCTTGAATGCTAGGCTAAGGTAGGGCTCCATTTTTATCGAGCCACCCTTCCAAAAGTATTGTAGCATTCTTTGATAGCTAAATCTGTGAGTCAAATCTAATTATAAGAAAATTATTGTACGACTGCTTTTTCAATTAACCTAGAAGCTTAAAGGCCAGGTTTTGCTGAATGCTTGGCTATAGCTTACCTAAAGATAGATTCTTGGAACTTAGAATACAGTGCTGCAAAGTTACAAATTATTTACTTACCCTGTGCAGAGTTGATTTAGTCCAAACAAGAGTATGAGCAAGCTCATTAATTATTCATGAGCAAACTGTATACCATAACTATTGTCACCACACCTGGCAATTGGCATGTATCTAGTAGCATTCCCTAACTAACTATCTTTGCCCATTGTAGGGCTGGCCATGCCCCCCCCCCCCAAGCGCACATACTGGCTGTTAATTGCTCCAAGACACCGTCACGTGAGCTGGGGGTTCCCCTGGCTTTGGGGGGATTGGGGGGAAGGTCTCCTGATGCATGGCAGTATTCCCTCCGGCATCTGCTGGGACCTTATGGCCCAAAGATGCAGGTTGGTGTAGCCGGCCTGCATACCTCCCAAATCCTAGGACTAGGACAAGGTAGGGAGGAAACATTGTTATGGCTTACCTCAATCCAAGTGTGGGTATCTTACAGCAGGGGTGGATTCCTGCTGATCCCATTAAGGGACTGTTCACTCTCAGACCCCACCATTGCTGCCTGACTCAAGCATGAAAAAATATATATAAACACTGAGGTACACTTACACTACCAATTATAAATGTGACAAGGGTGACACTCTACCACATACATGTAAGTGTGCGTATATGTGCGTGACACGGACCAGCTACTCTACTTGTTAGTTTAATGTAATAAATTGCCTGCTGAAATAGTGATGGTTGGTAAATTCGCCGGAATGCTACTTCGTCCCTTGTCTCCCACGAACGAATCGAGCTTGTCAGTGCTCCCACCAGATGAGTTTTTGGGGTCCTGATATAGCGCAGGAAGGCTGCACTGTGCCATCTGCCCAGGGTTTGTATCTGGGAGTCTTCCATCCCAGCCATCGCCGTTGTTGTAGCAGCCCCGATCCGGAAGCTGTGACCGGCATACTGGCCTGGCGAGTAGCCAGCCGTCTGAAGAAGGTCTCTCAGTTCTGAGACGAATGCAGGCTTAGCCAATGCCTTTCTCGAGCTCTCCTTGAAGAAAGGGCCTGAGCTTGAACCCCTGACATGAAGGTAACTCACAATGGCGCTAACTGGGCACACATCACGACATCTGCCCCCTCGCCACTTTGGTCCGTCTTGGTCTTCTTCAAATGAACCTGGACCATTCGAGGCTCTGTGAGGTTGTTCACTACTACATCGCCCCACGCCAAATCAGTTGTGACCTTCCAGGAAGCCGCTGATGAAGGAAGAAGCTCACCCAGCCTGAAGAACCCAAAGAAAGCCGTGCAGGCCACTTCCCACACCATGGCCTTGTTCTCCGACACGGACGACTGTAGCTGGTCCTGTATTCTGGCCAGCATTTGAATGGTGATAGGGAGCCTTACTTTGGTCCCCTGCTTGCCCTTCTCCAGCCTGATCCTACTGATTCCAGCTTGTATCCTCTTCAACAGTGGGAGAGACGATTTGTCTCGAGGGTCTGGGAAGCCCATTGAGATCTGCGCATTCCGCAGAGCCGCCAGGTATGCCTTCATGGTCTGGGGGGCCAGGAATGACACGTAAAAACACAAAGTAAGTTCTGTCAATGGAAACGGGTCCAAGATGTTGCATGATGAACAGAATTCGGTGAAGTGCTTCATTGCTGCCCCGTAAGTCCTTTTTGTTGATGGTGCCAATCCTGCCTGAAAATACCTCTGAAATGCTGCCGCCACGTCGGTGATGTCCAGTCCGCCTCCTGGTTGAGGAGTAGGTCCAGCGAGGGGGTTGGACACTGGGTGTGGGGTGGGAGCCGCCGATGGTACCTTAGACATAAAATGGTGGACATCGTTACGTGAGAGGCTGTCAACTAAGTGGTTAGCCTTAGTATTAATATACATACACTGAATGAAGTGCACACCCAGCCTGAGCCTCTGCAAACACCAAGCACCGCAGCAGGTGCATCATTCTCTCATGCTTACTCAGGTCCGCCACTAATGCCTGGTTGTCTGAGTGACATATCACGCAGAGGCCTTTCCATCCTCCTCCCCAAGCCTGGCAGGCAAGGATAATGGGGACTAGATCCTTCTCTGCAATTGAAAGAGACTGTGCCCAACTGTCCCACTGCAATTGGAACCTGGCGTCGTTGTGCCAGGCTCCGCACCCCCATGAGCCCGATGCATCCGTGTAAATGTGGGTCTTTGGGAGAGACGGAGGGGGACAAAGGAAAGAGATGCCATTCCATTGGGCTATGAACTCTTCCTACCATTCCAGGTCTGCTCTAAACCCATGGCGGACCTTGCTGGATGGAGGGCGGTGAACTGCATGAAGCAAGTTTAGCATCCGACGTAAGAATGAACGACCACCCCTGACTACTTTGCATGCATGGTTCAACTGGCCAATCAAGGACTCCAATTCCTTGTGAGTGCATGCCTTCCGTGATCTCCAGTCTTGCAATGTCCCCTTGAGACGCTCAAGCTTGTCCTGGGGCAGATGCAGTTCGCCTGCCACTGTGTCCATTTCAATGCCAAGGAATGTAATCTTCGTCGTTGGTCCTTCTATCTTTTGACGTGCTATTGGCACCCCCAGACACTCACATTCCTCCAGGAACACAGACAGCCACTGCTGGCAGAGTTGAGTGTTGGGTGGAGCAACCATGATGTAATCGTCCAAGTAGTGGAACAGGAAGTGGATCCCTGACCGAACTAACTGCCAGTGCAATGCGTCTGCCACTGCATTAAAAATCTTAGGGGCAGATCTTAGCCCAAACGGCAACATGGGGTCGATGTACACTTGGTTGGTCCACCGAACAGCCTGGAGTATCCGATCCTGTGGGTGAACCGGAATCAGCCGATACGCAGCCTCACTGTCAGTTTTTGCCAGCTGAGCCCCAACCCCCAACACTGCTGCCTGGCTCGCCACCACATCTACTGTGGTGTACGCCAGCGTGCACAAGTCAGGCGTGATACCATCATTAACACTACAGACTGTGGGGAAGGACAAGTCTGTAATGAGCCGGAACTTTCCTGTGTTTGTGCCCTTTGGAATCACCCCAAAACGATTAAAATGAAGGCGAGGTAGTGGCTCTGCCTCAGAAAAGGGTCCCAACATTCTCCCCAGACTGTACTCCTTCTGCAGGTAATCTGTCACTACCTGTGGGTGCAATCTAGCCGACTCCATGTTCTTGGGGGCCGATTGCAAGGGTGCTCCATGGCGAAACCCTATGCGGAAGCCATATTACAGACCTTGGCAGATGTAGTTGGCAAAGGCGTGGTCTGGATGAGTGGACGGCGCCTTTTCCCACTCCCTGTGCTGTAAAGGCGTGGACACCCCCCGAGAGAGCCTGACAATCATGCTCAACTGTCGGTCTGCAGGCATCAAGACATAGTAGGTCTGCCGTGCACTCGTAGAGATATGACCAACCTACGCAAGCAGGTGGTAGGTAATTAAAATATTTTAAGGTGGCCTATAGCCATCACACCATTAAGGTGGAAATCCCTATGCCTACTCCCTTAACTACCACCCCCCCCCCCCCCCCCCCCCCCTCCCCGTCCTAGTGGAGACAATGACTTGACTCAAGTCCAACATACATAGCCATTATTCCCGGGAACAGACAATGTCCACCTACTTCCTATCCCTCTCTCGCCCACATAACCCCCTTACCTACACATACTCTCTGATAGATTTGTCTACATGCGACTCATATATGTATTATAATTGACATCGTATTCACCATTATATGCCTAATATAAGGTCCCCAGTTGTGTCTATTAGAAGCGCTGATGTCCTTGGCGCCACATTGGGCCCCGGTTGGCCGTTGGTGTTCTGCCCTGAGAGCGTCTCTTTGGACAGCCGAGCCACGGGTGGCTGTCATGGCAGCTGAGACAGAGATGTTGGTATTTGCAAAATGGCTTCTTGCATCGCCCCTCGTTAAAGTTTCTACATATCTCCGGGACAGTACCCGGTGCGGCCGACTGGTCCTTCCAAGGCGATGGGGCCATGCCTGCCGGAGGTAGAGCTAGGTTTGACAGGCATGAGGAGGCCATGTGGTCATCTGCAAGGCAGTGACTGCACCTCGGAATGGCCCTGGCACGGCCAGTAAAGGCCTCGTTGTACAGCCTTACATTGGGGACGGACCAATTCAGGTCCCTCCTAGCCAGGGCCTCTTCATGTCCCTTCTAGCCAGGGCCTCTTCAGGTCCCTCCTAGCCAAGGCCTCTTCAGGTCCCTCCTAGCCAGGGCCTCTTCAGGTCCCTCCTAGCCAGGGCCTCTTCAGGTCCCTCCTAGCCAGGGTCTCTTCAGGTTCCTCCTAGCCAGGGCCTCTTCAGGTTTCTCCTAGCCAGGGCCTCTTCAGGTCCCTCCTAGCCAGGGCCTCTTCAGGTCCCTCCTAGCCA